>MDTB01010878.1_pt1 | contig 20910 bp, 21 predicted proteins | sample 811161 | NCBI WGS metagenome assembly MDTB01 (sample SAMN05326650, study PRJNA326480) | marine metagenome | isolation source: seawater | place: Mediterranean Sea | collected 2009
AGAAAACCTCCAAGGACAATTGTAACTACAGAAGTGAAGATAATTGTATATGAATTACTGTGCATATCTAGCAAGTCTCTTTTTAATATTACTTTGAACGATAAAATAATCAATCAATGGTGCAAATGCATTCATTAATAGTATGGCCAACATAATTCCCTCTGGATAAGCAGGGTTAATACTACGAATTATGACCGTTAACATTCCAATGAGAATTCCATATATCCACCTGCCTCTATCTGTATGAGCAGCTGTGACTGGTTCTGTTGCCATAAAAACGGTTCCAAACATAAAACTACCCATCACCAGATGATAGTGCGGAGGTATGGATAGCATGGCGTTAGATGAATATGGTGCCAATAAATTTGTTATTAAGGCCATTACTGTCATTCCAAGCACAGAACCAAGCATAATTCTCCAGCTTGTAATACCAACAAGTATTAAAAATAAAGCGCCTAACATAATGAGCCATTTGTTTGTCTCTCCGATAGATCCAGGGATCCATCCCATAAACATATTAATCCAGGAATAATCAAACGCTAGATTCATACTGGCCTTGTCCAGTAAATCAATAGCATTAGCATTAACTTGCCCCGCAGGAATACTGAGTGCAGTGGGACCAGAATATCCATCAGGAGCTAATGCCCAAACCTTATCTCCAGAAATGTCTACTGGATAAGTAAAATAGAGAAAAGCTCGAGCCATTAATGCAGGATTAAATATATTCATCCCAACACCGCCAAAAATTTCTTTACCTATTACAATTCCAAAACTAGTAGCCACTGCAACCTGCCACAATGGTATTGCTGGAGGTAAGGTCAGAGGTATAAGAGCACAGGTCACGAGAAATCCTTCAGAAATAGGATGTTTACGTACAACTCCAAAAAGTAATTCCCAAAAAGCACCTGACATGAATGTTACTGCGATTATGGGTAGAATAGTTATGAGCCCAGTTAAAAGATTTTCCGACCAAGAGGTATCTAAACCGTATGTTAACGATTTTTGGTATCCTATATTTAGAGCTCCAAAAAAGTAACATGGGATCAAAGACAGAACCACTAAAATCATTACTCTTTTGATGTCTACACTGTCTCTAATATGGGGGCCAGATTCAGTTCTCTCATCAGTACTGAATAGTATAGTGTCAGTTGCTTCAAAAATTGGAGCTAGACTTTCTAGTCTTCCACCATTTTTGAACTCTGGTTCAACTTTATCTAGAATATTTCTAAGCCACTTCATTTTTATCCATCATTCTCTAGTAGATCCAGCCCGTCTCTAATAACGCTGCCGACATCTATTTTGCTTGGACATGCAAACGAGCAGAGGGCAAAGTCCTCATCATCGCATTCCCATATACCTAACTGCTCCATCTCTTCAATATCTTGAGCTAAAATTGCCCTATATAAAGGGTTTGGAAGAATATTCATTGGGAGCATTTTCTCCCATGCATTGAGTGGAACAATAGCACGAAGTTCACCATTTTGAGAGGTTGTAAAATCAAATTCATTTGCTCTAGTTGATAGAAATGTATTCGTTAAGCTATACTTTGTTGAACTACTACCAACTGCGAGCATTCCCAGAAAGGGTCTCTTAACATCGTCATTAATAATAGCAACTGATGAATCATAAAATCCTAAATAGCCATCACTATTTACCTTTTTCCCAGTTAATACATCACCCGATACTATTCTGTATGATCCATTTAATAATTGATCATTCAACAGAGCATCGATACTTGATCCTATTGGAGCCTTAACAGTTTGTGGTTTTGAAGACCCAGAACCTCCAATTGAGATAATGCAACCCGGGTCATAATAACCGTTTTGAAATAGTTTACCAATAGTAATCACATGTTGTGCATTAACCGTCCATATAACTTCTCCAGGATTAATTGGTTTTATGTGGTGTACCTGTATTCCAACATTTCCAGCAGGGTGTGGACCTGATATTGTTACATTTATTGCATTATCAAACTCCATTGATTCCTTGGAAGTAAAGTAAACAGATCCATTTGTCAATTTACTAAGTGCAGTAAGACCTGTCTGAAATTCATCTTTATTGTCTTGAATAATTTTGGATAAGCTTACGGATAAGGGTGCCGTATTATAGGCAGATATGAAAATATCCCTTGGTATTTCATCTGGATTAGCAACCTTATTAAAAGGACGCTGTCTTATAAGTGGGAAAATACATGCATCTAAAATACTTTTTAATATTGTATCACGATCGGCGGTATTTAATTGTGATGAAGAGAAAGATTTGGATAAATCTAGTTTTTTATCTTCAACAGTAATCTCTATGTTTTCTATGACTCTTCTATCTCCATATTGAATGTTTGTTACAACACCGCTAGATGGAGAAGCCCATTTAACTTTTGGCTTTAGTTTGTCAAAAAATAGAGGAGAACCAGTTTCAACTTTATCTCCTTCACGAACAACAAGTTTAGGCTTGATGCCCCTAAACTGCTCAGGAGAAATAGATACCTTTTCAGGTAGAATACTTTTAGCAATCTCATATGAAGGAACTCCCTTCATTTGCACATTGTGCCCTTTTCTAATGTTTATTTGGCTCACTTAATTATTAGATAGTTTGAATAAAAAATACCAATGAATTCTCTATCCAATTTGCAACAGGTGCCCAGTATATTCCAAAAAGAAGAGAAGGAATTGAAGTAGCTAATAGCATACCAGTAACTATACCTGAGGGATTTAGAATTGAATCATTCCTCTCACCTTCAAAATACATAACCTTTACTACTCTGAGGTAGTAATAAAGCGAAATAACGCTGTTTACTCCGCCAGCAATTGCAAGCCAATAAAAGGATTCACCGCCTTTAATTAAAGCTGAAAAGATATAAAATTTGCCTACGAAACCAGCCGTAGGAGGCAAACCCGTTAGCGATACCATGAACAATGTCATAACCGCACCAACAAATGGCATCTCCCATCCTAAACCTTTATAGTCATCAAAGGATTCACCACCATTTTTATTTTTAATAGTGATTACTACAAAGAATGCTCCAAGATTCATAAATAGATAGATTAACACATACAACATTATTGAATAAATTCCGTGACTTGACATTACTGGCAACGCAAGAAGCATATAGCCGGCATGAGCAATGCTTGAGTATGCCAGCATACGCTTTATATTATCTTGTTGGATAGCAACAAGATTACCGATGGTCATAGTTACTACAGCAATGAGACTTATTATATTGGCCCATGGTAATTCCGAAAGAGAGACTCCCTCAAGACCAGTCATTGCACCTCCATCGGACAAAACCTGATTGAAAAATCTAATCATCATCGCAAGGGCTGCTGCTTTTGGTGCAACTGATAGATAAGCAGTAATTGTTGTTGGTGAACCTTCATAAACATCGGGCGTCCAAAAGTGAAATGGAACAGCAGAAACTTTATAACCAAATCCTGCAAGAATCAAAACCACTGATAGCATAATTGCAGGACCATTATCTTGTCCTGAAGAAAGGAGAACGTGCTGTATTTGAAAAAAGTTAGTGCTCCCGGTTAGACCATATACATAGCTCAACCCAAATAGCATAATCCCAGAAGAGAACGCTCCGTAAACAACATATTTTAAGGCAGCTTCATTAGAACGTGTATTTTGTTTTAAGTATCCAGCAAGTACAAATGACATAATGGAAACTATTTCAATTGAGAGATAGACCATTACTAAGTCAATGGATGATACCATCAGGAATAAACCAAATGTAATAATTCCTAGAAGAGTAAAATATTCACCCATCCTATAATCATCCAACTCTTTACTGTAGAGACTAAAAATGGCAACTAAAATAGTTGCAATTATAATTACTATTTTGAAAAATGTCGAAAAAGGATCAAGAACAATCGAATCAGTAAATAGAGTAGTTATTATACTAGAATCTTGGAAATAAATGGAAATGGATACTAGAACCAACCCAAAAACCAAAAGCCAACCTACTTTCCCCGAGTCTTTGCTTTTCAAAAACAGATCATAGATTACTACAGCAATGATTACTACTGTAAGCAATAACTCTGGATAAAAGTATGATAGGCTTTGAAGATTATTCATTATTACATGCTTGCAAGAGTCGCTAGTGATACTACATGATTAATTATGTTATCCATTGTTGATGATATGATATCAAGATAGGGAGCAGGATAAATACCAAAGAATAGTGTTATGAGCAACAATGGAATTACCGTAAATAATTCCAATCTATTTATTTCAGGTAAGTCAGTATACTTTTCATTTAATTCGCCAAAGAAAACCCTCTGGAATGCCCACAAAAAGTATGCAGCATTTAATAAGATGCCGATAGTTGAGGCAATAACAATGCCCTTATAAACTGGAAACGCACCAATGAAACACATTGCCTCACTGATGAATCCAGAGAGTCCTGGTAATCCAAGTCCAGCAAAAAATGCAACAGCGGTGATACCTGTATATAATGGCATCTGACTCGCAAGACCTCCAAAGCCCTCAATGTCTCTGTGGTGTGCCCTTTCATAGATGACACCTACAAGTATAAACAGCATCGCGGATATTGTTCCATGGTTGAACATTTGAAAAACAGCACCACCAAGACCTGCTTGTGCAGCTTTCATGTTTAGACCATTTGCCTCACCAGCAGCAACAACTGCGGCCATTCCAATTAAAGAGTATCCCATATGATTAACGCTAGAATAAGCAACTAATTTCTTTAGATCTTTTTGGGCAAGAGCACATAATCCTCCCCAAACAACATTGATCAGACCCAGAAATGCAAGAGAAGCTGAAAACCAATATACTCCATCAGGCATCAGTCCATAGTTTATTCGAATGATTCCATATACACCTAATTTTAATAATATTCCTGCAAGTAGAACTGAAATAGCTGTTGGAGCTTCAACATGTGCAAGTGGCAACCAGGTATGGAAAGGGAAAACTGGTACCTTAATAGCAAATCCAATAAAAAGCAGTACCCAGATTACTTTTATTGCGCTCATACCCCACCACATTATTCCTTCTAAAGCTTCAGGAGCAATACGAGTAAGTTCTAAAATATCGAATGTTTTCCCACAATAGAAGTAGAGACCTAGAATACCTATTAGCATTAGAATAGAACCAAAGAGTGTATACAGAAAGAATTTTATAGCAGCATATTCTCTCTGAGGGCCACCCCACATTCCTATTAAAAAGTACATTGGTAAAAGCATTACTTCCCAAAAAATGTAAAACAGGAAAAAGTCCATAGCAAGAAAACATCCCATGACACCAGTGTTCAACATTAAAAATAAGGCAAAGTAACCCTTTACTGCTTTTTTAATATTCCAGCTGACAAAAACACCAATGAAAAATAACATACCAGTCAAAATGACCATGGGGAGACTTAGTCCGTCCACTCCCAAATGATATGCAATATTGAAAGATGGAATCCACTCTGCCCATTCTCTAAACTGCATAGAACCATTATTTGAATCAAAATCACCCCATAAAGACAGTGTTAATAAGAATTGAATTCCTGTTGTTACCGCTGCGGTTATCCTTATTAATTGTTCTCTTTCACGTGGTATGAATGCGATGGCTACCATCCCTATGACAGGTAACCAAATAAGCAAACTGAGAATATTTTCCATTTTGTCCTCTACTCACACATTTGTGTTAAAATGATTGAATAATCGTTAATACGATTATACCGGCTGTAACATACAGCACATAGTTTTGAAGTTTTCCCGTTTGTACGGTTTTTAATTGCCTGCCAAAAAGAGAGGCAATTCTTCCAGTACCATCAACTAAAAGTTGGTCAATATATTCAAAATCAAATTTTCCACTAACTCGACTTGCCCAGCTCGTTAGACGGCCAAAGCCGTTTATGAAATATTTATCGTATAATTCCCAATCAATCCAGGCGACTTTATCAGCAAGTCTTAGAGCCGGTTGGTAAATGTATTTGTTGTAATTCTCATCAAAATAGTACTTGTTGAGACTCCAATCGTATAAAAAGCCTGACCGTTTTGACCACGCTTCTGCGGATAGACCATTTTTGATATATGTAAACCAGGATAAAAATATTCCAAGTGCTGCCACAGCAATAGATATGTACATTGCAAGGTAATGGGCATGGTGAGCCCCATCTTTAATCTGCTGAGCGGTTGGATTGCCAGGAACCACAGCATCAATTGGTTTTACTAAATCAGTAAACCACCCATATTTAGATAAGGGGTCAAAGTTTGGCAGTGTATACCATATGAAAAAGCTAAGGGCACCAAGCAGGACAATTGGCCCAGTCATCTCCTTTGGAGATTCATGAATGTCATCAATAATATCTGGCATTTTAGGCTTACCATGAAATGTAAGAAACATCATTCTGAACATGTAAAACGCTGTGATTGCCGCAGCTCCAAATCCAAATACTGGAAGCAAAAAGTGCGCCGGATGGTGCTGGGCGAAAGATAGAGTTCCTGCCAAAATCGCATCTTTTGATAAAAATCCAGAAAACAAAGGTACTCCTGCTATAGCAAAAGTACTTAAAAGCATCGACCAGTATGTCACTGGCATTTTATCCTTGAAGCCACCCATATTATGCATATTTTGAGGGTCAGTGTGATGGTCGTGTTTTTCGTGGAGCGCATGGTGCATCGCATGAATGACAGATCCTGAACCATAGAAAAGATTTGCCTTAAACATTGCGTGTGTCAACAGGTGAAAAAATGCTATTGTGTATACCCCAGTGCCAACTGCCATAATCATGTAACCGAGCTGACTTACCGTAGAATATGCAAGGACCTTTTTTATATCGGACTGAGTGATAGCTATTGATGCAGCAAATAATGCAGTAAATCCGCCAACATAAGCAACTACAAGTAGAGCATCCGGAGTGAGTATCGGGAATATCCTTACGGATAAATAAACTCCAGCAGCAACCATTGTAGCAGCATGCATTAGCGCAGAGACTGGTGTTGGGCCCTCCATAGCATCAGGCAACCAAATATGTAAAGGGAATTGAGATGACTTACCCATCGCGCCCAGGAATAGGCCAATACCCGCAAGCGTAAGCGTGCTACCAGCTACCATTCCTGACGATACTCCATTAAAAACATCACTAAAAGCAAATGACCCAATTGCATTATACAATATCATGATTCCAATAAAGAATCCAATGTCGCCTACTCTGTTTGTCAAAAAAGCTTTTTTACTTGCGTTTGCCGCAGAATCTTTCTCAAACCAGTGTCCAATCAACAAGTATGAACTAACTCCAACTAACTCCCAGAACATGTACATTGACATCAGATTATTTGCAAGGACAATACCATTCATTGAAAAAGTAAAAAGACCCAGGTATGCAAAATACCTTGAATATCTTATATCGCCTTTAAGGTATTGGGTTGAAAATATGTGTGTACATGTTGATATGAGAGCAACAACAAGTAACATGATAATAGTAATGTTATCAACTAAAAACCCAAGCTTTATTGTGAACTCTCCCATATCTAACCAGGTAAATGAAGCTTCTTCACTAAATTTCGGATCGTATACTGAGATCATAGAAATAAACATGGCAACAGCAAGCATAAGGGTAATTGAAATAGCTCCAATCGAGACCCAATCACCTTGTCGGGGCAGTTTCTTTCCAAAAAATATTTGAATCAAAAAAGCTGCTAATGGCAGGAAAAGAATATAAAGCGAGTAATTGATGTACATGCTATCCATTATTCTTTCATTACCGATGCTTCATCTACATTGATGGTATTTAGATTATTATAGATATTGATTACAATCGCAAGAGCGACAGCAGCCTCTGCAGCAGCAAGCACGATTATAATTAATGCAAAAATATGTCCATCGAGGTTCATACCTCCAAATCTAGAAAAGGCGACAAAATTTATATTTGCAGCATTAAGGATTAGCTCAACCCCCATAAGTACTGCAATACCATTCCTTCTGGTCATTACTCCAAATAATCCGATGGAAAAAAGTGCTGCTGAAATAAAAAGGTAACTGTTCAATTGATCCATTAATTTGCCTCTCTGGATAGAATGGCAGCACCAATTAGCGCACCAAGAAGTAGAATGGATGCAGCCTCAAAGGGCAGAACATACTTTGTCATTAATAAAGTACCTATCTGGCCAACAGTCTCTGAGGGCTCTGCAGATGTCATCTGAAACCAAGATGTCTTGGAAATGACGATAGAAATCATTATAAATATCCAAAATGCAAAAACGCCCCCGACTCCTTGTTGCAGATTAGTCTGCGACAATCTTACAGATGAAATTCTATTTGTGAGCATGATCCCAAAAATGATAAGGACATTTATACCGCCTATATAAACTAATAATTGAACACCAGCAATGAAGTCTGCCCACAGGAATATGTATAATCCAGCGACACCAAACAGGGTAAATAATAAAGCAATGGCAGAGTAGAGCAACTGATTATTTAGCACAACAACTAAAGCGGAAGCAAGAGTAAATGCCGCTAAAAAGAAGAAAACAGCTTCAGACATTTAGCTTAGGCTTCAACCTTTTTTTCGTTCAGTATCTTTTCCATTCCTTCTTTGGTTCCGGGCTTGGCAAACCTATAGATCAAATCACTTCGATCTGGCTCTGAAAATTCATAGTCAATTGGATGTTTTTTACTATTGGGACCGCCTGTCATAAAAATACACTCTTCAGGACATGGGTAGGTACATAGGTTGCAGTAACAACACTCCGACATATCAATATCAAATCGGGTTACGACCATTGCCTTTCTTGAGCCGTTTGAGGTGATTCCAACGTGTTTGACATCTTTGATATCTTCACCGCGCTCGGGAGCTTTCTCTGTCTCAATTTTAATGCAGTCGACGGGACAGGCTCGCTCGCACTTCAAACATCCGATACAATCATCCATATCAACATGCAGTCTCGATCTAATTACGTTGTAGCTTCCGTGGTCAAAACCGATATCTCTCTCTGGACGAGGCCACCTCTCTTCTGGATATTGAAGCGTAGCAATCCGATTTTTTGCACCTAAGAAATGTTTCATAGTAATGGACATCCCATGAGCTATAGTTGAACTGGCAACAAAAATATCCTTAAAAAATTTAATCATAACACTATCCTCTCAAAACTGTCCATATTGCTACTCCAAAAACATTAAAAAGTCCTATTGGAATGAATACCTTCCAACACATATGCATTAACTGATCCACACGCAATCTAGGTACGGTCCATCTAACCCAAATCATTACGAAAACCAATGCAAGAGTTTTCGAAAGCATCCAAAATACACTCCAGGCTGGAGAATTTAAAAAGTTTGGAAACGGGCTCTGCCATCCACCAAAAAATGCGGTGGCACTAACAGCACAAACAACAAACATATTTGCATATTCACTCAAGAAAAAAAGTGCGTATCTGGTACCTGAATATTCAGTGACGAAACCAGCAACAAGTTCAGACTCTGATTCTGGAAGATCAAACGGCGTTCTATTGGTTTCAGCTAAAGTACTTATAAAAAATATTACAAAAACAATAGGCATGAATGGATTATCAAAAATGATCCATCCGAAAAGGCCTCCACTTTGGTAGGAGATTATATCTTGCATACTTAATGAACTAGCAATCATGATTACCGTTACAAGGGAGATGCCTGCCGGTATCTCATAGCTTATGATCTGAGCAGCAGATCTCATACCTCCATACAATGCCCATTTATTGTTAGAAGACCAACCAGCAAGAATTAGGGCAATAACTGCAAGACTTCCAACCCCAACGATATAAAAGATTCCTATATTCATATCTGTAATAATTATTTTTTCTCCAAACGGCACTGCTACAAACCCTGTTAGAGCACCTATGAAAATAAGAAAAGGCGCTAGAATAAATAGAGGTCGATCTGCAGTGGCTGGAATTATATCTTCTTTCATGAAAAGTTTGAGTCCATCTGCTACAGGCTGTAAAAGGCCCCACTTTCCCGCATGCAATCCTGGACCCTGACCCATTGGACCAGTCTTGTCTTGCATAAATGAGGAGACCTTTATTTCTGAATAGATTACACCAAAACCGTAAACCGTTATAAAACCAAGAAGGGCACCTATAGGTATAAGCATTGAAAGAATGAGAAATAATGAGTTACCAGCAAAAGCTGGGAAAAACTGATTTAAACTTTCAAAGATGAAGTCAACAGTCATCTATCAATCTCACCCAAAACAATATCAAGACTACCTAAGATAGCCAGCACATCTGAAAGTAACCAACCAGCAGCAATCTCATCCATTACGGATAGGGCAGTAAAAGCAGGCGATCGCATTTTTAACCTGTATGGAATGGCACTACCATCGCTCTCAATATAATAACCAAGGTCACCTCTTGGAGTTTCTGTCCTCGCATATACCGAGCCCTTTGGCGGACGTATTTTTTTTGGTAGACTTTGATGAACATCTCCATCTTTAGGCATTTTTGAAATTGCCTGTCTGATAATTTTTACACTCTCTCTCATTTCTAGAATTCGAACATAAAATCTATCCCAACAATCACCTACGGTACCTTTTATACCTTCACCAATAGGAATATCAAATTCAAATCTGTCGTAGATCGAGTAGGGATCATTCTTTCGTAAATCCCAATTGACACCAGACGCTCTTAAATTTGGTCCGGTAACACCGTAGCTTATGGCAACATCTTTTGGCATTACACCAATATCTGCAGACCTCTCAACGAGGATCTTATTATGTGCCAGAATATTTTCTAATTCATCTATGTTAGGCTCAAAAGAGTCAAGGAATTTTAGTGTGGACTCTATAAACCCTGTTGGAATGTCATGACTCAGACCACCTATCCACATGTAATTATAAAGAAGACGCGCACCACAAGTCATTTCAAATAAATCAAGAATTCTTTCCCTATCTCTCAAAGCCCATAAGAAGGGAGTGAATGCGCCTAGATCTAATCCAAAAACACCAGTGCAGAGAAGGTGGCTGGCTATTCGCTGAAGCTCAGCCATAACCACTCTAATATGTTCTACTCGCTCATTTACCTTAATATCCATTAGTCTTTCCATCGCAACAACATAACCAAAGTTCATTGACATTGAGGATAAATAATCACACCGATCTGTAAAGGGTATTACCTGTTCATAGGTCACATTCTCACAATGTTTTTCAAAACATCTGTGTAAATAGCCCATGTAGGGAGTAATCTGAGATACAACCTCCCCATCTGTTTTTACCTGCAAGCGGAGCACACCATGAGTTGCAGGATGCTGTGGCCCTATATTAAGGACCATTTCTTCGCCGTGAACTAGTCCCATCCTTCCTTTATTTTTGGCACCACAATCCCGTGGTATGTTTCCTGCTCTTGATAATCCTTTCTAAGAGGCCAGCCTTCCCAATCATCTGGCAATAGTATTCTTCTTAAATCACGATGCCCTGTATATTCAATACCAAGCATATCATAGGTCTCTCTTTCAAACCAGTCTGCGATTCTCCACACTTGCTCTACAGAAGGTATTTTTGGGTTAGACCTTGAAACTCTTATTCTTACTTCAAGATAATGATTATGCTCCATGGAGTGAAAATTATATCGAGATTCTAAAGTATCTTCGCCCATGTCTATGCCCATCTGACACTGCAATGAATTAAATAAAAGAGAAGGCTCTGATTTAAGCCATTTTGCAATTTCTAGCCAATTATCTGGTTTAAAGTAAATGTAGTGCGCTTCACTACCCTCATCTATATCTTTAGAAAACTCTCTAGTAATGATTTTTTTTATTATTTCAAACGGGTCTTCAATATTTTCAACGACATCATTTTCTTCTTTGTCATCAATCAATTCAGTAGATAGACCTAGAGGGTTTTCTGGTCTCTCTGCCGTTCCTTTTTTTATCTTGGCAATCATTGCCTTTGCCTTGCCACGTATTATTCTATCGTTGCAGGCATTAACGAAGTCCATGTCACCATCGAGGCCTTTATTGACAAGCGCGGCTATCATTTCCTCTTTAGAAAGAGATTCAAACGTTTTGGGTTTAAGCTTACTATCTGACTCAGCCCCAGGAACAGGAGGTCTCTCTGCGGTTCCTTTATTGACTTTTGCAATCATTGCTTTAGCCTTGCCACGTATTATCCTATCTTCACATGCATTGACAGAGTCCATGTCCCCATCAAGTCCCTTGTTAACAAGTTCTGCTATAAGCTTCTCTTTGTCTTGGGTCATGCCATTTTTCTGGTTAGTGGTCTATCTTCGAGTATTTGCTCTTCAAGCTTAAGCAAACCTTCAATAAGTGATTCAGGGCGAGGTGGGCATCCGGGAACGTATACGTCAACAGGTATAACAATGTCTACACCTTTCAAAACATGGTACCCGTGTTGCCAATATGGACCACCGCTGGTTGCACATGATCCCATTGCAACAACATATTTGGGATCAGCCATCTGCTCATAGAGCTTTTTTACCCTTATTGCCATTTTCATAGTAACCGTTCCAGCAACAATCATTACATCTGCTTGTCTTGGAGATGATCTTGGAATGAATCCAATTCTTTTTATATCATGGCGTGGAGCCGCTGCTGCCATCATTTCAATTGCGCAGCATGCGGTACCAAATTGGAAAAACCAAGGACTCGTAGAACGACTCCAGTTCAATAACTTTTCAAGCTTAGCAACAATAACATTATCCTCTGAAAATTTATTTGTCAACAATCCCATTTAACTCTCCTGATCAATTGCAATATTTTTATATCTACCAGTTCCATAACGAACTCTTCTTTTTACCCAGTCGAGATCTGATTTAACCCATACGTATGCTAAACCAACTGCTAGAATCAATAAAAAGATACCCATTTCTATTAGAGCAAGAAGACCCAAGTCCTTAAAAACAACGGCCCATGGAAAAAGGAAGATGACTTCCACATCAAATATGAGAAAAATCAAAGCTATAACATAGAATCTGATATTAAACTGCAACCATGCGGAGCCCTCAACCACTTCTCCACATTCATAAGTCTCTAACTTTTCTTTAGTTTTATTGGTAGGAGCAATAAGCCACTGGATGACAAGTGGTACGATCACAAAAATCACTGCCACTATTGCTGCAAAAAAAACTGTTCCGAAATCTCTATACATATTATCCTGTTAATGCGAGGGTATTTAGCCTCCAAATTTAGTTCCTCGTATTTTGTTTAGTCAAATTAAACTTCACATGTGTTTCATTATTATTTACAGCACCAGAATGAATAAAACAGTTTGGTGGAAAGAATTAGTTTGATATAATTTTTTGCATGCCAATCTTTGATTCCATTATTACAAGTAGCATCCCTCATCTTCCAAAATGGTTTGCTAAACCATTTTCCAAACCATACGTTGCAGGTGAAACAGTTGAAGAAGCATTATCAGAGATTAAACATCTCAATTCTAAGGGGTTTAGTACAACTATTGATATCTTGGGAGAACACACAGAAAATATTTGCCTCGCCAGAGACATTACACGTCAATATTGCGATCTTTACGAGCAGATTGAAAATAATGCGCTAGATAGCACCATCTCTGTTAAACCAACGCACATTGGATTAAGTATTTCCAAAACTGAGGCAATTTCTAACATGCTAAGCGTACTAAAAAGAGCAAAGGAATTTGGAAATTTTCTAAGGATTGATATGGAAAATTCGAAAGTAACGGATCAGACATTTGATATTTATTTGGAATGTAAAAAGATGTACGATAAGGTTGGAGTCGTAATTCAAGCTTACCTTTACCGCAGTGAAAGTGACATAGAAGCCCTTGCGAATAATCAATTCAATGCAAGGATCTGTAAAGGTATCTATAAAGAAACTAAGACTCTTGCCTACCAAGACCGCGAAGATATAAGGAAAAACTTTTTACTTTTGGCAAAAAGTATGGCTGACAAAGGTAGTTTTTGCGGTTATGCAACGCATGACCAAATTCTCATTGATCGAATATTAGAGTGGGTGAAAAGTGAAAATATTTCTCCACATCTATTTGAGTTCCAAACCTTATTTGGCGTACCTATGAATGGAAGACTCCAACACCTAGTTGAGAAGGGGTTTAAAGTAAGAGTTTACGTGCCTTTTGGACCAGATTGGTTTGATTACTCAGTACGTAGGTTAAAGGAAAATCCAGACATTGCAGGGTATGTTATTTCTAACTTATTTAAAAAGTGAAAGACCAAATTAAAATAAAAAGTATATTAAACTATAAATCTATAGCCGTTGTTGGTTTTAGTCCAAAAAAAGAACGCCCAAGTAATTATGTATCTATGTACATGCAAGAAAGTGGTTATTCAATAACACCTGTGAACCCAGGTCATCAATATATTGGCAATCAAAAATGCTATCCAAACCTGGAATCGATAAATAAACCAATTGACATTGTCAATATTTTTAGGAGGTCAAAGTATGTTTATGACATTGTTAAATCATCAATATTTATCAATGCAAAGGCTATATGGATGCAAGATTCCGTTTATGATAAAAGGGCAGAAAGTTTAGCTATGGAAAAAGGCATCATGGTAGTAATGGACGACTGTATCCTTCGTCAACATAAAATTCTAAAACAAAAGTGAATATTAACTTGGATCTGAAAAAAAAGTATGAGCGTGATGGGTATGCAATCGTTAAAAACGTAATCAATAAAGAAGTTGCTGGTGAAATCAAAAACCATATTAATTGGCTAGTGAAAAAGTATCCGAATACACGCCCAGAAGCTTTTCACCATGACATGCTCATAAGAGATCCTTTTATTCATCACTTATTGCATCAGAAAAAAATTTTAGACAGTGTTCAAAAAGTAATTGGTCCAGATGTAGCTCTATTTGGTGCCCACTATATCGCAAAAAAGCCATTTAGCGGGAAACCAGTAGGTTGGCACCAAGATGGATCCTATTGGCCACTCGAGCCAATGAATGTGGTCTCGGTTTGGCTCGCAGGAACACACTCTGATGAGAATAATGCGTGCATGAAAGTGATACCTGGAACACAAAATAAGAAACTTCTTAAACCATCTGAAATGATCAAACTTGATACCAAAGAGTATGTTCTTGATCTTGCTATACATCCAAAAGATATTGATGAGACCTCAGCTAAAAATATCGTTCTAGAACCAGGAGACATGTCCATACATAATCCATTTATTGTACACGGATCAAATGCGAATATCTCTAGTTCCTGGCGTATCGGTTTGACCCTGCGTTATATTCCTACAACAACTTTTGTGAATAGAGAAAATTGGGAGTGTGTTTTACTTAGAGGTAAAAAGTCTAGAAGCGCGAAAAATATTTACATCGACAGACCAGAATATGATAAAGATAAGCATATGCCTTTCAATAGTATAAATATTTGAAAAATTTACTTTAAAAAGATATCTCAATTAACAGTTAACCTTGCAACCTCTATATCACATGGGAGATTCAAATAATCCTCATGAAAATCAAACATATTTGCGCCTCCAAGCGCATCAACAAGACCGGTTGGTAAATAAGAGTGCTCAATTTTAAAGTATGGGTACACTTCGTATTCCCCAGTAGACAGTGATAATTGATTAGGGTCGATCAAATATGTCCATGTTAACTCATCACCTATTTCAATTTCTAAAGGATATAGCTGATCCTGGATAAGAATTCCATCACCATTTACCTTACTAAATCGATGCAATACCTTTAAACCACTAATTAAATTATAAAAGATTAAACCAGAGCTAGAACTTATTGAGTCTGCCATTATAAAATTATACTTGGATACATAAGCTGATTTGTGAACATTAATTGTATAATCAATTGATGGATTATTTGATTCTATTATGTTTAGATCTGATTGATGATCAGTTACACAGGATAAAACTTTTTTTAAGTATACCGTCTCAAATAAGGTACCATTATTATCTAGATGCGATTGATTACTTGATAACCTACCATTTGTAAAATTAACTGCAACAGAATCAAGAAGATAATTATGAACGAAAAAGTAGATGTTCAATGATCCGGAGATATTTTCAGAAAAATCATTCAAAACGATACTGAAGACTCCCTGATCATTCGTATATGTATGAATGTCAAATTCTTCAAGCCAAACAAAGGTTTTTGTCTCTGAACTCAGGCTCTCTAAAACTATTCTCCCAGAAAGATTTTCCTCTGTCTTATAACCATCATTCCATAAAGGATTTGATGTGCATGAATAACAGAAAAATAGTATGATGATTGGAAAAGACGCAGTTCTCATTTAATCTGCAAACCTATCGATAGGACAAAGCGTCTATCGTAAAGAGATATCCCCATCAATGATTGGGTTTGGTTATTTAAGTTTTTCCCTGAAAAACTAATAGATGCATCTGCGTACCTTAAAGGCAATTGCCGGGAGATGTCTATGTCAAAGTTTTCAATTGAACTGACTTCAGTTCTATTTTGAAAACCAGACCTATTTATGGTCGTAAGGTATTTTTCACTCTCTTTGCGGTATGTGAATTTTATTATACCGATGAAACTATTTAATTGAATTGTTGCTCTGTACATTTTATCAGGCTTTAGCTGAAAAGCCATTTCATCGGAATAAAAGTAGTTTGCCATATATACACCAACAGCTACCCTACCCCTATTAAGATTAAATTTTATATTATTATCAAAACCAAAAATACTTGCATCACCATAATTAATTGGAACTTGTATGAATGAATTTTCAATGTATAATTGCTTTATCTTATTTGTATAATCATATTTAAACGCAGTAAATACCGCGCTCATTAAGCGTGTAGTATTTGGTTCTGAATCGTTAATCTTAACGCCTAATTCAGACATTGACTTTTGTTCTGTTGAGAGCCCCATTCCGGATTGAGAAATATGTATCTCATTATTTACAACTTCATATATGCTTGGCACCCTAAACGAATTTGAAAGATTCATAAAAATTATTTTTTTAGTTTTTGATTGTTTATTTATCATGGATACTAAGAACTTAGAACTCCTAATTACCCCATCACTATTTTGGAAAAAAACCAGAGAATCTGATTGAGATCTAGAGCTTATTCTTTGAGTGCTAAATATAAATTTCAAATCTTGAAGGTTTAAACCTTCTCTTTTATGAGGTTGAAATATTTCAAAGCTTCCTGTTATCTTTTGTTCACCTCTTCTTAGTTTAAACTTGTGATCATTAATCTCCCATAGAGATCTTATTGTATTATTTTCAGCTGAAATTTTTAAAATAGAGCTGTAGAAACTTGATTCATATGATAGGCCGGCACCTTTAAAAGAATCATTATTTTTATTAGTTTGAAATGTTGTGAATTGAGTACCTTTCTGATCTTGGAAAAACCCATAAAGACTTAAATGACCCAAGAAATTATTTTTATCATCAAATTTTAAAATAATGTTTTGCGTATAGTCATCAAGAGTATCGTTTGTCTTGCCATTGCTAGTTCTCTTTTTGTTTCTAAATCCCATTAGTCTTAGTTCTTTTCCTACGTCATTTCTCAAACCTGTGTTGACCAGAATTCTATCATATTCTTTTTGAATTTCATTTAAATCAGAGTCATCGTATCTTTGAGAAAAATTTCCATTTGATAATCCAGTACTCAGTGAAACATTTTTATTTCCAAGTGAAGCATGGATATCATAACTACCAAAATCATAACTACCAAATTTCTGGTAAAAGCTTAATTCATTATCATAATTAATTTTTGGAACAAAGTTAATCGCCCCTGATGAGTTAATACTATTATCTGAATTGCCCGATATTAATTCTATATTTTTCAGTCCAAGAGTCGTGAATTGAGATAGATCTAATCTTCCTGAACTAAGATTATTAATTCTTATTCCATCATAGAGAAATACCAATTCATCATTTGAAGATCCTCGGATTGATATATTCTTACTACCAGTCATTGTTTCATTAATCGAGACAGGAAAATTTGAGAATAAAGCTTCACCAATATCAATAGAACTTCTAATGGTTGGATTATCAAGATCAAGATTAGTAACCAAATTTTTTTTTGAAAAGTATACTGTGCTTCCCCTTTTATTGGACTCTACTTTCAAGGAATCCATTAAGATACTTTTTTCTTCCATTAAGATTATAAGTTCACCATGAATGTCTAATGTCTGGATCGTATCCGCAACATAACCAATATGACTAACAATAATAAGTTTATCTGAGGTTGATATTGATAGAGAAAAAAAACCAAATTTGTCAGACTGGGCACCTTCCCCGGAGGGTAACGATACAATATTTGCATTACCTAAGGCAGCACCATCTTTAGTTGTTATTTTTCCTTTTATTAGACTTGCATTAAGAAGCGAAATAGACAAGACTGTAATAGAAAAAATTTTCAAAACTAGGTGCGAAAGGTATTACGTAGAATTACTGTTCACCTCTCTTGCCCCACCCCATTTTTTTTCGAAGAGTTTCAAAATAGTCTGTATCCTCAAAATCAATAAGACTTACCTTTTGTTTTGATTTACTAATTTCAACTTTGCAAGATGTATCTAAAATCTCATGCTCCTGTCCATCTGCTATGAATTGTATGGAATCATCTTCGCGTGGAAAACTTATACTGATTTTTGATGATGCTGGAATAACAAGTGGACGTGAAGTTAACGTGTGGGCTGCAGTAGGTGTTATGATGATTGAGTCGACACTCGGGGTAACTATTGGCCCTCCAGCTGATAATGAATATGCCGTAGACCCCGTTGGAGTTGCAATTACCAATCCGTCTGACCGATAATTACCGACAAGATGCCCATCAACATCAACCATTGAATTAAGCATCCTATGCGATTGAGCATTGCAAATAACAAAGTCATTTAAGGCAACCTGGTTTAATTTTTTACCATTTTTTTCTATGATTGCCTCAACTAATATTCTCTCTTCCAGTACATATGAGCCCATTACTACTTGGTCAAGTCGATTAAATAAATCTCTCAAGGTTACCTTTGCAAGAAATCCTAAATCTCCTAGATGTATTCCAAGAATTGGTGTATTGCTGTTCTCAATGGTCCTGGCAAGCGATAAAAAAGTGCCATCTCCACCAAGAACCAACATAAAATCCAATTCTGACATGTCATTTTTCCCTCTTATTTCCTTTTCTTTTAATTGTAGACCATTAGTATGACTGAGAATCCTAGAAGTAAGATGTAATTCCAAGTCATTATTTTTTGACCATGAAATTATTTTTGGTAAGGCCTCCCAAAATGAAGATTTATCTATATTTCCCCATATTCCAAATCTTTTTGGCAAGGTCATTCGATATCCTTGGTTTTATTTTCACTTTCAGATGATTTGATTAGCTCCTGAACACGCTTATCAGCATCCGCTAGGTGTGTTTGACATGCTTTAATAAGATCCATCCCTTCTTCAAACCATTCTAGGTTTTTCTCAAGAGATGATTCACCTGATTCCATTTTATCAACTAGCTCTTCGAGACGATTTATAGATTTTTCAAAATCGTTTTTTTTAGTTTTATTTCCCATAATGAAAATTACATTTAATTATTCGTCTTTTATATCTGATGTTTTTTTTGCAATAAAACTATCCTTCGCCATTTTTAATTTAAATTTCTGCCCTAAATCAATATGACTTGAACTACGGATGATGCTTCCATTTTCATCAATTGGAATTGCATATCCTCTTTCTAGAACTTGATATGGTCCCAGACTAGATAACTGTTTAGATAAGTGGCTTATTTGCTCTGATAGGATTTCTTCTTTTTTTAAAAATGCTTTTTGAATTCTATTTTTTATTTGGTCTAAATCAAAAATTTGATTTTTAATCTTTTTTGTTGGACTCTGGATGGCAATTCTTTTTTCAATTTGATCAAACAGCAACCACCTCTGTTCTAACTGGCCCTGAACAATGCGCAACATTTTAGTCCTATAATTAGATAACTCTGATAAAAGTTCATCTCGATGTGGAGCTGCTATTTCTGCTGCTACTGAAGGAGTTGGTGCTCTAAGATCAGAAACAAAATCTGCAATTGTAAAATCTGTTTGATGTCCTATACCTGTAATTATTGGAATGGCTGAACTGAAAATGGATCTGGCAACTTTTTCATCATTGAATGCCCATAAATCTTCAATGGATCCACCGCCCCTAGCCACAATAATAACATCGACAGAATTATGACTATTAAAAAGCTCAATACCTGATGCAATTTCTTGAGATGAGCCTTTTCCTTGAACCTTTACGGAGTGCAATATGCTATTAACCTGAGGAGCTCTTCTATTCAATACGTTTAGAATATCTCTATATGCAGCACCGGAGCCAGATGTGAGGACACCGATACGATTTGGATATGGAGGAATTTTCTTTTTGTGTACTTTTTCAAAAAGTCCTTCCTTTTCAAGAGACTGTTTTAACGCCTCAAAGGTCTTGTGAAGTTCACCTAATCCTTGAGACTCCATGATCGAGACCCTAAGTTGCACCTGACCTCTTTTCTCATAAATCGTTACGTTCCCAAGAAGACGTACCTCCATTCCATCTTCAGGGCTGAATTTTAAGTGGACGTTATTCATCGAAAACATAGTACAACGTATTTCACTTGAATCGTCCTTTAATGTAAAGTACATGTGACCAGAAGCAGGATGATGGTGAAAATTTGATATTTCACCATTTACCCATATATTAGAAATTCCCTTCTCAAGCAAATTTCTTATTCTAGTATTTAGTTTAGATACTGTTAAACAATCTTGATGATTAGACATAAATCAAATTGTTCTTTATTAAAAAGTATTACAAACTGATTAAGCTATTTTATAATCTATTTATCTTTCTTCTTGTGTCGATTGGCACGTAGACGCTTCTTGCGTTTGTGCGTGTTCATCTTTTTCTTTTTTCTTTTTTTACCACTTGGCATTAATAATCCATTTATTTATTAATCAAATCGTTCACTCTTGAACGCATAAGTTTACTAGGTTTAAATGTTGGAACAAACCTTTCTGGTAAATAAACTGGTTC
>MDTB01072836.1_pt1 | contig 20903 bp, 16 predicted proteins | sample 811161 | NCBI WGS metagenome assembly MDTB01 (sample SAMN05326650, study PRJNA326480) | marine metagenome | isolation source: seawater | place: Mediterranean Sea | collected 2009
AATCAACTCAACTTTAAGAAAATCTTTGGACATTAATTCAATAGCAATTACTGGTTCAGCAGGAAAGACATCAGTAAAAGAATTAACAGGATTTTGTTTAAATAAATTGGAAAAGACATATTTTTCGAAATATTCTTTCAACAATAAATTTGGAGTTCCTTTAAGTATTTTTAATACTCCAGAAAACTCTAAATTTTCTGTATTAGAAGCTGGCATGAGCAATATGGGTGAGATAGATTATTTGACTAAGTTAATTAGACCTAACGTTGGTTTAATTACAAATATTTCTTATGCACATATCAAAAATTTTAATAGTCTAAATCAAATTGCAAAAGCTAAAGCAGAAATAATAAATAATATTATAAGTGAGGGAACAATGGTTATTAATATGGATGACAAATTTTATAAATATTTTTTAAAAAAATCAAAACTTCGCCGTCTTAAAATTATAACATTTAGCAAATTTAATCACAAAGCTGACGTTGTTTTTCTGAGTCAAAGAAATTATAAAAATTATTGTTTAATCAAAATAAAAATTAAGAAAATTAAAAAATCTTTTCTAGTTTCTAAGCTTCTATCTAATTATATTGAAAATATACTCGCAACTGTAAGTATTCTTAGTTTTTATTTTGATATTGAAAAATTAAGTCGCAACCTTTTTTCAGGTTTTTTCATTCCTAAAAGTAGAGGATCTTTAATTAATTTAAAAAAAAGAAAAAAAAAAATAACACTCATCGATGAAAGTTATAATTCAAACCCATTATCATTTAAATTTGCTTTGGAAAGATATGATTCTTTGTTCACGAAAAAAAATAAAAAATTTTTATTAATTGGCGACATGCTTGAACTTGGAAAGTATTCTAAAAAATTACATATTAAAATTGCAAAATATATAAATGAATCAAAAATAAACAAAACCTATATTTATGGCGATCAAACTAAACATACATTCAACAAATTAAAACCACAAATTAGAGGTAGAATACTAAAAAATAAAATGGATATTTACAAATTAATAAATAATGATTTACCAAATAATAGTTTTTTAATGGTAAAAGGATCTAATTCAACAGGACTAAACAAAATAATTCATAATTTATAATGCTTTATAATTTATTGACCAATTATTCTGATACATATTCTTTTTTAAATTTTTTTAATTTTTTGACTGTTAGAACTGGATTGGCTGTTATAACGTCTATGGTAATAGTCTTTTTAATTGGAGATAGGTTTATAAATTTTTTTTCTATAAAAAAAATTACAAATCCAATTAGGTTGGATGGTCCAAAAGAACATCTTATAAAAAAAATAGGTACACCTACGATGGGAGGTGTCCTTATATTGATTGGTCTTTTTGCGGGGGTATTTTTATGGTCAGACTTATATAATCCTTATAATTGGTTATTAATTTTTATAACATTTTCATTTGGGACATTAGGAGCCCTTGATGACTACAGGAAAATTAAAAAAAATAATTCTAATGGGATTTCGTCAAAATTAAAATTTATAATTCAAATTATTCTTAGTTTAATTTCTTTAATAATTTTATATAAATTTATAGGTTCTGAATTAACTAATAATCTATATTTACCCTTTTTTAAAAACTTAGTGATAAATCTAGGATGGTTTTTTATTCCTTTTTACCTATTTGTAATTGTTGGATCATCTAATGCTGTTAACTTAACAGATGGTCTTGACGGACTGGCTACTGTACCTGTGATTTTAGTAGCAGGATGTTTTGCATTTATAAGTTATGTATCAGGTAATATTATTTTTGCTGATTACCTTTTAATACCTTATATCGAAGGAGTTGGAGAGGTAGCAGTTTTTTGTGGAGCGATCATCGGAGCATCTATAGGTTTTCTATGGTTTAATGCACCACCAGCAAAAATATTCATGGGTGACACTGGCTCCCTAGCATTAGGTGGTTCTTTAGGAGCGGTAGGTGTCGTTACTAAACATGAAATAGTTTTAGCAATAACAGGAGGACTTTTTGTTTTAGAAGCTGTATCTGTAATTGTACAAGTAATCTCTTTCAAATTAACTGGAAAAAGAATCTTTATGATGGCCCCTATACACCATCATTTTGAGAAAAAAGGATGGCCGGAGTCGACGGTTGTTATAAGATTTTGGATCATCTCATTAATTTTAGCAATGATTGGACTTGCAACATTAAAATTAAGATAATGTTTATCAATAATTCTGAAAAAAAAAAAATACTAATTTATGGGTTAGGTCTTTCAGGTAATTCATGCTTAAAATTTCTAAAGAAAAAAAGTGATATTAAGGTTTTCGATGATAATTATTTGTTAAAAAATAAAAAAAAAAAAAAATTTTTCTTAAAAAAAAAAAATGTTTTTAAATTAAAATTTGATTATATAATTTTAAGTCCAGGAATAGATGTTAAAAAATGCAGACTTAAGAAATATTTAAAAAAAAATCAGAAGAGAATAATTACTGAACTTGATGTTTTTCACATAACATACCCAAATAATACAAAAATTACTATTACAGGAACTAATGGTAAATCTACTACATGTCAGATGCTCTACGATATTTTTAAATTAAAAAAAATAGATGTTAGGCTAGTTGGAAATATTGGAAAACCACCGCTGCAAGAAAAAAATATCAGCAAAAATACTATTTTTATAGTTGAAGCATCATCTTATCAAATATTTTATAATAAATTTTATAAAACTGATTATGCGGCTATTTTAAACTTAAATATCGATCATTTAGAAAGACATGAAAACTTAAATAAATATGCAAAAGCTAAAATAAAATTAATTTGTGATCAAGAAAAAAATAAGCTTTCATTTATAGAAAAAAATAGCGCTATAATAAATAAGCATATATTCAGCAAAAAAATTAAATCTAAGATAATCAAAATAAAATATAACAATGTCGGTTTCTTTAAAAAAAATATTAATAATGATTACTTGCTAGATAAAAATAACTTAAACAATATTCATTTTGTTTACAAAATATCAAAGAAATTTAAAATATCTAATAATAAAATATTCAAGTCGCTTAACTTATTTAAAGGGTTAAAATTTAGAAAACAGATCATATATGATAAATCTAATTTAAAAATAATTAACGACTCGAAATCTACCAGTTTTTCCTCAACAAATGGCCTTTTATCTAATTATAGAAATATTTATTGGATTGTTGGAGGTTTATTTAAAAAGGGTGACAAATTTATTTTAAAAAAAAAGTACTTCAAAAATATTAATGCTTATATTATTGGATTAAACAAAATTTTTTTTGCTAATCAATTTAAAAATAAAATTAATTTTAAATACATAAAAAATTTAAAAGATGCGATCGCAACAATCAAAAATGATATTAAAATTGATAAAAATAAAAAAACTATTTTGTTTAGCCCTGCAGCCGCCTCATTTGATCAATTTAAAAATTTTGAACATCGTGGAAGATATTTTAATTTATTAATTAAAAAAGCAAGTTTTTATGGAAAGCAAAAATTTTTACGATAACTTTATTTACGATTGGTGGAAAAATTTAGATAAATTAATCTTATCTCTATTTATTTTATTAATTACCTTGGGCGTTTTTTTCTCCTTAGTATCGACATCATTAATTGCATCTTCTAAATTAGGCACAAATAACTATTATTTTTTTTTAAGGCATTTAGTTTATATAATTCTTGGATTAATTTTAATTATTTTTTTTTCATTTATTTCAGAAAAAAATATCTACAAAATAGGAATAATTGTATTTATTATTTTTTTTGTATCTTTATTATTGGTACCAATTTTTGGAGTTGAAGTTAAGGGTTCAAAGAGGTGGATTGATTTTCCAATTTTACCAAGGTTTCAACCAATTGAATTTTTAAAGCCATTTTTAATAATTTTTTTATCACTAATTATTGGATCTAGGTTTACATCAAATAATTACTTCAAATTTATTTTAAGCACTTTTATTGTTATACCTATTTTATTATTTTTGGTAATGCAGCCAGATATTGGACAAACACTATTGATTTGTTGTGTATGGTTAAGTCTTATTTTTGTATCAGGTATTAATTTATATATATTCAATTTTTTAATATTAATTTCATTTTCGATTCTAAGTTATTTAGTATTTCATATACCAAAATTTTCTTATATTAAATACAGAATAGCAGCATTCCTAGACTCTAAATCAAAAGGAAACTACCAGTCAGAAAAAGCAAGCGAAGCTATAATTGATGGAGGTTTTTTTGGAAAAGGGATTGGAGAAGGAACATTAAACTCAAGGGTACCTGAGGCTCACACTGATTATGTAATATCAGTAATTTCAGAAGAATTTGGAGTATTATTTATATTACTTATTTTATTAATTTTTTTAATTTTAATATTTAGAGTATTTAAAAAAATTCCATCAGAAAAAAATAACAGTAATAAACTTGTTTTAATAGGTTCAATACTATTAATCGTGTTCCAGGTATTAATTCACATAGGTGTTAATATAAGATTTTTACCAACAACAGGAATGACTCTACCTTTTTTAAGTTATGGTGGATCTTCGATATTAAGTTCTTCAATCCTTGCAGGATTGATACTAAACTTTACAAGAAGAAGGATTTAATTTATGAGAAAAATAATTATTAGTACCGGAGGCACTGGTGGACATGTAATTCCAGCCCAAATTTTGTACGATTATCTAGCAGATAGAAATAAGATTATTATCACTAGTGATAAAAGAGGGGTCAATTATCTTAATAAAAAGAAATATAAAGTTAAACAAATAGATGTTCCAAAGTTTAAAAAAAATATAATAAGTTTCATACCATTTACAATCGGTTTTACATTATCAATAATAAAATCATATTTATTTTTAAAAAAAAAAAAAATCGATATAATAATATCAACTGGAGGCTACATGTCGATACCTACTTGTTTAGCTGCTAGATTTTTAAATTTAAAGATTTTTTTGTTTGAACCTAATTTGGTTTTAGGTAGATCAAATCTATTTTTACTAAGTTACTGCGATAAAATATTTACATATACTAAAAAAATTAAAAATTTGCCAAAAAATATGAACTATAAAAATTTTGTTATTAAACCGTTAATTAGAAAAGATATTATTTTTTCAAAAAAAAAATTTGAAAAAAAATTAAAATTATTTTCTATCTTAATAATAGGAGGAAGCCAAGGAGCAAAAAAATTTGACAATTTATTTAATGATGATTTTATTAAATTATCAAAGAAATTTAGAATTAAAATTTATCATCAAACAAGTAACAAAAATTTAATAGAATTAAAAAATTTTTATTCCTCGAACAATATAAATTTTCATGTTTTTTCGTATACAAATGACTTATATAAAATTATAAAAAAAATCGATTTTGTTATAACAAGATCTGGAGCGTCTACTATTAATGAATTAGTGTTTTTAGAAACTCCTTTTTTAGCAATTCCTTATCCCTTTGCTAAAGACGATCATCAATTTTTTAATGCAAAACATTATGTAAATAAAAATTTAGGTTGGTTAATCAGGGAAACCGATATTAAAAAAAATTATCTATATAAATTTGTTACAAATTTGATTAAGAATAAAAAATTAATATTTCGAAAAAAAAAAAATATGCACAACCTTTACAAGTGTCACGACTGGAATGCGAATTCTATTAAATTAAATAATTTCTTGTTAAAATGAATATAAACTTAGCAAAATCTGAAATAATACATTTTGTTGGAATAGGTGGCATAGGTATGAGTGGGCTTGCATTAATAATGATGGGTTTAGGTTTTAAAGTTCAGGGTAGTGACAAATCACTCAATAAAAGTATAGAGAGGTTAAAAAAAAATCAAATTAAAATTTTTTTAGGACATGCATCTTCAAATTTAAAAAATGCAACTATTTTAGTAATTTCCTCAGCAATCAAGAATAATAACGTTGAAATAAAAGAAGCAAAAAAGAAAAATTTACCAATTTATAAAAGAGGAGATATGTTAGCTCATATAACATCGCTAAAAAAAAATATTGTGGTTGCTGGATCTCATGGTAAAACTACCACAACATCTTTAATAGCATCTATTTTCGCAAAAGCTAAATTAGATCCAACTATCATAAATGGTGGTGTGATTAATTCATTAGAAAACTCAGCCAAGCTCGGAAAAAGTGAATGGAGTATATTAGAGTCAGATGAGTCTGATGGAAGTTTTGTAAAGGTTCCATCAACCTATGCTGTGATAACAAATATTGATAGAGAACATATGGATCATTACAAATCTTTTAACGACCTTAAAAGGCATTTTGTAAAATTTATGCTTAAAGTTCCATCTTTTGGTAAAACATTTATTTGTTTAGATGATAAGAACGTTAGAGATATTTGTAAAAAAAATAAAATCAAAAATATTCTTACTTATGGATTTAGCAGCGAATCAAATTTTAAAATTAAAAATTGTTTATATAAAAAAAAGAAATCTATTTTTGACATTGAAATGCATCTACCTAACAAAAAAAAAACTCTTTTAAAAAAATTTGAGGTTCCATTAATAGGATCTCATAATATAAAAAATTCAACAGCAGCAATTGCTGTCTCATATTTTATAGGTATATCCAGAACAACTTTGAAAAATACTTTAAAAAACTTTAAAGGTGTAGAAAGAAGATTTAATAAAATTTTTAATTTTAATGGCGCAGAAATCTTTGATGACTATGCTCATCACCCAACAGAGATAAGAGAGGTTTTAAGTGGAGTTAGAAATATTTATAAAGAAAAAAAAATATCGTGTATTTTTCAGCCTCATAGAATTTCTAGGTTAAATGATTTGAAAAATGAGTTTTGTTCTTCGTTTAAAAATGCTAATTCAGTAATATTATGTCCTGTATATAAAGCAGGCGAAAATTTAAAGTTAAATTTTAATTATTATAAATTTGCGAAGCAAATTTCAGAAAAATCTAAAGTGCAAGTATTTTTCGTAAATGATCAACATGAATTAGCAAAATTTTTAAAGTATTTTTTAAATAAAGATAAAATAGCAATTGGAATGGGCGCTGGATCAATATCTAGCTGGATTAAAGAATTACCTGCCTTAATGAAAAAATAATGTTAAAAGATTTAGATAGTTTTTCCAAGAGTATAAAAGGTAAAATAAGACTCAATTATTGTTTGAAGAACCACACCTGGTTAAATATTGGCGGAAATGCAAAAATTTTTTTTGTTCCAGAAACGTTAAGTGAACTAAGAGATTTTTTGTTATTTTTAAAAGAGGAAAATAATAGTTTTTTTGTTATAGGTGCGGGTTCAAATTTACTAATATCGGATAATATTCAAAATCGTATATTTATTAAACTAGGAAAAAATTTTAACAAAATATCATTAACAAAAACTAATGTTGTCATTGCTGGCTGTTCAGTATTAGATAACAAAGTATCAAATTTCGCATGTGAAAATCACTTAAGCGGTTTAGAATTTTTGTCATGTATACCAGGATCTATAGGGGGTGGTATTCGAATGAATTCTGGATGCTTTGGAACAGAATTTAAGGATGTTTTACTTTCCGTCCAAGTAATGGATTTTAATGGCAGAGTATATACAATTAACTCAAAAAATATAAAGTTTGGTTATAGGAAAACAAATTTGCCAAAAAACCTCATTTTTTTAAGTGCATCTTTTAAAACTAATAAAATAGATAAAAAACAAATAGAGGAAAATGTTTATAAATTAAAAGAAAAAAAAGAAAGCTCACAACCACTAAGGGTTAAAACCGGAGGAAGCACATTTAAGAATCCAAAAAATCAGTTAGAGAAAAAAGTTTGGGAACTTATTAAAGAAAACGTAAACAACCAAATAAGTTTTGGTGATGCAAAAATATCCGAAAAGCATAGTAATTTTTTTATTAATAGTAACAATGCCTCATTTAAAGATATGAATAATTTAATCAATTTTGTAAAAAATAATGTAAAAGAAAAAACTGGTGTATCTCTTGAACTTGAATTGGAAATTGTAAATTAAATGAAAAAAAAAATTTTAGTTCTAGGGGGTGGATATTCAAAGGAGCGTACTATCAGTCTTAAATCTGCAAAAGCTGTTATGAAATCAATTAAAAATAATTATAAAGTAAAGTTTGCTGATCCAAGCGATAATTTTATGAAGTTAGTTGAAAGCTTTAAACCAGATATAATTTTTAATGCATTACACGGAAGATTTGGTGAAGATGGCTATATCCAATCAATTTTAGAATCAATAGGAATTAAATACACCCACTCTGGTGTAATCTCTTCTATGTCTGCAATGGACAAGGAGATTTCTAAAAAGATCTTTATAAAAAATAAAATACTCACACCAAAATATATTAAGATTAAAAATAACATAAAAAACATTAATTATAATAAAATTAAAAGGTATTTGAACTATCCGGTGGTTATCAAACCAATTAACGAAGGGTCGAGTCTGGATGTTTTTATTTGTGATAATAAGTTATCTTTATCTAGTAAAATAAAAAAAATGAAACATTATAGAGAGTTACTTATTGAGAAATTTATTCCAGGAAGGGAAATACAGGTAGCAATTATGGGAGACAAAGTATTGGGCCCAATAGAGCTTAAGCCGAAAAGGAAATTTTACGATTACAAAGCAAAATATTACTCTAAAGCAAAAACAGAGCATGTAATACCTGTGATTCTAAGCAAAAAGAATTACAACAAAATTAATAAAATTGCTTTTAAGGCACACAAGTTATTAAATTGCAGAGGTATAACAAGATCTGATTTTAAGTTTTATAAAAATAAATTTTATTTACTAGAGCTTAACACTCAGCCAGGGATGACCGATCTTTCACTAGTTCCAGAAATAGCTGCATTCAGAGGTATAAATTTTAATTCCTTGATTAATTGGATAATAAAAGATGCATCAAAAAATAGGTAAAAAAATCAGATTATTTTTTTACAGTTTGCTCATAATAATTTTAACATCAATAAGCAACCAAAACGTTAATTTTAAAAATGTATTCAATATCAAATACATTTACGTTGAAGGTCTCACAAAAGAAAAAAATATATTGATCAAACATGAAATTAAAAAAATTTTAGAAAAAAATATTCTTTTTATAAGTAAAGATTATTTCATAAATATAATCGAAAGAAATGATACAAAATATTTAAGTATTAAAAAAAATTTTCCAAACAAATTAATAATTAGTATCACACCCGCAAAGCCAATATGCTTGATTGAAACTAAAAATAATAATTTTATTTTAGGAAATAACGGCAAAATGTTAGATAATAAAATAAATAAAAATAATCTGCCAATAGTTTCAGGATCAAAGAATATAGAAGTTATTTTCGACGTTGTAAGTTTACTAAATAAATCAAATTTAGATTACAGTGCAATAAATAAAATTATTTTTTTTAAGAGTGGAAGATTTGATATTAATTTAAGAAATGGAATTATAATAAAATTTCCGATTAAATTTAACAAAGAAATAATTGATTATAGCAGCCAATTATTAAAAAAAAAAATTTTGCAAACTCTAAAATAATTGATTTAAGAATAAAAAATAAAATAATAATAAATGAGCAACTCTGAAAAAGGCGATTTTTACTTTGGAATTTCAGAAAAAAAAATTCACATTTGTTTTTTTGAAAAAGGAAAAAGTCAGTTTATAGAAAGTTTAAATTTTGAAATTCCCGATAGTCTAAACAATAATTTAAACCTGAAAATTATAATAAATTTACTTAAAAAAAACATAAGAAAGATAGAAAAAGATTTAGGTTTTTTTTTAAATTCTGGAAATATATCAATTCAGTCTAACTCTTATCAAAGCATTGTATTTAGTATTAAAAATATTTTTGATGAAAAAAAACTTGATAAAAAAGTTATAACTAATCTTGTGCAAGCTGCAATTCAAAAATTTTATATTGATGAACAAAGCTTGTCTATTATTCACATAATAATTAATAAATATATCATTGATGATAATGTATATACCTCTTTTCCAAATGATCTTAAATTTAAAAAAATTGTTTTAGAAATTGAATTTATATGTTTGGATAAAAATCTTATTAATAAAGTTCGAAATTTATTTAATGAATGTAAAATTAATGTTAATAAAATTGTATCTCATGATTACGCAAAAAAATTCTCTAACAATGAAAAAGACGATACTATGTGTATGTCTGCCTACCAAATCCTCAGTGGAAAAAATCAAGCTGAGGTTTACCTAGAAAGCAATATTCAAAAAAAACAAGGTATTTTTAACAAAATATTTAATTTTTTTGATTAATTATTTGTATTCTTTTGTAACATTACTTGTTTTTCTTTAGCAATTACGAACATTTATAACAACACTATGTCAGTGTTAAATCAAAAAACTTTAAATGATACAGTAAAGTTTAAAGGCATTGGTCTTCATTCGGGTGAAAAAGTTACTATGACTTTGTTTCCAGCCCCGCCAAACACTGGAATTGTATTCAAAAGATCTGATTTAAGAAAAAACAATTTAATTTTTCCAAATGTGTTTAATGTTTCCAGCGCGTCATACTGTACAAAATTGACAAACGAGTATGGTGTTAGTGTTTCAACTGTTGAACATTTGATGGCTTCACTATGTGGATTAGGTATAGACAATCTTTTAATTGAACTAAATTCTGAGGAGCTACCAATCATGGATGGTTCTTCTAAAAAATTTGTGGAAGCAATAAACAGTGTAGGGTTTAAGATTAGCGATCAACCTATTAGAATTATTAAAATTAATAAAAAAATTACATACAAAGACGATGAAAAATTTATTACATTTGAGCCGAATAAAATTAGCTTAGAGATTGATTTTGAAATAAAATATAAACAAAATTCAATTTTAAACCAAAGAAATAAAAAGAATATATATATGGATGATTTAACTGATATTTATAATTCTAGAACTTTTTGTTTATTTGAAGATGTTGAAAAATTAAAAACAATGGGACTAGCGCAAGGTGGAAGTTTGGATAATGCGATAGTTTTAAAAGGCAATGAAATACTTAATGTTGAAAAATTAAGAAACCCAAATGAATTTGTAAATCACAAAATTCTAGATTGCCTTGGAGATATTTATCTTGCTGGTTATAGAATGGTTGGTAAAATTACCTCAAGTCAAGGGGGGCACAATGTTACAAATCAAGGTTTAAGAGACTTACTTAGCAATAATGAGAATTATTCAATAATTGAATTAAAAGAAAAAAATATACCACATTCTTTTTTATTCAAAAACTCATTAAAATCTTCTGCTTAAATATTTAAGCTTTTAAAATTATCTGTTAATAATTTGTAAATGAAAAATTTAAATAAATTTATTTTATTAATTTTAATGTCATTATTGTTTTCATGCTCAAGTGAAAAAAAAGTCTCTGTAGTTAAAGAAAAAAGCATTGATACTCAAATGATAGAAGCTTTTGAGGAAGGATATAAAGAATTAGAAGATGGCGATGTATTATTTGCTGCTAAAAAATTTAATGAGGCTGAACTATTATACCCACAGTCTGAATGGGCACCCAAAGCAGCATTGATGGCCGCTTATTCATATTATTCACAAGATTATTATTACGATGCTGAATATGAATTAAATAGATTTTTAAAAGTTTACCCTAACGAAAAAAGTATACCATATGCTCATTATCTATTAGGCATGGTTTATTATGAGAGAATTATTGATGAAAAAAAAGATTTAAAACCTTTAGTAATGGCAGAGGAAAAATTTAAATTTATTGAAAAAAATTATCCAAACACAGACTTTGCTTTAGACTCATCATATAAATTAGATTTAATTAAAGATTATCTAGCTTCAAAAGAAATGTATATAGGTATTCATTATATGAAAAAAAATAAATGGATTGCAGCGATTAATCGTTTCAAAATTGTTGTTAATAAATATGAAGAAACTTCATTTATTGATGAGGCCCTTCATAGATTGGTTGAGCTTCACTATAAATTAGGCCTTTTGGAAGAGTCTCAAAAATATGCTTCATTACTTGGATATAACTATCAATCAAGTGAATGGTATACAAAAAGTTATAAAATTTTTAATCAAGATTATAAGTCTAAACTTGAGATCAAAAAAGAAAAAGAGGGGATATTTAAAAAATTTAAAAAACTTCTTTATTAACAAATGAAAGAACAGTTTTCTAGGGAATATATAAAAAAAATTAAGTTATTAGATAAATATAATAAACACTATTATCAAAATCAAAAACCTATAGTATCTGATAAAGAATACGACAAATTAAAAAACGAAATTTTACAATTAGAAAAAAAATATAATTTTAGTAATTTAAAATCACCAAGCATTAAAGTTGGCTATAAACCTTCAAAAAAATTTGAAAAGTTTAAACATAGGATTAAAATGTTATCGTTATCAAATGCATTTAATCAAGAAGACTTAATTAATTTCCAAAAAAAGAATGTAAATTTTTTGGCTTTAGATAATAATTATGAATTTGAATATAGTGTCGAACCCAAAATTGATGGTATTTCAGCGTCTCTTATTTATAAAAATGGAAAATTATCTAAAGGTCTTTCAAGAGGAGATGGTGAAGAAGGTGAGGATATAACTGATAATTTAAAAACTATTAAAGATATACCTTTGAAAATTTCTCACAAAGATTTTCCAGATGAGATAGATATTAGAGGTGAAGTTTTTATAGAAACTAATGATTTTAAAAAAATAGATAAGGACTTTGCAAATCCAAGAAATGCAGCGTCTGGATCATTGAGACAAAAAGATCCAAAAAAAACAGAATTAATCCCTTTAAAATTTATCGCTTACACTTTTGGTTTTAGCTCAGAAATGAAAATTGACAAACAAAGTGATTTTATAAAAACTTTGGGTAAATGGGGTTTTAAAACATCTGAATTAAATAAAACAATTAAAGGTATTGATAATTTAATAAAATATCACTCTGAAATAGAAAAAAAAAGATTTAGTCTGAACTATGATATCGATGGCATTGTGTACAAGGTTAATGACTTTACCTTACAAAAAAGATTAGGTTTTATGGCTACAGCGCCTAGATGGGCCGTAGCTCACAAATTTTCTGCTAATTATTCAATCACTAAAATTTTAGACATTGATATCCAAGTTGGAAGAACTGGTGCTTTAACGCCAGTTGCAAAAGTTAAACCTGTTAACATAGGTGGTGTAATGGTTTCCAATGCAACATTACATAATGAAGACGAAATAATCAGAAAAGATATTAGAATTGGTGATACTGTTAAAATTGAAAGAGCTGGGGATGTGATTCCTCATGTAATATCTGTAGATAAAAATTTAAGAAACGAAAATATAAAAAAATTTATTTTTCCAAAAAAATGTCCTTGCGGCTTCGAAACTATTAAAGAATTTAATAAAGTTACAAAAAAAATTGATGCAGTCAGAAGATGTCCTGATATAGGCTTTGATTGTAATAGGATAGCTAAAGAAAAACTTAAACATTTTGTATCAAAAGACGCATTAAATATCGAGGGACTTGGAAAAAAAGTTATTGAAAAGTTTTGGGATTTAAAATTTATAAAACTCCCTGATGATATATTTAGTTTAAACTTTCAAACAATTTCTAGATTAGAAGGGTGGGGCTCACAATCAGCAGAAAATCTTAAGATTTCAATTAATAATTCAAAAAAATTAAAGCTAGACAAATTTATCTATTCTCTTGGTATTAGACACATCGGCCAAGAAAATGCAAAATTAATCTCTGAATTTTTAGGAAATTACTCTAATTTTATTAAATTAAAAGATCAAAAAAAAATTGAGGATCTGTCAAATATTGATGGTATTGGAGAAACACAAATTAATTCCTTAAAAAATTTTTTTAAGAACAAAACTAACTTTAAGTTGATTATTTCACTTGGTAAAATCTTAACTTTTGAAAAAAATATTATTAAAAAAGATGAAGGAGTATTTTCAAATAAGATCTTAATGTTTACAGGTAAACTTAGCAATATAAGTAGAGCTGAAGCAAAATCGATAGTTGAAAATAATGGTGGAAAAATTGTAAGCAATGTATCAAAGAAACTTGATTTCTTGATAGCTGGAGAAAAACCTACCACAAGAAAAATAAAATTGGCTAATGAGTTAAAAATAAAGATATTAGATCAAGCAGATTTTGAAAAAATTTCAAAATTGAGATAATAACCAAAATTTCTCTTTATAGTTTAAATATTTTTCAACACTAGAGTAAATTCTTAAATTGTAATCCAATAAATAATTTTTTTCATCTCTGTTGAGTAGGTTGAAATTTATTAATTTTTTATCTATAGGAACCATAGTTAAATTTTCAAAAAAAACTTTACTTTTAATTTGTTTAACATAAATCATATTTTCTATTCTGATACCGAATTTACCTTTCTTATAAAAGCCAGGTTCATTGCTTATTACGTGACCTGGTTTAAGTTTTATTTTATATCCTTTTGAGATCGCAATAGGTCCCTCGTGTACATTGAGAAAATAACCAACACCATGTCCAGTGCCATGAGGATAGTCTAATCCATTTTTTTTGAGAAATTTTCTAGCTAAACTATCTATCAAGTGTGCACTTTTTAATCTTTTTAAATTTGAATTAGCAACAGCGATATGACCCTTTAAAACATATGTAAAAATATTCTTAATTTTGTTTGAATGTTCTCCTAAACTTATTGTTCTTGTAATATCAGTGGTTCCATATTTGTATTGACCACCTGAGTCACATAAAAAAATATCATTCTTTTTTAAAATTCTATTAGAACTTTTATTTACTCTATAATGAATAATTGCACTGTTTGGACCCGATGCAGAGATTGTGTCAAAACTTGGGAATAAATAATTTTTATTTTTCTTTCTAAAAAAATTTAATTTTTTTACAGCATCTAACTCAGAGAGTTTTTTTTTATAATTCTTAATCCAATACAAGAACTTGATTACTGCTACTCCATCAAAAATATGTGATTTGATAAAGTTTTTTATTTCAATATCATTTTTTATAGATTTCATATTATAAATAGGATCATTTTTATTTAATATGTTAATTTTATTTTTGAGTAAATTTGTGTAAGCTATAGAACAACTCAATCGATCTAAGATGATCTTTTTAGATACAAAATCATTTAAAAAAATATTAATTTTTTCTTCATCAATTATATTTATTTTCAAGAACTTTTTTTTAAACGGTAAATTTTGTATTTTTGACTTATTTGTAAACAAATAAATTTCGCCATTTTTTTTCAAAATCATTCTGCAGTTGGGAATTGGGCTATGTGGATTATCTCTACCCCTTAAATTTAACAACCAGGCCACATTTTCAGGTGCTGTAACAAACAGACAGTCTGATTTGTTATCTCGCAAAAATTTCAAAACTCTATTAATTTTAGATTTTGAACTTTCTCCTGAAATGTGATCTTTTATAAAATAAAATTTATTATTAACTTTTCTTGATCTTTTTTTAGTTATCAAATCATTGTAAATTGGAACAAGTTTAAAGTAATTCTTAAAATATCTCGTCAAATTCAAACTTGTGAAACAATAAGGGTTATAACCTATTTTGATTTTATGTTTTAAAACTTTCCATGGTTGTTTTTTGTGAATTTCGATTATATCAAAGTTTTTACCAGATTGAGATTTAGCTTGTATTGTGTATCTACCATCTACAAATAAATAATTTTTATTTTTTAAAATTATTGCTAAACCCGCAGATCCATCAAAATTAGATATAAATTTTAGTCTATCCGGTGATGAATATTCATTAAAATAGCTGTCGTTTTTAGGGACAACATAACCATCTATATTAAATTTAGTAAATTTATTTCTTAATTTTTTAATTTTAATTGAAATCATTTCAATCGTTTTTGATATCTCAACCAACCTGGACTTCTATAAACATCTTCCTCGTTTTCTAAATCTTGATTAAACTCAAAAAATTCTTCTTCCTCTTTTTCGTAATTATTAATTTTTTTGATATATTTCTCAGGTAGCTCATCTATAAATCTTGAAGAAATACTATCTATCCAATCTCCCTGGTAAAATCTATTAAGTGAAAACGATATATATACATCGTGCTTGGCTCTAGTGATACCCACGTACGCAAGTCTTCTTTCCTCTTCAAGGCCATGTTGACCTTTTTCATCAATTGATTTCTGATGTGGAAATAATCCTTCTTCCCAACCCGGAAGAAAAACTGCATCAAATTCAAGTCCCTTAGAGGCATGCATTGTCATCAAGTTAACTTTTTCTCCATCCCAATCGTTATCTATTGATGTTGCAAGTGATACATGTTCTAAAAAACTCCCTAGATTATCAAATTCTTTCATAGCATTTAAAAGTTCCTTTATATTTTCAAGTCTATTTTCATTCTCCAAATCTTTTTTGTTTTTTAATAATTGTGAGTAACCTGATTCGTCTAAGATTATTTGAAGCAATTTTACATGGTCAATTTTTTCGTTGAAATGATCGCTTCTCCATTTTTCTAATAAATTCAAAAAATTAATTAAACCAATTTTTGCTTTTGGCTTGATTTTATTTAATTCGATCAAATTCTTTGATGAATTCTCAAGAGAAAAACTATTTTTTTTTGCGTTTTCACTTATCATTTTAAAAGATGTATCACCAATTGATCTTTTAGGTACATTAACAATTCTCTCGAAAGCTAAGTCATCCTTATTTTGATAAACTATTCTAAGATATGCTATACAATCTTTGATCTCTGCACGCTCATAAAATTTAACTCCACCTATTATTCTGTAAGGTAAACCAATTTTAAGAAATCTTTCTTCAAATTCTCTAGTTTGATAAATTGCCCTAACTAATATCGCTACATTATTTAATCTATATTTTTTTGAAATTTGACCTTCAATAATTTTTGAAACACTTGTTGCTTCATCTTTTCCGTTTTTAAAACAATTTAGGTTTACTAGTTCTCCTTGATTTTGATTTGAGATGAGTTCCTTGCCTAATCTATTCTCATTTTTCGAAATAAGTTCAGATGCTACATTTAAGATATTTTGCGTAGATCTATAATTTTCCTCAAGCCTAACAATTTTTGTATTTTTATACACTTTGTCAAATTCTAAAAAATTTTTTATTTCGGCACCTCTCCAACTATAAATAGATTGATCATCATCACCAACACAGCAAATATTGTCATGGTTTTTTGTTAAAAGTTTTAACCATTTACTTTGAATAAAATTTGTATCCTGATACTCGTCTACCAAAATATATTTAAAATTTTTTGAGTACATTTCATTAATATCTATATTTTTCTCAAAAATAGATACACAGTGCAAAATTAAATCTCCAAAATCGCAAGCGTTAAGATTAGTAAGTTTTGTTTGATAAATTTTATAAATTTTTAATAAGTTTTTTTCAAGATTTTCAGCTTTTTTCAAAATAACGTCATCCGGATACCAACCAAAATTTTTCCATTTATTAATCAATGAAATTATAAAATTTGGTGAGATTTTTTTTATATCTATATTTTCTACATTACATATTGATTTTATAAGCCTTACTTGATCGTCTTGATCTATAATCGTAAAATTTTGATTTAAATTAGCTGCTTTCGCATGTCTTCTTAAAATTTTGGCGCATATAGAATGAAAAGTTCCAAGCCATGGTAGACCTATTTCTTTGTTGTTGAGAATTTTGTTAACTCTATTCTGCATTTCACGTGCAGCTTTGTTTGTAAAGGTTACAGATAATATTTGATTAGGAAATGCTTTATTTTCTTTTAAAATGTGAGCTATTCTAGAAGTAAGCACTTTTGTTTTTCCTGATCCAGCCCCTGCAACAATTAAAAGCGGTCCGGATATACATAAAACTGCTTCCTTCTGAAATTTATTTAAATTATCTAAATATTTAAGATTTTCCATTTAAATTATAAATTAAACTTATATAAATTATTTAGCACATTATGAAAAATTTTAAATTTAAATTAAATTTTTTATCAAGTTTATTAAAAAAAAATAAAATATTCAAAAAAATTGACATTTTTTTAGCAAGCATAAAAAGCCTCTTTAAAGTACAAAATATAAAAAAAAGAATATTTAACATTTATAATAAACTTTATACAAATAATTTTAAGTTAAATTATTTAATTTTTTTTGTAAGTTTAATAAGTTTTTATTATCTTATTTATTTATCTTTTCCTGGTATTCTTCATAATAAATCCGACCAAAATTACCTTACAGATGAACTTAAAAAACAATATGGATTGGAATTTTCTTTAACACCTGAGATTACATATTCTATACTTCCAAAACCACACTTTCAAATAAACGACGTGATTATATTTAACGATAATAATAACTTCCAAAAAGAAATAGCTCAAGTAAAAAAATTAAGGATCTATTTATATCAAAAAAATTTCTTTAAAAAAAGAAAATTAAAAATAAAATCTGTAGAATTTTTTGAAACAAATTTATTTATTAACAAAATAGACTTAGATTATGTGAAAAAATTTTTACATAAGGGATTTATTAATAATCCCTTAATTATTAAAAGGGCAAATTTATTTTATCAAGATATTGATAAGAGTACTATATTATTCTTAAATCTAAAAAAAATTAACATGGAGTATAATAATAAAATTGACAATGACACACTAATTACAAATGGTGAAATTTTTAACATCCCATTTGACATAACTTGGAAACAAGATTTAAAAAAAAAAACGCAAATATCAAATATAAAATTTAAAAAAATTAATTTAGATATATTAAATTCAACTAAGTTTATAAACGAAAAAAAAAAAAATAAATTACAAGTTTATTCGAATAGATCTAGATATATAGTTGATTATAATTTAAATAATAAGCAAATTAATTTTAAGTCTAGTAATTCTTTTGTTGGTAATAACAAGTTTATTTTTTCTGGAAAAATAGATTTAGATCCATTTGATTTTGACATCACTTCATCAATAGATAGCCTTAGGCTTAATAAACAAGTATTTAATAGCTTATTTTTAAAAGAGATCTTATCCAAAGATTTTTTTTTAAACGAAAATTTTAATGGTAAAATTAAATTAATTGTTAATAAACTAGAAAATAATCCACTTTTTAATAATTTAAATATAAATTTAAATTTTAAAGGTCAGACTTTAGAATTTAATAATTCAGTTTTTTTAAACAAAAAAATCGCTAATTTAGTTGTTAAAAAAGGTTTTTTATTCGAAAAAAAAAATAATCTAATGTTTAAAGGTCAAATTAATTTTATAATTAACGACATCAATAAATTACATAATAAATTTGTTGTACCAAAAAAGAATAGAAACGATTTTAAAAATATAATTTTTGAAATATTAATCAATTTAACAAATAATGAATTTAAAATTTTAAAAATAACAAATGAAAGTTTTAAAGATAAAGAATTTAAAGGTATTGACGAGCTAATTTACGAATTCAACAGTGGAGGTATCAAAATTTCTAATTGGATAGAATTTAAAATATTTGCTAATAAAATAATCTCATCTTACTCAGGCTGAACCATCTTTCTGGGATCTACAATTTTGTGATACTCCTTTTCATTCATTAGTCCATTTTTAATAATTTCATCTTTAAGAGTAGTATTGTTTTTTAAAGCTTTTTTCGCTATTTCAGCAGCTTTGTCATAACCTATTTTTGGCGCAAGTGCTGTCACTAACATTAAAGAATTATCTAAATCCTTTTTTATTTTTACTTTATTTGCCTTTATGCCTTTAACACAATATTTTGCAAAGTTATTTGAGCTATCAGAAATAAGATCAATAGATTGTAAAATGTTATGTGCGATTAATGGCTTGAATACATTTAGTTCAAATTGTCCTTGCGATCCAGCAATTGTTATACCTGTGTGATTGCCAATTACTTTTACACAAACCATTGTGACTGCTTCAGATTGAGTTGGGTTTACTTTACCAGGCATTATTGAGGACCCTGGCTCATTAGACGGTAAAGTTAATTCACCATACCCCGCTCTTGGTCCAGATCCAAGAAATCTAATATCATTTGCAATTTTTAACAAACACACCGCTGTAGTGTTTAGTGTACCAGAGAAATTTACAATTGAATCGTGCGCAGCAAGTGCAGCAAATTTGTTCTTGGATGGTTTAAATTTTATATTTGTTAATTTACTAATTACTTTACAAATTTTTTTATCAAAGTTTTTTCTAGAGTTGATTCCAGTGCCTACGGCGGTACCACCTTGAGCTAGAAAATATATTTCTTTAAGTGCTATTTTAATTCTATATATACAATCCTCCAATTGAGACTGATAGCCGGAAAATTCCTGTCCAAGCGTTAAGGGCGTTGCATCTTGCAAGTGTGTACGCCCGACTTTTATAATTTTATTAAATTTATTAACTTTTCTTTTAAGCTCCTTATTTAAATTATTCAAACTTGGAAGAAGTTTATTTTTTGTCTCTAAAGCTATTGCTATGTGCATAGCTGATGGAAAAACATCATTTGTGGATTGAGATTTGTTAACATGGTCATTAGGATGAACAGGTTTCTTAGATCCTAGCTTTCCACCCAAATATCTAATAGCTCTGTTAGAAATAACCTCATTGACATTCATATTGGTTTGGGTTCCAGATCCTGTTTGCCATACCTTTAAGGGAAAATTATTCTGAAGTTTGCCAGTAATTACTTCATTTGATGCTTTTATAATTGCTCCAGCAATTTTTGAATTAATCTGTTTATCTTTTTTATGAACAATTGCTGCAGCTTTTTTTATTATTGCTATAGACTTTATTAATATTTTTTTTACGTAAATGTCACCAATGTCGAAAAATTTTTTTGATCTTTCAGTTGATGCTCCCCAATATTTGTTACTCGGGACATTAATTTTTCCAATACTATCGTATTCTTTTCTTAATTTCATTTGGATAATTGCATATATCTTATACATTAAAAATAAAAAGAATCATATAGGAGAGCTATGACAAATTTTGAAAAAGTTGGATTGTTTATGACAACA
>MDTB01064325.1_pt1 | contig 20902 bp, 15 predicted proteins | sample 811161 | NCBI WGS metagenome assembly MDTB01 (sample SAMN05326650, study PRJNA326480) | marine metagenome | isolation source: seawater | place: Mediterranean Sea | collected 2009
AATTGAACTACCAAACCTTGTAATACATATTCAATTTCATTTGAGAATGTATTTTTCAAATGTAGTGTGCGATCATAATCAATGCTACAGTTAGAAAGTACCGTTACACTTTTAACATGTTCCTTCTGTTCAGACAAACGTTTTTCTAAAAATTGAAGAGCCTTGTCAAGGTCGTCTGGCAAACCATTAGGATGTATTGCATTAATTTGTGTTAAGTTAAGCATGTTTGTATAACGTATAAATAATATTTTATATAGTGCGTTTTTTCTCGTATGTTTCACAGTATTGTATACAGCTAGATATATCCAGTTTTTGATCTATCGAAGCACACCATTTGTTCCAATATTTTTTTGGAACTGGTATTTCTATCTCTTTACCAGCACATTCATCATCAAAACATTTTTGAACAATACTCTGTTTCCACGGATTAAATATATAATACACGTGGTTACTTCTATGCACTCTTTTTGCAATTTCACATTTGTGAGATCGTGAAGAAAATATCCATGCACCTTTGAATATGTCCATCTTACCAGATGTTTTATTAATTAAACATTCCATATGATTGTTTAAATAATTCAATACATCATCTAGTACATCTGGATACCAACAAATATTTTTAGTAGAACGATAATTCGAATCTTTATCTACATTTATCCATCTACCATTGATGGATTGGTACATTTTCATGGTTTTTTTTGAAGTAGATACTGGCTCACTCTCATCAATTTCTAAACATTTTATAACATTTTCTGATTCTGAAGTTTGTACCATACAGTTTAACCAGTTACAACCTTCACTTTTTAATACACGACTATTTGAACTTAATTTAGAAGAGTCACACATTCTCCAAAATCTATTGGTGGTATATATCACATCGTCTATTATGTAATTATCATCTAAATCGAAAAAACTATCAATGTCTTTTTTGGTAAATTCGTTCGAATATTTATTTTCTAAACGACATGAATATATAAAACAAGTGACACGGCGTATCAACGCACCGACATGAAAAGAATTTTTTAAATACGGAGACTGTTCTGAACCAACTATATGAAATGAAATTTTATTTGATGAACTACTATCCAATACATGGAACATACATGTTGGATTTTTATTAAATATACGAAAAGCTTTTATCAACACCTTTATAGAATGTTCAACAGTTTCTTTAACACCATTGTCCGTTTCAATGTCTACAAATATACGTGTAGGTCTATCTTTCAATAATACTTCGTAAAAATGTTTCTCCTTTAACCAATCGTCTACTATACCTTTGTCAATTTTTTCCATCAAATTCTTTACATGTTCTAACGTACCCCGAATAAATTTTTTTACTACCGAACCATTTTTTTCTATGTCTTGTGCTAATACTATTTCATCCGAACGAAGTTTATGAATTGCCGGGGCCAATGTATAAAAATATTCCATCTTTAAAATTAATAAATCTCAAATATTTATAAGAATATGTATATAATAATCTATATAATATATTACAGGTGTTAATATACATGTAATGGTATACATAAAAGAAGGTGTTGCGGAATCTATTACTTTTGAACCATGGTCAGAAGAACTGATTAAACGATTGTCTATTATAGAAATAAACAATACGACACTATACGATAATCAAACACCAGCTAAAAATGGGTTACGTGACGAAAAATTGGGAATTACTTCACGTAAAGGTGTTTGTAAAACTTGCAACAAAACATGGAAAGATTGTCCGGGTCATTGGGGTTATTTGGATTTAGGTGTGTCATTGTACCATCCCGGTTGGGCTGATATTATATACAAGACATTGAAAATGTATTGTTTATCATGTTTCACACCCATAAACAAAACATACAAAAGTAAAGAATGTAAAAACTGTGGGACCACATATCCCGTTATTAATAAAAATGATACGTGGTATATTTCAATAAATAAAAAACCAATGATGGCCTCACAAACACTCGAGATATTGAAAAATATCAAAAAAAATCATCCTGACAATGATATTACATTTACCATATTAAATGTGTTGCCAATACCACCAACACCAATACGACCTTCACCAACCATCGGAGGAGATGAAATACGTGGTGAGGATGAAATTACCAGAACATTGTTGCGCATTGTTCGCATCAATTCAACCATACAAAAACATGTAAAAAATAATATTTCACCAACACAAATAAAAAATATTATTAAAAAATTTCAAGAAGTTGTTTCTTCTTACATCTACAAAACAAAGGTGGCAAATCGCAAAACCGATGCTAATAAATCTTCATCCATAGCAGATAGACTAAGAACAAAGAAAGGTAGATTTAGAGGCAATTGTATGGGCAAACGATGTAACTTTACAGCACGTAGCGTAATCACTGGTGATCCAAATTTAGGCATGCATGAAGTCGGTGTACCACAATATGTAGCAGATACTATAACCATAACAGAAAATATAAACAGATTTAATATTGAAAAATGGAGAAAGGATTTAGATTTAAATAAAAATGACAATAATAGACAAGCTAAATATGTTATTACGAAAGAAGGAAAGCGTATCGATTTGAAATTTCAATCCAAACCATATATAGACGAAGACTATAAGGTAGAACGCAAATTAAAAAACGGTGACATTGTTTTATTCAATAGGCAACCATCATTACATAAAATGTCTATCATGGCCCACGAAGTTAGAATCATGCCATATAAAACCTTTCGGCTTAATCTATCATGTACAACGCCATACAATGCTGATTTCGATGGAGATGAAATGAATCTCCACGGTTTACAGACGATAGAAGCTAGAGTTGAAGCGAAAGAAATAATGGCAGTCTCTAAAAACATTATCACACCACAATCACATCGGCCAGTGATGGGCATTATTCAAGACACACTGGTTGGTAGTTATGACTTTTCATCAAAAGATACATTTCTAACTATGAAAAAAGTTTCGGACTGGTGTATAGAAACAAAAAAATTTAATATACCTACACCGGCTATTGTTCATCCTAAACCATTATGGACGGGAAAACAAATGCTAAGTATGATTATGCCCCGAAAATTACTTTATAAACAGGGAAATGTATTCAATTTAAATGATGACAAAACTTATATAGTGAATGGCATTGTATTGAAAGGAACATTTTCTAAAAAAGTTTTAGGTCGTTCACAACATTCAATCATACATGTTATTTTCAATGATTTTGGTCATATCGAAGCTAAAAATTTTATCAATAATTTACAACGTGGAATAACAAGGTGGTGGCAGGGACAGGGGTTTTCCATTGGTATAGGTGACATGGTAACCAGTTTTGATACAAAGCAGAAAATAGAAGAAATATACAATAAAACAATAGAAGAATGTAAAGACATGACAAGTGAAAATAAAATAAATTTTCATTTAAATCAAGCTAGAAATACAATGGGACGTATAGCTATCGATACTATACCAAAAGATAATCGTTTACGTAAGATGATTGTTTCAGGTAGTAAAGGTTCCAACGTAAATATTCTACAGATTATGTCATCACTGGGCCAACAAAATTGTGAAGGTCAACGTATAAAACCCACTATTGGTGAAAAAACATTGCCGTGTTTTCGTCCGAATGACAAACACCCTCGTACGAAAGGAATGATTCGACATTCTTACATGGATGGTTTAACACCAGATGAATATTTTTTTCATACTATTGTTGGCCGTGAAGGACTTATTCATACCGCCGTAAAAACCAGCCAAACAGGTTATGTTCAGCGGCGAATGGTAAAGGCATTGGAATCGTTACATGTAGAATGGGACAATACCATACGCGATAGCGAAGGCCGTATATTAGAATTTGTGTATGGTGAAGATGGCTATGATGGTGTAATATTCGAGATGAATACCATCACTACACATCATATGACTGAGAAAGAGTTAAAAGACACATATGAACGTACTGGGTATAAAGCGGATGACGAATGGAAGAATATCAAAGAAGCAATAGAGATATTAAAATATTCAAGGGTGGAAAAAAATATACCAGTTGCCATCAATCCAGCGAGAGAAGTGTTTAAGTCATTGTTTCATGCCAAAGGCGTAATACTGGATGAAAAGAGAACCTATGAGATTTTAGAGAATTATTTAGAATGGTTCAAGAATGAAAATTTAATAGCATGGTGTGCCATTGTTTGTAATATGTCTGTGAAACAAATTCTAAAACACGGCAAAATGACAGATCTCACATTACAAACGATACTGGAAAAAATGAAATATACATTAGAAAGTTCCAAAATAGCTACAGGTGAAATGGTAGGAACGTTAGCCGCACAGAGTTTAGGCGAACCAGTTACTCAAATGACTTTAAATACGTTTCACAATGCTGGTGTAGCTACAAAAAATGTAACATTGGGTGTGCCTCGTTTTGAAGAGTTAATCAATGCTACCAAATATCCAAAAACACCGTCATGTTCCATTATATTTAAAAAATCAGATAGGGCACATATTGACAAGGCGGTCTCTTTATGTATAGATATAATATCTGTTTTTGTGAAACAAGTGGTAAAAGATATTGAGACACGGGAAATAAATTTGAATGTAGAATATCCATTGTATTCTGCATTTCCGGATGCAAACAATACATGTAAAAAAAATAAAGTATGGTCGTCACGGTTGACTATATGTCCGACCTTACTTGCAAAATATCAAATTGAATTTGATTTTGTATTGGAAGCCATTAAAACCAAATATAACAAAGGTTTCAATGTTTATCATAAAGACAATAAGATTTCTGATTCATATATTGATATCATACCATCTGGAAAAAGAAACAATCAAGATTTTATAGAAAATATGAAAAATAGAATCATACAAATCAAAATAAAAGGTGTCGATAAAATATCAAATGCTATTATTATTATATCGAATGATATTTTGTCTATTGAAACAGACGGAACAAATTTACAAAGCCTGATAAATATACAATGCGATGAAATTAAAACTGTTCGTTCAAATGACCCATTTGATGTAGCAGCTACATTAGGCATTGAAGCTGCGCGCGATACATTACTAAAAGAAATTCAACTGGTATTGGGCTTTGATGGTTCTTATGTGAATATAAGACATTATTTAATTTTGGTAGACTGGATGACATTCATGGGTCACATTACCGCCACAACAAGACATGGTGTATCAAAATATTATACCAAATCCCCACTATCACGTGCTACGTTTGAACAACCCGTAGAGATATGTTTAAAAGCTGCTCATAAACGCACAACGGATGAACTATCGGGTATATCGGAACAGTTGTTATTGGGTATACCGCCCAAATGTGGTACTTCCACTGTCAGTGTAGTACCGACAGAAGAATATAAAGCAATTTTAAAAAAGAAAGAAGAAGATGAAGAAATGGAAGACGACGATGACCCATGGATTGTTATGGACGACGGTCATAATAAAAATCCATTTGGTAACGTGAATAACATGGGAATGATGCCAACAGGAGGAATGTTCGGTGGAAATGATGGCGAATGGGATGAACCGGTAATACAACCAAATGCTTTTAATTCCAACCCAATGTGGGCTCAACCTTCCATGCCAAATTGGAGTCAACCAGCAATGAACACATCCATGCAACAGACCTCTTCTATGCAAGTGGCGGGGTTCGGTAATACACAAACATCTATGCAAATGTTCAATGCACCAATGAATTTTAACCCACCTTCCATGATATTTAACCCCCCATCCATGTCATTTAATCCATTGAAAAGAAAAGCACAAGAACCACCGCCTCCGCAATGGGCGCCCAACCCAAATGAATATACAAATTACGTTCCAAAATCACCAGAGTATGATCCAAATGGTCCGGGTTCGCCTACGTCACCAGCTTATTCACCTAAATCACCTACTTACGATCCAAATGGTCCGGGTTCGCCTACGTCACCAGCTTATTCACCTAAATCACCTACTTACGATCCAAATGGTCCGGGATCACCGATGTCCCCTGCCTATTCACCCACGTCGCCTACCTACGATCCAAATGGCCCTAATTCGCCTATGTCACCGGCTTATTCTCCCACGTCACCGGGTTATAGTGGAAAGGTTTATAATCCAGATGATTATTCAAACAATTCTTAAATGTAATATTTAGGGGTCTTTGTAATAATAAATGGACACGTTGGACGATAATTTGGAAACTATAAGTCTCTTTAACGATATCAAGGAAGAATCTAACGAAAATATAAGACCATGTGATTATCGTTCCCGTGTATGGTGTATGCGTATGTGTACATTATTTTTTATTATTATCATGTTAATTGTAATGATATTGAAAACATTTGAATATTATTCTCAAATGTTAAAAGACATGGACGACTTAATTGATGTAAGACCTTTTGTTATTTCATTATTCAATAATTGCAATGAACAACAATATAATTTGGTGAAAATAAATGATCATGAATTTAGTATTTCTTACGTTCCTGAACAAATGTCTAGTATAATTATCCATACGATACCGTATATGAATTACACGTATCATGATAATATAATTCATTTTAAAGAATTAAACACTTGTTTCAACATAATCGTCTGGGGAATAGTATAAAAGTATAAAAAAATCAATAAATGGGCAACGGAACGTGGTTTTCTATTGGGACAATAGTAGGAATATACATTGCGCAAGAATATAACATACCAAAAATAAAAGATTGGATAGAGTGGATTGAGAAAAACAAACGTAAATAAAATACTGTATTTAACATAAAAATTTATAATAAATGAATTATTATACGAACGATATTATACGTGTATTATATCAAAAAAATGAATCTACTTTTACTACTTATTTCAAAGTTATACAAAATAATAATACTAATGATTATATTGTTGTAACTGCTATAACAGAGTATGAATCGAGCATTGTATCAAACGAAGGAGATGTAAAAGAACAGGCTAATGATAAAGGAAAGTCATGGTTAATAACTATCAATCGTAAAGATAAGGATGGTGCATCATTGCCAGATACAATAACATCTTTTGATAAAACCATAGGTTCTAACAAAAGCGAACATGATATTATAATGGAAAGAGAATTGGTATTTTCTGCTCAAAATTCAAATATCATCATGCGTCTATGCAATGAATATCAGCCGTATTCAGACAGTCGTTTTAAATGGCCAGAGGCCGACCAGATTAAATTTAGAGTAGATTTGAGCTCTTTAAATTGGAACGGTCATACTATGACTAATATGACGATATTTGTACATGAAACGTATATAAATTACATCGAAAGAAAAAAACAATACAATGTTTTTGGCAGATGTGCTATAGACAATGGTGATGGGTCCATTTATTATGTTAGGTTATATTATACGGAAACCAACCCAGAAATATTATTTGAATTTTATCCGACTCTTCTTGTTAAAGATCCTAAGATATGGTCGAATAATGATAATGTTTGGGTAAAGTCACGAGATGATAATCACGAGATTAAAGAGTTTAACCATGATAAAATGTCAACCAATTTTCCAAATAACACATTTAAATTATATGAAACAATGGATTTGCACATTTTCTTAACCAGTATTATTAATGGGAAATTAGTAAAATCGGTAAAAGTACCAGCTTTATACCAACCAAATAAACATATCATCAATAAGAAAGAAATTTCGAAATATTTTTGGGAGCAAATAGTGATGCGTTTAAATGCTGAACACCCAATGAGAGACAAATTGTTAGATAAAGACAATTTAGAAATACATTTTCGTTATTATGATTCGAAAGGATACGACCATTTTCATAAATCTAGAAATGAATTAATGTTTCGATTTTATAATTTCAAAACTAAAAATGTATGGAACACAAACGCTGGAAAACGTGTATACGATTGGAGACCATTGTTATTCAATGCCAACATGGTATTACATGTTGAAACAACAGAAGATAAAAATGATTGGGGAAAAGGAGAACGTTTAAAATCAAATAAAACGGTTGATTTTCAAATCAATAGATGGTTTCGAGATGAAGAAGACCATAATAAAAGTTCCAGAGAAGAAAACAAGCCATTTACTCCCGGGGTAGACCGTCACAATGATAATGAAAACATAACATTAGATCTATCTGAAAATTTATCCGTGTTGTGGAACAAAATAGCAGAAAAATTGATAAAAATGAGAACAGAAAAATTTAATTTGAAGGATATTAGTTTAAGAGATGCTAGACACATGTTGAAAGAAATCATCATGTTAGCAAAATCTGGTGGTTCGTGGATGACCAAAACCCATTTATTATCATTTAACCCAGATGGTGTTATTCAAATAAACGACCAATTTATAGAAAAGGGGTTAGATAAATCAATATCAGATTTTTTAATTACGGCGTTTAATATTAATACTGGAGAATGGGACAGCGGTGTACCAATCATGTTAAATGTGTCATATATAGAAGGTAGTGGTCCTCGTTCAGTTAAAACAACGTTGGCTTTGCACTATTTGAACGATTCAAACAACATCACGAAACGTATACATATGCATTTACCATCTTCGTATAAATCAAGGCGACCTCGATTAGAATATATCGACACACTGAATGATAACGACCTGTTAAATCAATTCAATGAGATGGGTATGTCGGTTACTACCTACAATGAAGATTTACGCAACGAAGAAAACATAAAGAAGTTGAAAAATGCAATAAAAGACAATGAGAAAAAGAATCCAAACGAGCGTGCCGGACTGACGGTGGTTCAACAAATAGTTCGTACCATACATATTTATTTGAATGAAAACAGAGACCAACTACCAAACGAATTATTCAAGGACGAGGTAGATTTATGGGAATACATAGATTACATAACATTTCACGATGCCATGATGCCAGAAGCATCGGAATGTGTTATTTATTCCAATAGTATGAAAACGATAAGCAATGCGTTGTATACTTCTGGTCATCGTCAATATTCACAGACGTTGCAACCATATTTTTTATTTCCTAGCAAAATTACCATTAGTGTGCATTTATTTAATCCCAAACATGATTTGGAACAGTTTTTCTTCGAAGCAATGAAATTTGGTCAAAGTGAACAAGTATTACATTATAATTCAATAAATGATGAACCCGTGTACGGAGGAGAAAAAGATGCAATTGTATGGGCAAAGAAATTATACGATTTGCAAATGAATGATCCAGAGAATATAATAGATCCAGATACCAATCAAGTATATTCTTTATTGAGTCGTGTAGATGCTATATGTTGTCGATATGAAAAAAGCTGGATAGAATTGCAAAAACGCACGAATAATGAAAACATGATACAAGAACAACCCACGTGTGTATTGTGTGGTGAAGGAGGATGTAATTTGAAATTTAAAACATTGGGTGATGAAACTTGTACTGGTGTATATCATTATCAATGTTTTTACAAATGGATGATTGCTAGTACAAAAAATGCTTCTAAATATCATTCATTATCTGTAACGGTAGAACAAGAAACATTTCAAGGGTTTTGTTGGAATGTAATGGAAGCTACAACGAGAAAGTTTATTATGCCAAACGTATTGGTGAAACAAGGAGGCTTGTATCGAAATTTAGATGATATTATTAAATACAAGTATGATAAACCCATTACTATCACACACCACGGTGAACAAATGCCTTATGAAGTATGGAAAAATACCATGGTATATCGTCCAGTGAGTGTATTGAGACCATTGGCAATGAGTACAGATGCTTTAAATCAGAAATCACCTGATGTTTACCCAGAATTGTCTTTAGACAACATACATACATCGAATTACAAAAAAATTAAAGATTGGTGTAATGAAACAGAGAAAAAATGCGAATTGATGGAAAACACTGGATTGAAAAAAGCAGAAGACGACGAAAATAACAATTTAAAACCTACGTCCTTGAAGCGCAATCGTTCACAAGAATTGATGAGTAACATACATTTGAAAAGAGAAACTAGCATAGAAAAAAATTTAGGGGGTAAAAAAATGAAAGCAGATGGTAGATTTTTCTTTTTCAAAGACGTACGTGCTATCAAACATAATTTAGGAATAGAAGAAAACAAAACCGTCTTAGACCTGATTAAGAAAATAACAAAAGAAACACCTCAAAATAATTTAAAAGTCATCGAAAATGAAAATAGTATAACATGTACACAAAAGGACAAAGACGATGGCATATCCTTTTTACAAGCCATCATAGTAGGAGCTCAATTCAAATATAGAAGGTATGCCGATGGTCTATTAAATAATTCACAATTCGGAAACGATTTAAATTGGTTATCGACCGAATATAATAATAGAACATCGTTAAATATTCAAATGATAAATTCTTCAGATGCGTATAATAAAGAAAATGTTAGTATACGTTTCCGTATTCGAATAAAATTTCCTCCAACTGTTAGTCCTCCAACGAATAATAGTTCAATGGCGGATTATGTCGTGCTTCCGTTTGTTATAGAAGAGGATGATTGGTTTGGTGATACAATGCAGACAGATTTTTGGGCAGTGGTACGTCGTGACCAATCGTTTCAAGGAATACAAAATTTAATAATACAACAAGAATGGTATCGTAATATATGGTTAATGAATACAAATTTTACACCGGACAGTGAAACAAATTGGGCGCGTGCGGAAGTTGGGACCAATTTACGCTATCCGGGATGGTTGAATGTAGAAACTAGAATGCATCATTTGGAAAATATATCTGTGACTTATAGAACAGACAATGATATATACGGTGTCATTCCAATGCAAAGAGAGTTTAATTCGTTTGGAAGACTATCGTCATACGTAGCAGAAGATGCTATACCGGTATGGTCCACACAAAACATGGATTTGTTCAATGCATGGTTGAATGAAAAGGATTTTGGATTGTTTTATGATGACGATGACAAGCAATGGTTTGGCATTGATTTGAATTTCAGAAGTGCCGCATGGAATGAATGGATAAGAAAAAATACCGTAAACATTGACAACGAAGACAATGTAGAAAATGTAGATATGGAAATAGACAAACCAACTACCAATTCTAATTCAAGTGATGTTCAATTATTGGTTCCTATGCAATCAAGATTCCCGGGAACAACCACGTCTGTTATGATGGAACCATACATGTATCATACAATCAATCCAGACCCATCTAGCTGGACCGACATAAAAATAAATAGAGTAGCATGGATATATGACCAGAATAAAAAATGGACATTGTATTTAAATATATCAGACGATACATCTATCAAACCATGTATACCGTTGTGGGCAAGATATGAAGATATAATACTAAACAAGACATTGCGTATATTGAAAGACAAAAAACCATTTGATAAAGTCGATAGTTTTTATAATTTTTGGAAGTCTAAAAAAGAATTTACACCCATTGAATTGAGTAAACCATTTGATTTATCATGGGCAGATGTGTCTTCTGAGTCAGATGAAAACAAGACGTGGACATTATCCATAAGTCCATATCTAAAAGACAGGGAAAAGTTTTCAATTGATTCTTACGTTCAACATACCAACGAAGGTGTAAAGATATATGGTTATCGTAATAATATAAAAGAAAACAAAAAGACATACGCATTGTATGTAGTAGGACATGATGGACGTTCTGGATATATTTTTAGCAACATTGAATATTCTGAAAATAAATTAGCATTGGATCAATTAAATGTAAATAGATTGGTAGATGGTAAAAAGCCAGCATATTCGGAATATACACATCAATATGATATAGATTCTGTAGTGAAACCAAATAAATATTTAAACAAATCAGTTGATTTTACCAATTGTTTTGTAAAAACGGCGGTGACCAGTAATAACATGGAAACGATTTATCTGATGCCGTCATGTAATAATGACTATAGTGTAGATAGGCCACACACTGGTAGAATTGAATTTCCTTCTACTATATCACAAGATATATTAATATCTGGGTTTAAAATAATACAGCGCAAAAAAAATAAATTTGAAGATTATTGGCTTTATTTTGAAACGTCAGAAAATATAAGGACAGCTTTTTGTCAAGGCGCGGGCTGGGTCAATGTTTCCAATAATTTATTTTTGCATCCTAGAAAACATGTGCTTCATGTTATTAAGAAAACTCCTAATGGGGAGGTTTTGCAAGCGGATTTAAAAACATTGGTAAAACAATATATGAAAGAATACATGCCAGATACGACACAAATTATATCATGGAAAAAATCAAATAACGAATTAAGATTCCCCGCTGAAAAAATATTTGAATTGAGTAAAACACCGGGTGGTAACAAGATAGTTGGAAAAATTGAGTTTCAAGCAAGAAAGCCATATTATGCCGATGGCAAAACAAAAAATGGATATTTCTTTTTTTATCAAGAAGGGATAGGTAATAAACTTAATAGTAACGTTTTAGGGTTTGGTGGCTTTGTATTGGCAAAAGAATTATCAAATAAAGGGAAGTCGAGTAAAAAAGCTGTCCCACCAAAAAAATCCAAATTAAAATTTTAATTAATTATATAATATATACTTTTTATAACATATGAGTTTAAATCACCCGCTAGTCGGAATAGAATGGATAGTAACATTTATTTTAATGGTAATTATAATTATATTGAGAGAACGTGGTTATCGTCCAGTGTCATTGTATGGGTTGATATTGGGAGGATTCGTGTCATGGTCGTCTGGATATTTTGGAGAATATCCATTGAATTTCGATGTCGAATCATTCATGTACATGTTGTTGCCACCTATTGTTCTTCAGAGTGGGTTACATTTCAATTGGAATCAAGTAAAAGATTGTTGGGGTACCGCTTTAGCAATGGCATGGATTGGAACCATGATTACAGCGTCATGGGTAGGATATGCAGTGTATATCATGCATGACATATCTTATTTTATATTGGCATTGTGGATTGGTGGCATTGTGGGTCCAACGGATGCGGTATCTACAAAGGACTGTGTAAAAGAGTTGGATAAAAAAACAAAAATGGTATTGGAATACGAAAGCGTATTGAATGATGCCGTGTCAATTATCATTGTACATATCTGTCAACGTTTATGGTTTAATACCATAGAAGTAGATAGTAAAGATATATTAGAAATTATTGGAATAAATCTTTCGTTTTTGGTAATAAGTATTTTAATAGGAATATCATGTGCATACATAGCAACTAAAATATTTATGAACACTACTATTGTATTCGTGTTAGCATTGATTTCGTATGCGTTTTGTGAATGTATTGGTAGTTCTGGAATCATATCTATTTTTAGTTTTGGCATTGTGTTTCAATATTTATGCAAAGAAGAATATTTAAAAAAGATTAAGATAGTATCGGACGCATTGGCAGAATTTTCAGAAACATATATATACATTTCGATAGGTGTAATAGTGACATTAACAGAATTTAAATTTTTAAACATCGCTTTCACTGTTGCTCTGGCCTGTTTTACTTCAAGAATAATAAGTGTTTTTTTAGTAACAAAGGTTGCTTCATTTTTTGGTCCTCGTTATACATTGTTAGAACAGTTGGCTATGATATTTTGTGGAGTGCGTGGTGCATTATCTTTATCGTTGGCGTTGTCTGCCCCAGTTCATATGAAAGAAATTTTTGTAACGGTTGTTACGATTGAATTATTGATTTCGATGATATGTACTATTTTGTGGAGACGTATTTATTTAAACTTTTTTGTTCCAGCCACTTAGAATTTGGGCACCATCTTAAATGTGGTTCGAAGAAATATACTCTTTTTCGTTTCGCCAATATATTACACATGATACAAAGAATATTATGTTCAGATAAATAAACATCCATGATCTCGGCAGCATGATAACATAACACATATAAATTTTTCAATGAATGGTCGTCATAAAACAAATCATCTGTCCATGCTAACTCTTCCCATTCGTCGGATGAAACCAATTGCATGAGCGATGTTGTTAATGTGTCGTGATCTACTATTTTAGCAGTGCATGCGTTATACAACTCTTCCTCCATATAAAACATTTTGCACCATTCTAATCCGTCATGTTCTCTAAAAAATTCAGCTAATTCTGTTAACTGTTCGTACTGATATTTCCATATGGTGTATGGAGTCGGTAGATTTACCGGTTCTTCTTCTTCTTCTGATTCAGAGTATTCCGAATAATACATGGTTGAATATTTAAATGCTTACTTATTTTTTCCTTGAATTTATATAATTGTAAATTAATTATCAGAATATTCATAGAATAATATAACCCATATTTTAATCTTATTTGTATACATTAATAATATTTAATATAAATACGTGTATGATACTTGTATGAATGGCAGATTTACCAGAGGAAATTTTAATGTGTATATTTCAATATTCTGATATCAAATCCATGTGTAATGCTCGTATTTCCTGTAAATATTTGACATATTGGATAAATAATTCTGACCTTTATAAAAGTGCAAATATATATATAAAAAAAGTATTAGACCCTTCCAAACCTATTATTAGACAAATAAAACGTTGTTACGAGAGACGTTACATTGATTTTGAAATGCGTGACATCGGTGTAAAACAATATGGTAGCAAATTTTTATTTTGGAACAATATATTAAATGAACCGTTGCGGATGTGGTCGCCTATGATGAAAGGATTCCGTTTACAGACAACACCATACAAATATATTTTAGAGTGGGTAAGTGACAGAACAAGTATGACACAATTTGAACAAATATTTCGTCATTATTTACCCCATATCATGACCAAAAATATCGAGAATTGTAGAGATGTGAGACCCTATAGTGTTACACTATCCAATAGAGGGACATATTTAAGATCGTCGGTAGAACGTTCAACCAAAGCGTGGTCTATTTTGCCCGCGAAACGTAAATTTGGCGATGGTATAAACAATGTTAAAGAACGCCACATACCAACCGTATATTATAGCAGGTCAGGTAAATTTGTTCGGCGTTCTTATCATGCTTTACAATGCATGAAAATAAATCCGAAAGACGATGTATCCGCACTTGTAAAATGGGATTGTTGGAAAGATAAATCAGGCTTTGGTACATGGGCAGTTAAATGTACATTTGAAAAGGTAAGAGTATATAGAGGATGATAATAATAATAAATGTCTAGTTGTAACCGTGATTTATGGATAGAAGGTATGTGGATTATGTGTTTTGGAATAACCGTATTGCTAGGTTCATTGATAGCATTGCAATTCGGTACATCTTATTCATATAGTGCATTCATTGACGATCAAGATAATGAACGACGCCAACGCTGATAGTGTTTTTGGCACATATTTCTAGAATAAGTATTATTTTTACAGTCAGATACTATACAATGATTTCCAAACATTGAAAAATTTTTCCAGTGCATAAAACAATGTTTACCAACAAAAATATTTTTTGAACATTTATTACAAGTAATTTTACCATCGTATTTTTTACTTCTATAATGTGTTATACACATATTTCTACAATATACAAATTTATCACAGCCTTCTACATAACATTTCTGTGTAATTTTTTTATAGTGTGTCCTACATAATCTTTTAAAACATATGGGTCGTACACACCCTTGCCATGAACAATGCAATGTCAACAAAGAGCGCTGTCGGTAATGATATTTACATAATTTTCTTCTAGTTGCTTTCTCATTACATAATGGTATTATACAGGGTCCTTTGTATCTCCTATGTTTCTCATAATCCATAAGTTTTTTTATTTATCAGTAGTATATAAAAAATATTTATATATCATTATGAATGATATTGACTTCACGGATTCACAACACAAGCGATTAGTATTGACCCCGGTAAAACATGAAAATTTGTGGAACATATTCAAACAGCATCAGCAAGTTTTATGGACTACCGAAGAGATTGACTTCGTAAACGACGAAAAAGATTGGAAAACGCTGTCCAAACAAGCTCAAACATTTATTTTGAATATCATTGCATTCTTTGCTTCTTCCGACATGATAATTGTGGAAAATTTAATTGATCAATTCTTGAGTGAAGTGAAAGTAACGGAATGTAAAGCCTTCTATGGCCTTCAGGCATATATAGAAACGATCCATAGTGAAACGTATGCTCTCATGCTAAGTAAATTCTCACCCAATGAAAAAGAAAGATTGCGTTTGGCCAGTGCTGTTCATACCATACCATGTATAAAGGCAAAAGTAGATTGGGCGGTGAAGTATATGGATACATCAAGGCCATTCCTAGAAAGACTATGGGCATTTTGTATATTTGAAGGTGTCTTGTTTTCAGCCTCTTTCTGTAGTATATATTGGTTGAGAACAAAGGGCAAATGTAATGGTTTATGCTTCTCGAATAATCTAATTGCTAGAGATGAAGCATTGCATGCTAAATTTGCTGTTGAAATGTTCAATATGACAGAAGGTCTGCCACAAGATAAGGTACATGGTATTTTAAAAGAGGCAATTGAGGTTGAAGAACAGTTTGTAGATCAATCGTTACCCGAGCGTTTGGAAGGTCTAAATAAAGACACCTTAAAACAATACGTAAGATATTGTGGTAATAGACTTTTAAAAATGCTGAAAGGCGGTAAATATGACGATATATGGCTTGATAAACAACCATATGAATTCATGAACATGATTTCGATTGATTCAAAAACTAATTTTTTTGAAGGGAGAGTAGATCTATATACTAAGTCACGTGTGGGTTTAGATGAAAAAAATAATGTATTTTCCTTAAACTCTGATTTTTAGTAGAGAATGCGACTAATAATCTTTATAAAAATTGTAACTATTTTAATATTCATGAATAAAATATGATGACCTCTATCATTAAAAAAATGTCTAAAGATAAAACCCCTACCCTAACTTCCGTAGAAAAATTTATAAACGAGAATAAATATGATTATCCTAAATTAATTACGGCTTTGAAATCGCTACGTACCTTCGTTGGTAATGAAGGCATAAAAGAAACCCTATGTAAAATGATACAATTTATCATTGTACATCAACGTGCTCATAAACCAAAGCGTCGTAGTAAACGTAAGCGCCATGCTCCGAAACGTATTGAGATAGGAAGACGTTCTAAACGTAGTCGTACTGATTCAACTATTTCATATGAGGAAGAGTCAGCTGAAGACGAAGACTGGGATCCATCTGTTCCAGAACAAGAAATAACACCGGGTGAACGCGTAGCATTGTTACAGTTGATAACAGCTGCCATGATCAATAATGGTCAATCGGAATCTGAAGAAGAGGAAGAGGAAGATGATTATGAATTGTTGAATATACCCAAAAAACCGGAATATTTAAACGGACACTTTTTAAATTGTTTGTTATTGGGACCACCGGGTACAGGTAAAACTACATTTACCACTATTATTGCTGATATTCTAGACGCGCTGGGGATTATAAACAAAAAACGTTTTATGATTACGACACGTGGAGATTGGATAGGTCGATTTCAAGGCCATTCGGTACAAAAAGCAAAGAAATTAATAGCTTCCGCTAAAGGAGGTATTATTTTCATTGACGAAGCTTATTCATTGATAGCTGCTAAAGATGGAGATGACATGTATGGTCGTGAAGTCTTGACGGAAATTGTGGAATCGATGACCAATCAAGAGAAAAATGTCATTTTTATTTTTGCTGGGTATGAAGATGATATGAAACGACTTATGAATGTGAACAAAGGTCTCAGTAGAAGATTCGGTTACACCTTTCAATTCAAAAAACCAACGTCGTTGGAATTGTTTTTAATATTCCAAAAACAATTGAAAGAAACCAAATGGAAAATTCATAAAAAAGACCGACCTGCTGCTCTCGCTTTTTTTTCAAGAAATCCAACGATTTTTGAATTTGGTGGGGGTAGTACCACACAATTTATTTTTTACGTGAAACAAGTGGTCATATCTAGAACATTTCCAGACCCTATAGAAAAATATGTATTTCCTAAAGATTTAGAAGAAGCTTCTAAGCTATTAAAAACATATTATGTAAAGACGAAGGGCTTACCGCCATCAGCGTTAGGGATGTATATATAAAGATAAAATATAAATAACTATGAACAATAAACTATCATATGATATATTACCTATATGGAGATTAAATTATATTTTACCTCTGTATAGAATATTGTTATGGTTTATATTACTAACCTATATCACGGGTGTGCTACTCGATTTCGATGATTCCAATGATTTGTCACAAGAAGCTAAAGATTGGAAAACCGTGTCTGCTTCACTGGGTATAGCAACGTCTTCCATATTGATATTTTATTCATTAATGTCTATATGTGAACATAAAAAAGATGCCAAAACACCAATGCACGAAGGAACTATTGCGTGGGTCGAATGGCGTCCTTATTCTACCAACTGGTGGTTACCTATCAGCATATTCTCTCTTTTACAATTCATTATCATTTTAATATTCTCGCGATTTGTAGATTACGACAATTCAAATTTATATACCAACTCTATTTTTTGGTCTATTTTAAATGCCGTGTTGCTTTTGGCAATGTCTATTATTGGATTAAAAATAGAATACTTGAGAATGTCAGCGAAAAATTATTGGTACCATTTCTTTAACGTAGTTGTTATTGTTATATTTATAACATTTTTATCCATTACAACGTTAGATAGTGAAGATTTGTTACAAGACATGTGGCCATGGGCGATCGCAATGGGGTTCTTATTATTGTTTTTCATTGTTATATTTATCATGGAATTCCCAAAAAGTTCAAATTTAGATTATACACCCATTGTTATCATTTTTATATGGTGTGGATATGCAACTAGTTTTGTAGATGAAGATTCATGGAAACTTGTTTTATATTTTATTTATACCCTCGTTATTATCGCTACAGTGATTGATTCGGCAAGAATATCTATGAAAGTATTGAATAGTTGTTGTGAGAAACCTCAACCGGATATAAAATCCATTGAGAAGATGAATGTTTAGATGAATGAGTATTTATACATAAAATATTATATTAAATGAATATTGCTTACGAATTAGGTTGGTTATTTATATTAATTCTATTAATAGTTTCTATCTACTATGCTTCATTCCATGTTAAACAAATTCTAAGATTCATAGCTGTGGTAATATTAGCAATGTCCGTATGGATTATTCTACGATTAGGTGTTTTAATAATGGAGGTCACATGGGACGTAGACTGGAATACCTCTGCCTTTTCTAGAATATGGGAACTATTGGAAAATACCATGAGAGATTACTATAAACATAAAACTGGGATGGACTTATAAATCTTTTGAAGCCGCAACCGTTTCCAAAAATTGATGTTCTTTATTATGGTTATCTTCACTGTGAAACTTTTTTACTTTAATATTCTTCAATACCGAAGGGTTATTTTTTTCATGCAAAATTCTCAACGCACCCCGTGTAAGTGTAGAATTTGAAATAATAATAGTATCACCATTTTCTTTCAAAACTGTATTAAAAAGACCAATAGACTCCACATGTGCATTCGTTATACCTTCGGAAGGTAAAGATATACGTGTTTTTTTTGGAACGACATCGTGGTCGTTGTGTACCATTAAACCATTAAATATACTTATAATATATGGCTGTAATGCATAACCTAAACCTATAGATATACCACCTGTAAAATGACTTACTACATCTTCTCCTATTACTTGTATTACACATATAACTATGATGAAAAGTTGAAAAGTTATTTTTACAATCTGTGCAAATAATACACCCGTCTTTAAAAATTCTTTTGTGAAATAATAAATAATAGATGCGATTACATTACCGATTATGATAAGAATAATAGAAACCAATACATCATCGGCATTTTCCCACATATCGGTTCCAATGGATTGAAATGCTTTCCACATATTTATCTATACTTCATAAGCTTTTATACAATAAAACGAACACGCTGTATTACCATGTTTCCATTATCTTTTAATTCCACTTGAATATGAAACATTGTGATAGGGTCCGCTTGTTCTACCGCACATGATATCAATGTGTTGGACGTATTATGAGGCTCAACACCCAACATATGACACATGTACCTAAATTTATCAGGTGTCACTTCTATTTTATCACGAATATATGGTTCTATCTGACAACAAACTTCTTTTACAAATGAATATTTCATCGTTTCACTGGTTAAATCTGCCCATTCAATAGTAACGCCTGACAACGCTCCTTTTAACAAATCTTCCTGTGTTTTGCCCATCTTAGAAGTGTCTATTTCACCTACCTCTTCCTCACCATCGTCATTTTCTTTTTCTTCTTTCTCTACCACACCGCCAAAACGCGCCAATATATTACGAACATTTTCACGCTGTTCGTCTGTTAATGCTGCTGGAGCTCCTTCAAGGTGTGGGTCTGCCATTTATCTTGTTAAACGTTCATATATATACATCAGTTCCATTACCAACGGAAAAAATAACATTATAACAAATGCTAACGTGGAAATAAAAATACATGACAAAGTAATATTGGATCTTGAATAACGAATCATTTATCATTATAAACCTCTTTATATATTATGTATAGAACGCTGCCATCTATAAAATACCTTATACATCATTGCACGGCGTCTGTAGTGTACCGCACGCCCAAAAAAATACAGAGCAATAGAACGCAATCTTTCTGGTTCTGTATCTTGTATAGTCATCTTTATTTTTAAAACAATGTGTATATATATCAAAAAAGAACATTTCCCGTAACAAGTGTTCGGAGAAAGCAAATCCAAACCGGTCTGGTTCAAGTGTTTGATCCAAATAAGTAACGAATATGTTACCGTATAAATAGGTATTGTAATATATCAGATAAGAATCAAACACTCGAATTTCTTTCTCAATCGAATATTAACAAGAATATTCGCATTTGGTTCTTATCTCACCATCTCTAGAAGCTCATCTGGCAGAGCGTGTGTCGAGAGACATGAGGTCTAGGTTCAAACCCTAGCTAGAGAACAGTAGTGTAGTCTCAGTTGGAAGAGCGTCGG
>MDTB01116722.1_pt1 | contig 20897 bp, 19 predicted proteins | sample 811161 | NCBI WGS metagenome assembly MDTB01 (sample SAMN05326650, study PRJNA326480) | marine metagenome | isolation source: seawater | place: Mediterranean Sea | collected 2009
GGAGAAGTGGCAGAGTGGTCGAATGCGGCGGTCTTGAAAACCGTTGTACCGCAAGGTACCGGGGGTTCGAATCCCTCCTTCTCCGCACCTATTTCTTTAGTTATTCAACATTACAGGCATTACTAACATTAGTATATTCTCATTTTCTTTCGTTTTTTCTGGCTTAATTATTGCAGCTTTACTTGGACTTGAGAAATACATATTAATTTTTTTTGTTTCAAGTGTATTTAGTATTTCAATTAAAAATTTTCCATTAAATCCAATTTCAATATCTTGACCTTCGTACTCACATTTTAATTGTTCATTTGCTTTATTAGAAAAGTCCATATCTTCACCAGAAATATTAATTTCACTGCCTTGAATTTTAAATTTTATTTGTCTAGTTGTTTGGTTTGAAAATATAGAAACTCGTTTCAGAGAATTTAATAAAAGATCACGTTCTAAAGATAATATGTTTGGGTTTTCCTTTGGAATTACTGCTTCATAGTTTGGATATGTTCCATCAACTAACCTACAATAGATATGCATGTTTTTAAATGAAAAAATTGCATTTGTTTTATTGTATTGTAATTTAACATCTGAATCAACATCAGTTAAATTATTTTTTAATAATTGAAGAGGTTTTTTTGGTACAATAAAGCTAGTATTTTCAACACTATTTATCAGGTTTTCATATTTTACTAATTTGTGTGCATCAGTAGACACAAACAGTATTTTATTATTATAAATCTCTATGTATACACCTGAAATTACAGGTCTTAACTCATCATTAGTTGTTGCAAATAGTGTATTTTTAATACCGCTTTTTAGTGTTTTAACTTCAATTAATGTTGATTTTGAGTCATCTAGTTCAGGAGTGTTTGGAAATTCATCACTATTTAGATATGCAAGACTATAACTTCCCTTTTCTGAGCTTATTTCAATTGTGTTTGTTTCTTTGTTTGTTTTAAATGTCAAAGGTTGTTCCGGAAATGCTTTTAATGTATCTAAGAGTAGTTTTGCATTTACAGCAATTGAGTCATTAGTTTCCGATTCTACGTTGGAACTATTAATTATGGTGGTTTCAAGATCAGTAGCTTTCACGTATAGTATGTTATTGTTTATTTCTAACAGCAAATTTTCAATAATTGGCAATGCAGGATTAGTCCCTACAATACCAATTAATGGTTGTATAGTGTTTAGTAATTGTTCACTTGATATTATAAATTTCATTTTTTTTTTTTTTCGTAAATATAGTTAAGCGTTTAAAATTTACATTATGAATTTTAAAAGAATTACATAATAATCTTCATATTTTCTATGGCTTAAAGTTAGTCATATTCTTCTCAGACAATATAAAACTATCGAATTGTTTATATTGAACTAACATCAGAGAGTTTTCTTTAATCAAGTAGAAACGTTCTTGGTCAAATTCGTTCATTTTATATTTATCTTTATTTGGTGGTTTTTTTCTATAACAATAAATGTATTTTTTTTGCTCAGTATCATCATATAATTTAAATGTGATAAAGGGTTTTCTTTTTCTGATTTGTTTCAATTGACTTTGTCCTAAGAATTGTTCACAATGTGTATTTTTTAGCTTTATTAAGTCAATTTCAAGCCATTTTTTACTCAAAGTATCATTATTTAATAATTTAATATTAATTGGACTATAATAAATTTTTTCAGCATTTCTAAATAATGTCTTATCTCGCCACAAATCTTCTTTACAATGAAATCGGGAACTAAGATATCCATTGAAGCCGGGTATATGAACGACATATGGCTCTTTGGCTCCCTCTAGCATCATAAAGGTTCCAAGTTGATCAGCGGTTTCTCCACCTATAAATATTGTTTTAATTTCTTGTTTATCATGATAAAATGTGACTTTAGTGTTTTGAACCCCCATTCTTCTAATAACATTATCTAGTGCTGCTCGTGCTACAGGTTGTTTGATTCTCATTTCTTTTATTGTTTTTAATAAAAGATTAATTGAGTACTGGTTAGCAATTAGGGAATCATTAAGTGTCCAGTATTTATCATTTCTCTCTAAATTTATATTTTCTAAATTACGATTGGTTAATTTAATCTTATTAATACTCAGAGTATCTAGGACTGAGAAGTTTCTTTTATCAGTTCGTATTGTTGAAGTATTGTTATCATGTTTAATGCCAATTATAATTAGGATAATTAGAATGATAATGATTATCATTTGATATAATAATTGTTTCATGTTTTTTGATATTTATATTTTCTTCTCATTTTGATTAAAAGGCCGATTATTAAAACCAATATCATTGGACTTAATAAGTTAAAAAATTGCCAGTAACTTTTTTCTATTTTTATTTTAATTTGATTTAAGAGTCGCAATTCAATATTTTTAGAACGAACCTTGATAAACATTTCATTATTTAGTAAATAGTCAATTGTATTCAAAATAAAAGTCCCATTTCCATATTGTAATCCTGTGTGTTTATCAAAACCTAGAGGAAGAATGTCACCTTTTAAAAATTGATTTTTAATAAAGTTACCATCAGAGATAATAACCATTTTATTAGATAATTCACTATTTTGTTTAAAATTAATTGTCTGGCTATTTTGAATTTCAATAGGAATTCTATTTGTAAATACAGATGAAAAGACCCCCTCAATTAATACCGCAATATTTTTTTTTCCATGAATAAATTCTACCTCATTGGGAGGATTTTTTAAACTTTCTAAATTAATGATAGCTGGTGTAGATAGTTTATTTGTTTTGTTAGTGGTTTCCAGAAGAATAGTTGGCTTTAAACCATTATTAATAATGTCAATTGAGCTTGCAAACTGTAATTTTACTGGGTTAATATTTCGTGATATGATGTGGTCTTTATTTCCATTTGATACAGGAAAAAATGTCCAAGGAAAAAACGTCCATTGTGGTTTTTCTTTAATATAATGTGTAACTATTGGTATTGATGCGGCTTGTAAATCCTGAATAATATCATAGTTAACTCGAATGCCATAATGGAACAGCATATCATTTAAATTTCTATTTTCTAGTGACATAACCACGGATTGACTTTTCTTTTCTAAACTGTCCATATTTGCATTTGTTCCGTTTAAAATCCAAATAGCTTTACCGCCATTCATAATGAATTGGTCAATAATAAATTTATCTTTTTCTGTGAAAAAATTTATAGGATTATTAATAATAATACAATCTAATTTATCTAGCGCGTTTAGTTGTCCATCAATTGGTTCAAGTTCAATAAGCTGATAAATATTATTTATATTATTTTTAAAGGATTGAATTTCTTCATTTGTATTTTCACCGTGTCCAGATATTAATCCAATTTTTTGCTTTTTAGTTGTCAATTTTTTAATGGTACTCATTAATGAAAACTCTAAGTTTTCGATGGACTTTTTAATAATTTCATCTGAATTATTTGATAATATTTCAGCAATTAGTGACATGCTAATTTCCTTTGACTTGTAGGTTGCGGTAAAGCCAGGAAAAATCCAAGTTTCTTCCATCTTATTATTTTCATAATTTCTGTGGGGAATAGGTAAGATACCTTTGTTGTACAATTCTTTTTGTAGGTTCAGGCGGTATTCAGAATTTTGTATTGAGCTAGGGTCGATGAATTCAAACTCAATAAAATCTGAGTAAGCTTTTAGTTCATATAAAATATATTTAAATTCATTGGCTAATTTCTGATATTGAGGAGGTAAGTTACCATGTAGAAATACTTTGAAATATATTATGTCATCAATATCACTTGTTAGTTTTTTAGTGTTATCTGAGATTGAATATTTTTTTTCATTTGTTAGATCAATTCGAATAAAATAATAGTTACTTATAATAGTAGCTAATATGACAATAAATATAGGGATAAGTTTATTTAACTTTTTAACAAATAGATGTATTGTATTATTGATATATTCCTTGTGTTTCATATTTGTTTTTTTTCAATTTGTAAAATACCTGCATATAAAAAACAAAAATTCAATGATAAAAAATATATAATATCTCTTGAGTCAATAACTCCTCTGCTTAGAGATTCATAGTGTTGCATCATGCTAAGATATTCTAAAAAATCATGTTGATATTGTTGAAAAATTATTTCAAATCCAAATAAAAAAAATATTATAATTGAAACAGTTAGAATAAATGAGATCATACTATTTTTAGAAAGTGTTGAGCTAAAAATTCCAATTGAACTATAAGTGATGATTAACATTATAAGCCCAATATATGACCCAAAAATCTCTCCTATGTCGATATTACCCTTTGGTTCGCTTAATTGATATATAGAATATATGAAAATAAAAGTTGGTATAATTGAAATTATTCCAATTGTACAACTCGCTAAAAATTTACTAATTACTATTTCCCATCTTTTGATGGGTTTGGCGAGAAGAAGTGTAGTTGTATTTTCTAGCATTTATACGCTAATCATTTTCATTGTTATGGCTGGTATTAATAATAATAGTACAAATGGGCTAATTACAAATAAGGACATTAAAGATGCCTTATTACTATCGATTATATTAAATTCAGAAGGTATAAACCATAAAAATAGACTTGTTGTAGTAAAAAAAATTAAAATAGCCACATAACCCTCTAGAGTGTTTAAGAATGTCTTTATCTCTTTTTTATATATACCAAACATCGTAGTTTAATTTTTCTTTATAAAATCAATAATAATTTGATCACCTTCTTTAATACCCAATAAAGTGCTAGCTCCGCTTTCTACATTTTTATCAGCACGATTTATAGCAATTTCTAACAATTTAGATGAATTAAATAACATTAAAACTTTGCCATCTGGCACATCATTATAAGTAAGTTGTATTTGATTCACTTCTTTTCCTCTAGGTAAATGTATGATAAAATTTCTTTCTCCCTTTTTTTGATTAAACAAATCTTTATTAATATTAGTAATTAAATTACCATATCTATCTATGTATATCACCTCTCCAATTAGTGATTTGTTATTATTAATATCAACCGGTAACGGTGTTTTAAAGGACTTATAAGATTCTAGCTTTTTTCCAATTACATTTAATTGTCCCCCTCTTATTATATGGCATGCAGCTTTTACAAATATATCTCTGGTTGGAAATAGTTCTGTTTCATATTCACCATAAATATTAATTTCTACTATTTCATTTGCTTTAGTTTTTGGAAAAATGAGCGATAGTATTCCAGAATCTGATGTGATAAAATAGTGTTGATCAATGTATGCGGCAATGTGTTTTTTATTTTTTTGCTTTTCTGTATCTAATGCAATAATGTGAACACTGTTTATTGGAAAATTTTTATAAGCATTTTTTACTATATATGCACATTCGGCTATATGAAAAGGAGTAATTTCATGAGATATGTCTATTATTTTAGTTTCGTTTAATTCGCTTAAAATTGCACCTTTTACTGCACTGACAAAGAAATCTTTAGTGCCATAATCAGAAGTTAATGTAATAATTCCCATATGTTTACATCATTAATATAATGTTGTATTTAAAGCGTTAAAATACTTAATTTTTATATATATTTAGCTTTCTTTATGAACGAAATAGTTAAAGATAAGATTGTTTTAGGTTCTGTGAATCTTGTAGACTTATATGGTCCCGATAATCAGTATATTAATTTGCTTAAATCACAATTTTCAAATTTATCAATTATTGCTAGAGGCACTGAGATTTTTTTAGAAGGTGAACAACATTTAATTACTGAGTTTAAAAAGTCTATCAACAATATGGTTGATTATATTAATCAAAATGAATCAATTAATCAAAATGATATTCAAAGATTAATTCTGGATGACTTTGAATATGACGATCAAATTAATAATGTTGTTTTTTTTGGTAAAAACGGTAAAAAAATTCAAGCAAGGAATTTAAATCAAAAAAAAATTATGGATTTATCATCCATTAAATCATTACTTTTTGTCCTAGGTCCAGCAGGAACCGGAAAAACTTTTATGTCAATTGCTTTAGCCGTAAAGGCACTAAAAGAAAAAAAAGTTAAAAAAATTATTCTAACACGACCTGCAGTGGAAGCCGGTGAGAATTTAGGTTTTTTACCTGGCGATTTATATGATAAATTAAGTCCTTATATGCAACCACTTTATGACTCCCTAAATGATATGCTTTCTAAAGAAAAGTTACACTATTTTATGCAGAACAAATATATTGAAATAGTTCCTTTGGCTTTTATGAGAGGTAGAACGTTAGATAAAGCTTTTGTGATTTTAGACGAAGCACAAAATACAACTGTTAATCAAATGAAAATGTTCCTAACTAGAATGGGACCTTCATCTCAGTTTATCGTTTGTGGTGATTCATCACAGATTGATTTACCAAAAAGTCAAGAATCAGGATTAACCCATGCAAATAAGGTCTTAAAATCCATCAAATCCATTGGGTTTATTTCATTGGATGATAAAGATATTATTAGACATGAGTTAGTTAAGTCAATTATAAAAGCCTATAAAAAATAATTATTATGAATTCAAATACAATTATTAAAACAAATTTTAAATTTTCAAATCAAACCAATGTATATAAAGGTAAAGTTCGAGATGTCTATACTATTGGGGAAGACTTATTGGTAATGGTAGCTACAGACAGGATATCTGCATTTGACATTGTGCTACCTGCAGGCATACCTTATAAAGGACAGGTGCTAAATCAGATAGCAACTCAATTTTTAGATTTAACTTCCGATATTGTAGATAATTGGAAAATTGCTTCTCCTGATCCTGTTGTTACAGTTGGTCATTATTGTAATCCAATAAAAGTTGAAATGGTTATAAGAGGTTATCTTTCAGGTCATGCGTGGAGAGAGTATCGCAGTGGCAAAAGGTTAATATGCGGAGTGCCTATGCCAGACGGAATGAAAGAAAACGATAAGTTTCCTGAGCCTATAATTACTCCGACTACAAAGGCTGATGTTGGACATGATGAAGATATCTCAAAAGATGATATTATTAAAAATAATTTAGTTAGCCCCAAAGACTATCAATTCTTAGAAGAAAAAACTCGTGCTTTATTTCATAGAGGAACGGAGTTTGCTAATGATAAAGGATTAATTCTTGTTGATACAAAGTATGAATTTGGAAAAAAGAAAGACGGAACAATTGTTTTAATTGACGAGATTCATACTCCTGATTCATCAAGATACTTTTATCTTAGTGACTATTCAATTAGGCAGAGCAATAGTGAACCCCAAAAACAATTATCAAAGGAATTTGTTAGAAAATGGTTAATAGACAATAACTTTCAAGGTAAATCTGGACAAAAAATACCAGAATTAGGACATGAATTCATTTCTTCAGTTTCAGATAGATATATAGAATTGTTCAATAGTATTACTGGTAAAGAATTTTTAAAAGCAGATAATTCAAGTATTTTAAATAGAGTAGAAAAAAATGTACAATCTTACTTAAGTAACTATTAAATTATTTAAAAATTAATGAGCCAATTCTTATCATATTAGATCCTAATTGGCAAGCTAAAATATAGTCATTACTCATTCCCATTGATAATATAGGATTTTTTAGATTTGTTTTCTTCAAGAGATTTTTCATATCCATAAATTCTCTTTTTGTTGTTTCAAAATCCTTTGTAAGTGTGCCGATGCACATAATTCCTCTAATTTTAATATGCGGAAAATGATTTTCAAAGTTGGAATTGAAAAAATCCAGTGCATCCTCTATTGAAAAACCAGATTTAGCAGTATCGCTTGAAATTTTGATTTGTATTAAACAATCAATATTTCGATTGTTTAAGTTTGCATACTTATTGATTTTTTCTAAAAGCTTTATACTATCAACAGACTGAATTAGGTGAATAAATGGTGCAATTAATTTAACTTTATTAGATTGAAGACGTCCGATCAAATGCCAATTTATATTACTAGGGAGAACTTGTTGTTTTTGTATAAGCTCTTGCACCCTATTTTCGCCAAAATCACGTTCTCCGTATGAGTAAATTTTCTTAATATTTGATATGCTTTGGTTTTTAGTAACAACAACCAGTTTAGTGTTTTCATTAATTTGTTTACGAATTTTTAGAATATTCTCTTTCATTATAATTCCATCATTATTAAACCACTAGGGATTTTAGGTAAAATAAAAGTACTTTTTGGAGGAGTAATTAATTTTTGGTCTGCAATATCAATTATCGTGTCAATATTTATTGTTGACATAATAAACATTATTTCATTACTTTTAATATTGTCTAATAGCTTTGAAACAGGTTGAGTGCCAGGCAAAAAACGTATGTCTTTATTATTACGTTCATCGTAAATTTTGAATACAGGGGTTAGTATGTTTTTCATTAATTGTTCAACTAATAAATTATTTGATTCATCATTATTATGTATAATGTGCCATTTATTGTTTGTATAAAATTGAATTTCATTTATGTTTTTTTTAGGTTTTTTAATTATACTAATTTCTCCGGTTTTACTCAATTTTTTTATTAGTTCCTCATATTTGATTTTAGTAGTTAAAACACGGTGAAAAGGGAATACCTTTAATTGTTTTTTTGGTAAAATATATGCTAAACATGTTTCATTTGTCTTTTGTCTTAATGATGAGGCCATTCTATGATGCCCGTCTGCAATATATAGACTATCAATTTCATTAAAACAATCTGTTATTTTTTTTACATTATTTTGGCTATCTATTTTCCATATTTTATGATTTATTCCTTCAGTATCGATAAAATCATAAAGTTGGTATTTTTCTCTCATCATATCATCCAAAATTATGCCATCTTCACTATAAGTTAATAATACTGGTTCAGCATGAATTTTGGTAGTTGATAGATATTTTGCAAATAGTCTTTCTCTTTTTTCAATAGTTTTCTCGTGTGTTTTTATCTTGAAGTTTTTGTAGTCTCTTAAATCTACGGCACATATTAATCCAGTAAATGAAAATGTTTTGCTATTTTGTTGATAGATGTAAAGACTTTTTTTATCAGTATTATTTAATATTTTTTTTGATTTAAACTCATTTATTTTTTTTCTGATTGTTGTGTATATTGTTTTATGATTTACATATTTTTTTAAATCAATGATATTAAGAAAACTAAACTTATTTCCCCCTTTTTCTTTATTTATTTCTTCTTTTGAGTATTGGCTATATGCTTTTGTAGGAACTTTAGCAACCAGTTCTTTATAGGGTCTTAAAGATGAAAAGGGACTAATTTTTACCATTAAATTTATTATTAATTTGTTCTGCAAGCTCAATTCCAATCCTTTCCTGTGCTTCTATTGTTGATGCACCAATATGAGGTGAAAGCGAAATGTGATCTTGCATCAAAATTTTAATACTGGGTTTAGGCTCATTTTCAAATACATCTAAGCCAGCACTATGGACTTGTTGATTATTAAGCGCATCAATTAAATCTTCTTCATTAATTATACCTCCTCTAGAAGTATTAATTAGAAATACCCCTTTTTTCATTTTGTTTAATTCTTTTTTTCCTATTAACGCTTTTTTTTGCTTTGGAATGTGTACTGTAATTACATCAGATGAGGTAATTATTTTTTCAAGTTTTTCACATTTTAATTCGATAACAATTTTTTTTCTATTAAAAAAAACAAGTTCAATTTCTTTGGTTTTTATAAATGGATCAAAAAATAGCACATTCATTCCAATTCCTATAGCAATTTTCGCAACTTCAGTGCCAATTCTTCCAAATCCGATAATTCCTATTGTTTTGTTTCTCAGTTCGGTACCATTAGAGTATGTTTTTTTTAATTTTTTAAATGCAGTTTCCCCCTCTAATGGCATAGTTCTGTTTGAATGAAAAGTATAACGAGCCATACTAAAAAGGTGTGAAAATACTAACTCAGCAACAGACTGTGATGAAGCACTTGGTGTATTAATTACATCTATCTTTTTTGACTGTGCATATTTTACATCTATATTATCCATTCCAACTCCACCTCTACCAATTAACTTTAAAGACGAGCAGGCATCAATAATATCTTTTTTGATTTGTGTTGCACTTCTTACAAGAACTACTGAAATATTATTTTTATTGATAAACTCAATAAGTTCATTTTGTTTTACATTTTGATCAATAATGTGGAAGTTGTAATCTAGAAGTTTCTGTTTACCTGCATTCGATAGTCCATCGTTAATTAAAATATTTATTTTCATTATGCTTTTTTTTCTATTTGTTTCATTATATCCGTTAAAATCTCTACACTTTCAACATCTAGAGCATTGTACATAGAAGCTCGATATCCTCCTACTGATCTGTGACCTTTAATTCCATTAATACCCGCTTCTTTACACATTTTTTCAAATTGTTCTTTTAAATTAACATTTTTGATGTTAAAGGTAGCATTCATGATTGATCTATCTTCTTTTTTAGTGTATCCAGAAAATAGATTATTTCTATCAATTTCTTGGTATATCATTTTCGCTTTAATTTCATTTTTTTCTTGAATAAAATCTACTCCACCTAGTTTATCTATCCATCTTAATGTTAGCATTGCAACATATATTGAAAATACCGGTGGTGTGTTAAACATAGATTCTTTATCAATATGAGTATTATAATTTAAATATGTGGGTAGATGGTCGTTTTTGGATATAGAATCCTTGTTTATAATTATTAATGTTGTTCCTGCTGGACCTAAATTTTTTTGAGCTCCCGCATAAATTAAATCAAATTCTGAGATGTTAATTGCTTTGCTAAATATATCCGATGACATGTCACAAATTAATTTTTCCTCATTAATTTTTTCAAGGATGTTTGAATAATCATGAAACTGTGTGCCATAAATTGTATTATTACTTGTAAAGTGGATATAATCAACTTTTTTATCTATGTTAATTGTTTTAGGAATATAACGATATGCATTATCACTTGATGAAGCAAACACATGAGTTTGTCCAACTTTTTGTGCCTCTTTGATAGCTTTTTTCGACCATACTCCAGTATCAATATATCCCCCTCCATTTTTTTTAAAAAAATTAAGTGCAGTCATATAGAACTGTAAACTAGCACCCCCTTGTACAAATAAAACATCATAATTACTGGGTATTTTAAGTATTTTTTTTATTAATTCTTTGGCTTCGTTTATTATATCAATAAAGTTTTGACTTCTGTGAGATATTTCTAAAAGAGACAGACCTATATTATTTAGTTCTGAAACAGATTTAGATGCTTCTTTGATCACACTATTTGCTAGAATGGAGGGACCAGCGCTAAAATTATGTTTTTTCATTTTGTATTGTTTAAATAAATATTGGTTTCTAGTTGCCAGCCTAGTTCGGTTTTCTTTAAAACGTCATAGCTTAAGTTAGGCGCGTAAATTTTAAAATTATTTATTGAGATTCCATCTATAGGTTCCAAATGGTCATATACAATATAATCCAAATCATTGTCATAAGATAATGACATGGAGTATTTATTGGAATACTCAAGTATAATTCGTTTTTGATTGTTGTTGAATATATTTGCTCCAAAGATAGGCTCTTGTTTTTTCTCTAGCTTTAAAACATCAACAATTTTTTTTGTTGTGTAATTATCATTTCCATCCCAACCTAATAATGTATAGTAGGTTTTGTTTTTTATTTTAATAGTTATAATATCATAATAAAAGCAACCGTACCAATTATCATATTGTATTTCGTTATTTTGATTTTGTCTATTAAGTTTTTCAATGGTTTCCAAATAATATAATTTATGTTTTTTTTTGTTTTTTTTACGAGTTTGTATTAGACCATAATAATCATAATTGCCGTTTTTTAATGGAACAAACCAGCTAAAAAATTTAAATTTTTTATTTTTTGGAGTTAAAATTGATAATGGTGCAGTTTCTCCGAATTTATATTTATATGATTTTTTAGTACTCAATAAATCAATTAATATTTTTTGGAATATATTATTAGCCTCATAACGTATTGAGTCATTTTCGCCATTTAATATAATTTCGCCAAACTTCAAGAGTTCTTGTTCTTGCGTAAAGAATTTATTTTCTTGAGATTTAGAGTTGTAAAATAATAAAAACATCAAAATAAATATTTTATATTTTTTTATGCTTATCATTCATTTATTATTTTAGTTGTCAAATATAATCAATAAACAAAAATGTTTTATGCTTTTGCGTGATAGAGTTGATTCTTTTAAGAAGCTTTCAAAAATATTAGCTAATTCAACTCATGATAAATCTATTTATTCTACTTTAGAAAAAGTTGAAAAAAATAACTCTTGGTTTGTTAGAGAACATGTGCAGTTTTCATTTCAGGCTATATCATTTATGCTTTCAGATGATAAATTAGAACAATGGATATATAATTATCAGTTGAAAACTAGTGTAAAAAAAATTGGTGTAATCATTCCTAGTAATATTCCACTAGTTGGCTTTTATGATTTTTTATGTGTTTTATTGTCTGGCAATATTTTCATTGGTAAGCTATCAATATCTAATAATATTTTACTCCCTTTTATTGCTGAATTATTATATAGTATTAATAAAGATTTTAAGAAATATATTTTTTTTCAAAATGATCTTACTGATATTGATTTGTTAATTGCCACTGGTGATGATAATAGTAGTGAGCACTTTAATTATTTTTTTAAATCGATTCCAAAAATTATTAGAAAAAATAGAAATAGTATTTGTGTTTTAGATGGTTCGGAAACAAAAGATGATTATCGTAGTTTAATGAATGATTTATTGATGTATTATGGATTAGGCTGTCGTAATGTGTCAAAATTATATATTCCTATTCAACTAAATATAAATATTTTACAGCCTCATATTAAGAATTTTTTTAAATCAAAAATTCCTAATAATTATCTAGATAATTATTTATTTCAAAAAACTAAACATACTTTGAACAAAATAGATTTTTTAGATTGTGGTCATACATTATTAACTCCTTCTAAATATATTTCTTCACCTATAAGTGTTATATATTATGAGTCATATAATAATTTAAGTGTAGTTAAAAAACATCTTAAAGATAATTGTAATATTATCCAGTGTGTTGTTTCAAATAGTATTGTGTTTGATAGAATGTCTTCTTTTGGAAAGTCTCAAATGCCAGATTTAAAAGATAAACCGGATGGTGTAGATATTATACAATTTATTTGTTCTCATTAGATTGTTAATTCATCTCAAAGCAACCTAAGTCCGGATTGATAGTTCTATTTACACCATTTATATCAGTAGGCACGTCTTTTGAAATAAGTTCAGATCCCGCATCAATGGCAATTGAATTAGAGTCTAATTCAAAATTAAAGATTTCATAATCTGCAAATCCAATTTCGCCGTTTAATATATTTCCTTCAAATACTTCTTGGTTCCAATTATTCCAATAGTTAGTATCTAATTTTAAGAAACAATAATCTAGATTATAATTAAATATGGTGTTTTCGTTAGATGATTGATCAAAAAATATCTCATTTTCATTTGAACCAGCGATTATAGAATTACCAAAATCAGCACGGATTAAATCACGTTCTTGAATAATACCATTATTATCTTCATAATAATTATTCAAAAAAACGCTAGGTGTTTGTCTAGAATTAAAAGGCCAAAAGTTGGCAAATGTGCAGTGTTTAAATTCGTAGTGACCACCAATATTTAAACCAATTAATGAAGTGCCACAATTAGCAATTAACATATTTTCACCATATACTTTACTTCCTTGAGCAAGTAGGCCAATATCTGACATATTATATATTATAGAATTTTTAATTGTTAATATCGGTGATGAAGGAAGACTATTGATATCATTGACACCATCAATATGAATGCCAGTTTTTCCATTTTTTATAATAGTATATTCAATAATATGATTGTTACTACCAGGAAGCATCCATATTTTGCCCCATTGTCCTGGAGTATTGCTGTAGTCAATGATACTATGACTGTCAGTTCGGTCACTTTGTATTGTAATAGGCATTGAAAGTGTCCCTACACTGTGAAGTGAACTCAGTGAATCAATTACAATCCATGCATTATTATGTAAATATAGCTCACAACCTTGTTGAATTTTTAAAGTAGCTCCATTCTCAACAATTACATCACCATATATTACATGTGGCTTGTCGTTTGTCCATTCGGTAAATTCATTAACTGAGTAGTAATAAAATTGTTCATTTATCAATTCAAGTGGTACATTAGAGAAAAAATTTGAGTATAGCATAGAATCAAGATTACTTGCTTGATGTTGTTGAAAATCTGGTAAACTAGAATGAAAATACGCATCTCGACCCCAAGCAACTAAATCTACGTCCTGTATTTTATTATTGTAATTAAAAATAATTGAATCAGTTTCAATTAAGGGACTATTTAATCCATTAGGATCTATTGTGACTTCTGCAAAGATATATAGGCTATCACCAGTTCTTAATAAGGTGTTCGCAATTGAGTGATTTGCTTCTCCATCAATATTTAATTTAAAAGAAGAACTTTCGCCTTGAGCAAGCGAGATATAATCGATATTTATATCTTCATTTAAGTTGTTGTAGACTTTTAAATATCTTGTGCTAGATCCAGTGGTTGTAAATACAGTGTCAAATAAGAGTGTGTCTACAGAAAAAGAAATGAAGTTATTAGCTGTGTTATTATTAAGAATATTCTGGTCTTTTGTGCAACCAATTGATAGAGTTATAATAATAATAAATAAATATCTCAATTTAAATAATTAAAAAGTGTTGATAATTACAAATATACTTTAACATTTTATAATCGATAAGAAAATTAAATTATTGTATTATTTTTATGATTCAATTTGATTATTTACATTTGCATTCCTTTTTAGGTAAAATACGTAAGCGTTATGAAAAAAAATATACATCCAGATAATTATAGATTAGTAGTATTCAAAGATATGTCTAATGGAGACACATTTGTTACTAAGTCTTGTGCTGACACCAAGGAAACTATTAAAATTGATGGGACAGAATATCCTTTAATTAAAAGAGAAATAAGTAGTACGTCACATCCTTTTTATACAGGAAAGATGAAGTTAGTTGATACAGCAGGACGTGTTGATAAATTTTACAAAAAATTTGGAAAATCTTCATTATCAACTAAAACAAATACTATTAAGGATTCATCATCTGACCCAGTAGTAGAAGACCCAGTAGTAGAAGACCCAGTAGTAGAAGACCCAGTAGTAGAAGACCCAGTAGTAGAAGACCCAGTTGCAGAAGACCCAGTTGCAGAAGACTCAGTTGCAGAAGAGCTAGTAGTAGAGGACCCAGTTGCAGAAGAGCCAGTAGCAGAGTCATCATCAGCGGAGTCATCATCAGCGGAGTCATCATCAGCGGAGTCATCATCGGAAGATTCTTCAACAGTTAAATAATCTGCTAATAAATATAAATAGTAGATATTTTTTCTTAAGTCAATTATATGAATTATATTCTTTATGATCCTGAGGATATTGAGAACTTTTATCCTTTTACCCTAACACGTCCCTTGTGTCAAATGCGTGTTTTTGGAGGCACAATTAAAGAGCACTGGGAAAAGTATTTAGGATGTTCTGTTTCAGTATTAACTCGTCACCACTTGACATCAGTTTATCCCACACAATGGGATGTTAAAGAAAATACTTTTATTAATTCAAAGTATTTGCCAATAGAAAATATTGAAAATGAAGAGCTTTTTCAAAATTTTAGTGATAGAGTTTCACTAGAATTTGTTCAAAATAAATTTTCAGAAGACATCCTTCCAAAACATATAATAAAATCATTATTTAGTTTTCAATCAAATTTAGATATAATCTCTCAATTCCAATCTTACACTACTATTTTCAAAAGCAATATTGATTGTTCAAAAAACATCTTATTTGATGATAAGGATGGACCAATTTATATTGAAAAAAATGTAACCATTATGCCAGGTGTAATGATTAAGGGCCCAGTACACATATGTGAGGGAGCTACCATTAAAATGGGAGCTAAAATATATGGGCCTACTGTTATTGGACCCTATTGTAAAGTTGGAGGTGAAGTTTCAAGTAGTATTTTTTTAGGTTATTCTAATAAAGCTCATGATGGTTTTTTAGGAAATTCAATAATAGGAGAATGGTGTAATATTGGTGCGGGTACTAGTACTTCAAATTTAAAAAATGATTATGGTAGTATAAAAATGTGGAATTATCATCTTAACAAATTTGAAGACTCTGGTCAGCAGTTTTTAGGTTTGTTTATGGGAGATCATACTAAGTGTGCGATTAATACTTCTTTTAATACTGGAACAACTGTTGGTGTTAATTGTAATATTTTTGGTGTAGGTTTTCATAGGAATTTTATAAATTCTTTTTCTTGGGGGGGGAGTCAGGGTTTTAAAAAATATGATTTTAAAAAGGCAATCAATGTTGCAGAAAAGGTTATGTCAAGAAGAAATCATAAATTAACGAAGGAATATATTAGTATGTTGAAGTTTGTATATGAAATGTAGAAAATTATTGATATTCTTTTCATGTAATATTCTTTGGTACAATATTAGTAGATTTTTTTTAATTATATAATTATATTAAAATATGAATAAATCAATTTTGCAAAATTTATCTTTATCAGATTCTGATGACTTTACAGACCTAATACCTTTAATGTCTACTGATGATGAAAAAAGACTCAACTCTATCAAAGTTCCTAAGAATATTGCTATTCTACCCTTAAGAAACGCCGTGTTATTCCCTGGTGTTGTAATTCCAATTACTGTCAGCAGAGATAAATCTATTGAATTGATTAACAATGCCTATAAAAAAAAACAAGTAATTGGTGTTTTAGCTCAAATTAACCCTGATATTGAAGCCCCGGAGGCAAAAGATTTAAATCGTATTGGTACCGTTGCAAAAATCTTGAGATTATTTAAAATGCCTGACGGAAATCTAACTGTGATTATTCAAGGCCAAAAAAGATTTTCAGTTGTTGAGATTGTACAATCTTCTCCATACTTTAAAGCAGAAATTCAGCGTTTTCTTGAAATAAAACCTCGAAGAACAAATCAAAATTTCAAAGCTCTAGTAGGTTCTCTAAGAGATGTGGCTTTAAAAATAATAAAAGAATCTCCCAATATTCCGTCTGATGCTAGTTTTGCTATTAACAATATTGAGAGCGATTCCTTTTTGGTAAATTTTGTTTCATCAAACATGAATTTAAAAGTGTCGGAAAAACAAAAAATGTTAAATGAACCAAAATTATTTGATAGAACAAAAATGGTTTTAAAGCATTTGAATAAAGAACTACGAATGCTTGAAATGAAAAATGAAATTCAATCCAAAGTTAAGTCAGAACTTGATGACCAACAGCGTGAGTATCTTTTAAATCAACAATTGAAAACGATTCAGGAAGAATTGGGTGGGAATGTGTTTCAAGAGGAAATTGAAAATATGCGAAAAACTGCTATGGACAAAAGTTGGAATAAAGATGTGGCCAATCATTTTGAAAAAGAAATATCAAAATTACAACGTATGAATCCTCAAGCTGCTGAGTACGGTGTGCAACGAAATTTTGTAGAAACATTACTGGATCTTCCTTGGGATGAATACACTAAGGACAATTTTAATCTTAAAAGAGTTAAAAAAATCCTAGAAAAAGATCATTATGGTTTAGAAAAAATTAAAGAAAGAATTATTGAACATTTAGCTGTTTTAAAATTAAAAGGAGATATGCGAGCCCCTATTATATGTTTACATGGTCCTCCAGGTGTAGGTAAGACATCGCTAGGAAGATCGATTGCAGAGGCATTAAAAAGAAAGTATATTCGTGTATCTTTAGGTGGAATGAGAGATCAGTCTGAGATAAGAGGGCATAGAAAAACATATATTGGAGCCATGCCTGGAAGAATTATTCAGTCACTAAGAAAATGTGGTTCTGCTAATCCTGTTTTTGTTTTAGACGAAATTGATAAGCTTTCACGAGATAGTTTTGGCGACCCTTCTTCGGCTATGTTAGAAGTTTTAGATCCTGAACAAAATAAAGAATTCTATGATAATTATTTAGAGATTGGCTTTGATCTCTCAAAAGTTCTTTTTATCGCAACTGCAAATGATATATCATCTATTCAGCCTGCTTTAAGAGACAGGATGGAGATGATTAATATTTCTGGATATAATATTAAAGAAAAGGTTCATATTGCAAAAAATCATCTATTTCCAAAATCATTACAAGAACATGGAGTAAGAGATAATATAGAACTTAATAAATCTTTACTAGAATATATTATTGACTCATATACTAGAGAATCTGGTGTTAGAGGTTTAGATAAAATATTAGCTAAAATTTCTAGGAGTATAGCGACTAAAATTGCTATGTCCATTAAAGTTAAAAGTAAATTAGAAGTTGATGATATAGAAAAAATCCTGGGTATTAAAAAATACAATAAAGAAGTTTATGATAATAGTCAATTTGTTGGTGTTGCAATTGGTTTAGCATGGACTCCTGTTGGTGGAGATATTTTATTTATTGAATCAAGTTCATGCGAAGGAAAGGGTAAGTTAACCATTACTGGAAATTTAGGTAAAGTAATGAAAGAATCTGCAATTCTAGCACTTGAGTACTTAAAGAAAAATAATTCAAGATACAATATTGAAAGTGGTATATTTAAGAATAGTGATTTTCATATTCACGTCCCTGAAGGAGCTATTCCTAAAGATGGGCCATCAGCTGGAATTACAATACTAAGCGCATTGACTTCTTTGATTACTAATAGAGGGATAAAAAAGTCTTTAGCTTTAACAGGCGAGATAACACTTAGAGGTAAGGTGTTGCCAGTTGGAGGTATAAAAGAAAAAATATTGGCAGCTCATAGAGCCAGTATTAAGCATATTGTTTTATGTAAAGACAACAAAAAAGATATTAAAGAAATTAATGCATCATATATTAGGGGTTTAAAGTTTCATTATGTTGATTCAATGGATCAGGTGCTAGATTATGTTTTATTAAAAAAATAATTACATGTTTTAAAAAAATATTTCATGAAAAAAATTTTAATTTTTTTTTTATTTTTCTCTCACCCTTTATTAGCACAGTTGGGAGGGGGTAATTCATTTTCATACTTAGAACTTAACACATCTCCAAGGTCTACTGCGCTTGGTGGTTATTTAACCTCAGTTTCAGACGATGATATAAATAATGGTGTCTATAATCCAGCTTTAATAAATGAATTAATGATCAATAATCTAAGTATAAATTTTACAAATTACTATTCAGATATTTCATATGGAGATGTTAGCTATTGTTTTAAAATTGAAGACTATAAATTTATCTCTTCTTTTAAATTCATTGATTACGGTCTGTTTACTGAGACAAATGAATTAGGTCAACAACTTGGTCAATTTAGTGCTGGAGAGTATGTCTTTTCTACAGGTACTAATAAAATGATTGATTCGACATTTTTTGTTGGTGCAAATTTAAAGTTTGCATATTCATCCTTATATCAATTAAATTCCCTAGCCGCTCTTTTAGATTTAGGGTGTACTTATTTTCACCCAAAATCTAATTTAGTTGCAAGTCTTTTAATTAAAAATATTGGATATCAGTTTGACACATACTATGATGATCAGCGAGATCTTCTTCCATTTGAATTTATTTTTGGCGTATCAAATAAATTAGAACATATGCCTTTAAGATGGCATTTGACTTTTCAGCATTTAGAAACACCTGATTTATCTTTTGATAATACAGCCCAATCTGATTTTATAGATAGTAATACATTTTTTAATTCTGTTCTCAATCATCTTGTATTAGGTGCAGAATTTTTAATACATAAAAATGCTAACCTATTTGTAGGTTACAATAATAAAATAAGAAATGAAATGACTATTGAAAATAGAAGAGGTTTGGTTGGTTTCTCAACAGGATTTTCAATCAAAATTAAAAGATTTAAATTGACTTATTCTGTATCTGCTAATCACTTGTCTAATGCAATAAGTACTTTTGGAATAACTAGTAGATTAAAGAAATGATTGAAAAAATTATAATAGCAATTGATGGTTATTCTTCAACTGGCAAAACTACTTTAGCTAAAATGTTATCCAAGTATTTGGATTATAAACATATAAACACTGGTGCTATGTATCGTGCGGTAACTCTACATGCTTTACGTAATAACTGGATTCTTGATTCAGTTGGTTTTGAAGGGATTAAAAAAAAATCAATCTTAAAATCTTTGGATTTGTTGAAATTTGAATTTATTCTTAATGAAAAGCAATTCTATCAGATTTATTTAAATAATGAAAATATAGATAATCAAATTCAAGATCCTTTAGTAGCTAAATATGTAAGTTTTGTTAGTAGATTTCCTGAGTTAAGAAAAAAAATTGTTACTGTGCAGCAAGAGATGGGTAGAAATGGAGGTGTTGTTATGGAAGGTCGTGACATCGGCTCAGTTGTCTTTCCATCTGCTGAATTAAAGTTATTTATTACAGCTTCATTAGAAGTTAGAGCAAAAAGACGATACAATGAGTTATTAAGTATGGGGGTTAGTATTAGTTATTCAGAAGTTTTAAAAAATTTAGAAACAAGAGACTTTCAAGATTCAACCAGAAGAAATAGTCCACTTATTAAAGTTGAAGATGCAATTTTAATTGATAATACATCTTTAAATACTTCAGAACAATTTAATTATGTTTTGAGATTACTTAAGAGTAAATTTAATTTTTTATAAAAAAAAAGTTATTTATTGTTTTTTATATAAACATAATATGTATATTTGCCTCCCTCTAAAGTATTTAGAGTTCGTTAAGAACTGATATAATAGAGTTATTCGATCATTGAAAATTTAGGAAAAAATAAGGTAAGTGTAATAAACAACCTTTTCTTTTCTTTTTTGAAACATTCTTGAGACAAAATTTTTTTAAAACTTTTTACAATGAAGAGTTTGATCCTGGCTCAGGATGAACGCTAGCGGCAGGCCTAACACATGCAAGTCGAGGGGTAACAGGGAA
>MDTB01074374.1_pt1 | contig 20894 bp, 25 predicted proteins | sample 811161 | NCBI WGS metagenome assembly MDTB01 (sample SAMN05326650, study PRJNA326480) | marine metagenome | isolation source: seawater | place: Mediterranean Sea | collected 2009
ATTTCTGTAATTAAACTATTAACATTTTTAAATCAGATCAAATATTTTTATTGGAGAACCCCATGAATCAGTATGACTTATCAGGCAAAGTGGCGTTAATTACCGGTGGTGCACAAGGTATAGGCCTAGCAGTCGCTACAAGGATGCACGAGTCTGGGGCACATGTTGTAATATGTGACATTGATGAATCATTTGGTCGAAAAGCACTACAGGCAATGCCTGAAAGATCAACGTTCCAAAATCTAGATATAACTCAGCCTCAACTTATCCAAACAAGTTTAAGTACAATATACGCTTCTCTCGGAAGTATCGATATTTTAGTAAATAGTGCCGGTATAGCTGGTCCAAATGCTAAAGTTGTTGATTATCCATTTGAAGATTGGAAACAAATCTTAAACATAAATTTAAACGGTACCTTTAACATGTGCAAAGCTGTACTTCCTTTTATGGTGTCAAACAATTATGGACGCATTGTAAATATAGCTTCAATTGCGGGTAAAGAAGGAAACCCTAATGCCGCGCCTTATTCAGCCTCAAAGGCTGGAGTGATAGCTCTAACAAAGTCATTAGGAAAAGAGCATGCTGATAAAAATATTGCAGTAAATTGTGTTACCCCTGCCGCCGCAAAAACCCGAATATTTGATCAAATGTCTCAAGAACATATCGACTTTATGCTCAGTAAAATTCCACGAGGTCGATTTCTTGATGTAGTAGAGGCTGCCTCTATGATTACTTGGCTTTGTTCTGAGGACAACTCTTTCTCAACTGGGGCTGTTTTTGACTTGTCTGGTGGAAGGGCTACGTATTGAAAAATTCATGAATATTTACTAAACAAATTTAAAAAGTCTTTATTTGAGAGTTTTTGCAAATCACTTCTTTTCCATTTCTGACCAGGAAGTCGCCTCCAAATGCATCCATCCCAACTTCCAGACTTCATTTTTTCCCAAATCCTTATTGGCGCATTAAGATCTCCCAACCACGAGTAAACAAGTAGGACAGGTTTATTTCCAATAACCTCCAAAGAATGTAATTTACCTTCAGGGGTTATAGAAATTTCGCCTTCACCCAGACTAAACATTTCACCGTCAATATCGTGCTGAATGAAAAGTTTACCACTTAAACAATAATAGAACTCTTTAACAATATGCGTATGAAATGGGTAGGTTACACCCGGCATAATTAACATCAAGCCAACTGAAATACGATTGCTAGCAAAATATCCATCCAGACCTAACAACCTGCTAACAAACATGCCATTTATAAATAATTGGTTTGTTTCTAATCCATCATAAATATTCATCCAAGTGAATTCGGCCAAGTTCTTATGGTCCAAATCGTCGATTAGTTTGTTACAAAAGTTCAAATGTATTGAATTAAGTAATGCTAAAAATGCATTTGATGGATGTTTGGTTGCGGTCAATTCATGGGTTAACGAAAAATTTATACTCTCTAACTCTCTGATAAATTGTATTAATTCAGAGGATTCATTTTTGAAAGTTCGTAGTTTTGAACTTAAGGAAATAATTATTTTTTCCGCAATTTCAAATTTATTCCTTTGAGACATTGTTTTACCAAAACTTTTTCATTAGGGTTGAATGAGATTTAAAACCGTACATATACTTAAACCAAAAATATTAAATAATTGTCAAGAAAAGTAGTCATAATTGGTGCTGGCGCCGCTGGATTAACATGCGCAAAAAAATTGCTCGAAAATGGGTTTAAGGTTTCCATTTTTGATAAAAGTCGAGGTGTCGGTGGTCGTCTAGCTTCCCGAAGAATTGAAAATGGGATTTTCAACCATGGAGCGTCTCGAATTCCTGATTTTAGAAGCTACAATAATATCCCAAAAAGCTTAAAATGCGTCCTGGAAACAGCCGCCCAGAAAAAAATAATTATTCCACAAGATAATCATTTTACCGCATTTGCAAGTATGAAAACTTTCACGGGATACTTAAGTAGAGACATAGCAATTCAGAAAAATAAAGAGATTGTAGCGGCAAACAAAGTAAGTTCTGGGGTCGAGTTGCTCTTGAACGATACTTCTAAATTACAACTTAACAATGATTTCTTGGTTTTTGCAATACCACAACCACAAGTTTTAAATCTCCTTCATAATCATTTTCCAGAAATTTTAAATCTTGTTCAATCTGCCGAAATGTATGGAAGCATCTCCGGCCTTTTTGCGTTTAATGAACCAATTGCCTTCAATAAACCCTTTTTTGAGAATGATCACATTTTTGGTTTTCACGAAAATTCAAGAAAAGGACAAAATTTAAAACTTGATTGCTGGACAATCCATTCTAAAAAATCATATGGAAAAAAGTTTATGCATTTTAATAAAGACCAGATTGGAGCTCGGCTTTTCACGGATTTTGAACACTTAACATCAAGTAATTTACCTCAACCAATATACTCCGAGGGACATCGTTGGCTTTATGGTTTTACAGAAAAAGCCCTTAATAAAAATTATATTTTTCATCAACAAAATAAAATTGGAATATGTGGCGACTGGTGTCTAGGAGATAACGTATTAGATGCCACAATCAGTGGAACATTATTAGCAGAAAAAATAGTAGCCTCAGATATTGAATGATCTAAATTGTTGCATTAATTTACAATTCCAATAAACAAGTTCGGTTCTAGGAGCAGTAATGCAGGATAATATTGAAAAAAAAATTATTTTTATTCTTGCTCAACAAGCATTAATTCCTGAAACCGAAATATCGCTTCAGTCTACTCCAGCTGACTTGGGTTTAGATTCGTTAAGCATTGTCGAAATTATTTTTTCAATTGAGGAAATGTTTGATATAACAATACCATTTAATGCTAATGAACCAACAGAATCGAAATTTATATTTGATAATGTGTCAACCATTGTAGCCGGCGTAGAAGAATTAATTGCTCAGCAAGAACTTTCTTCCTAAACAAAATCCAAAAATTATTCCAAATTTAAAAGACTAAAATCTGCAACAAAACGTTTCTGGTCTTTTGTCTCTACAGCACCAGGGCGATACTTCCTAACATGAGAGACAGGGTCTTTTAGCCCAGCTATAAATTTAATGACGATTCCAACAATAATTCCAGATCTTCCAAAACCAGTATTACAGTGGATAAGAACAGACTTGTTATTTTTTAAAAAATTAATAATATTTATTATTAACTCATTAACGCTTTCCATACGTTCACTTCTAGGAACTGAAAAATCTTCTATTGGTTCAACAAAATGAATGAAACCGGATTGTTTTATATGTTCCCTAAAATTCGCTATTCCCAAACGTTTTATCTCTATTTCAGAAATTAATGAAATAATAACATCAACTTTTTGACGTTTTAAGCTTTTTAAATCATTATATAATTGAACAGAAGAACCCTGATCTTTAGAATATTTACCCGGACAATGGGATATCCCGATAAATTGGTCTTCAGGATTAACTAGAGGTATCCAAGTTATATCAAAATTTTTTTCAAGCATATTGCTTCCAAAGAAATTCCTTGTATCCATTATTTAATGGACATCAATCTTATCTAATATTAGGTTAGCTAACTGTTCTGCTAAGTAGGTTGCTTTTCCCTTGCAAAAGGTTGCTTCAACAGATCTGCGAACTGGATCCATAATAATAAAATCTGCGGAATAGTCTAATTCTAATTTTCCTTTATTTTTTAAATTCATTACTTTAGCTGGTTTAGAAGATATCAAGCTCCAACCTTTTGCAAAATCAATTATTCTTCTATCATGTAAACTCCAAATCGAGCCACTCATTGCTGGGTAATAATAGTCGGATACCAATGCATCGCATAACTCCGCCTTCACTAAATCAATTGCAGCGACACTTCCAGATTGTGATCCGCCACGTAAGATATTTGGTGCGCCCATCACAATTGTATTGCCTAAACTTTTGGCATATTGCGCCGTGACCATTGACGTTGGGAATTCACATATAGCAGCGCCCAGACCATTAAAATAAGTTCTTTCATGTTGAGAAGAGTCATCGTGGGACCCAGTCTTAATATCAAATTTCGACAGCTGATTAGACAAGTCAGCCAAGCCTTCCCTTAAGCCATTCATTCGTTTCGCCAAATAGTTAACCTCGTCCATTAATTGAGATCCAGTTCTATTTGATTTTGCAGCCCAAGTCCCAATTCTTTCTGGAAAATCTCTCCAAAGTTTCTGAGCTAACGGAATATGATTATTATAAACAAGGTAATCTATTTTATATAAATCAATAAGTCGGATTAGTTCACTTGTGGGTTCGCGCATTAAGATCTCGTACCTTATCTGTGCCCTTATATCTGTAAAACTCTGCTTGCGGTAAGAATGAAGAGCTTTAAGCAAATCTTTGGCGTAAGAAGGGCTTTTGTAACCTCCTTCCCAAGAGTAAGCCTGAGCAAAATATGCTGTTGTTATACCGTTACAGGATAACTCTCTCTCAGCACTACGAAGTCCTAAGCCCATGCTAAAAGAAGCAGAAGGTCTTGGACTTAAATGACGCTCAAAACCGTCGCCATGTAGATCTATTATGCCCGGAAGAATCCAGAAGCCATCAAGATTAATCTCCGTTTGGGCTTGGTCGGTAATTATACCATTTTCAAAAGAAAAGGGAGTTTTTTGAAATTCATCGTTCAATAAAACTTCTGCATTTATAAAACGAAATGAATTACCCATAATAAAATCAATATCCGATCTTTAAAAGAAAATTCCCACCTTGGGCGAAAATTGTAATACTAATGTTTTAAGCTAGGTATTTTAAAGAGTAAACATAAGCAAATGTTTTCTCTTAGTTAATTTAAAATATTCTGAGACAATTTAAATTGGAGAAATATCAAAAATGTATGGCAGATTAATTGCTATAGTTGGACCCTCTGGATCAGGAAAAGACACCTTAATGTCTGAACTTAAAAATAGAGTTAAAGCTCATTTTCCTCGACGATTTATTACGCGACAACCTTTCCCAAACGATGAAAGATACATGCATGTTACCCAAGACGAATTTTTAAAATTGTTAGAAAACAATCAACTTGCCTTTCATTGGTCTGCACATGGACTGAATTACGGTATACCTAAAAATATAGATCAATTTCTTTCAGATGGAGCTGATGTAATATTTAATTGTTCACGAGCCGCACTCAATAATATTTCACAAAATTGTAATAATCTTGAGATTATCTTAGTAGCTGTATCACCAAACATTCTTCGAAACCGATTAATTTTGCGCGGACGAGAATCGATTGAAGAAATAAACTTACGCATGAGCAGAAAAATTGTTCCAATGCCTGAAAGGGCAATAACTATCGACAATAGTAAATCAATTGAAGAAGGACTAAATAACTTGATAACAGCCATCAATCCCCAAATGAAAACTCCTCAATAACTTCAAACTTTTCATTAATGTTGCTTTCACCAAGTAAGCAAATCTTACCAATTACCAAGGGTCCGTTTAAGACTGGTTGAAGTTCCGAACTCAAAACCGAAAAAACATTTTTTAACGCCTTTGACGATAACTTATTTGTCAAGGTTAAATGAAACCTAAAATCATCCAATACATAGGGATATCCCCATTTTAGCAAATTACGCTCCTCACTATCAGATAGACCAGCGGCTCGTCTCGCGTTCAAATTGTTGAGAGGTTTAGCTTGTCGAAAACAGTCAAGCTCTTCAACACATTTTTTCGCTAAATTATTCACACTTTCATTTTGAATAGTTGGAACGATCGCTATAAATCCAGATATTATTCTTAAACAAATAGATGGAATTTCAAATTGTTTTACAGAGTGAGATAATACTAAAAGCGACAATCGCAGTTCGTCTATAGTTCTATCAGGAGCCAGACAAAAAGGTGCTTTTAGCGTAGCATGCAAGCCGTATTTACTAGGTGTGCTAGTTATTTCTTTGATGTCATAATTTAAATTAGAGAGTACTGGGTATTCCACATTTATACTTTTATAAACATCCCAACCGAACCAAGAGGCTACAAACCGAGTAAGGTAATCTGACTCAGGTGGCACATAATAAATTGCATAACGTGTAAAATCGTTCAAAAACGTCATTTAACTATCATTAAATTAATTCTTATGAATTCTCTGCTTATTAATTCTTCCTGTAAAATTTTTAATCACCGTTTTCAATTCAGGTTCAGCAACCACATCAATTGCCACAGGCGCGTTCAACCACTTTAACTTTCGTTGCCCGCGCTCTGGAAATTTTTTCTTGCTTGCCTTTACTTCTAAGGCAAAGACTCTTACCGCGCAGGTTAAGAAATCATTCTTACTCGATCTTTTGCGATAATAATATGTGCCAATAGATCTATCTGAAACCCGCCCCTGTACACCTGCTTCTTCCCACGCTTCAAGAGCAACACTTTTTCTATTACTCATCTTCTCTACTTTCCAACCTTTAGGAATTATCCATCGCTTAGACCTTCTTGACGTTATAAGTAAAAATTTTAGGTCTTTATCAGTGATCTTGTAACAAAGAGCACCAATCTGGTGAAATACCTTCTCCTTAAAACTTGATTTATCAGAACCACGATTGATTTTAATTTTAGAGTATAAATTCATACAAGTAGCCACAATTTTTAAATTTTTTTAATGCCTATTATTCATAACGTTCCACTGATTAGACTCGAGTTTTATGAGAACTAGTAATTAAAGAAAGATTGCAATAGTCACAATCAAGGTGACCCAGTATACTCGTAATCTTTTGTGTGAAAAATTTTCACTAGATTTGATAATCTTGCCTCATTATAAATTAGCTCTACATCTCTCAACATCTTCGCTCTTTCTTTGCGGGAGCATTAAAGGTATATAATAACCAATTTTTACATTTTTACAAGGTTTTAGAAAATGATCGCTTATTTGGGAATAGACTGGAATTGCAGGCATACCTGGATAACATCCTCTAAAAATACTCTGTGGTGCTTATTAGGTTGTTCAATTGGTGATTTTGGAACCATTGCTTTCTTTCAATTTTTTCAAATACTGTGGAATCCCATTGCTATTTTATCACTTGCAATTTTAAACGGTTTGATCTCGTCGATTGCCCTGGAAACCCTCATATTGAGTCGACAAATGTCTCTGAAATCCGCTTTCACCACAGCTATCGGTATGTCACTAATCTCAATGATATCTATGGAATTAGCAATGAACCTTGTTGACCTGCTTATTACTGGTGGTGCAATTCTCACGCTTCACGTTATACCACTAATGTTAATTGCTGGATTTCTGACGCCTTTACCATATAACTACTGGCGTCTAAAGAAGCATGGGAAATCATGCCATTAACCCATATTAGAAACCCTTTAAAATTAGCAGGAAAGATTGCAATAGTAACGGGCGGTGCGAAAGGTATAGGAAAAGCTCTTGCTACAGAACTTTGCAAATATGGAGCAACAATTGTTATTGCAGACTTAAGTGAAGAAGACGCATCGTCGACCGCCAAACACATAGGGGGTATTGGTTTCAAGTGTGACGTAACACAAGAATGGGAAATTAAAAAGCTAGTTTTCAATGTCAAAAAAAAACTTGGAGCAATAGACATTTTTGTTTCAAATGCCGGAGTGTGCTTCGGCGAGAAAGATCATGTTGCCTCTGCGTCGAACGAGGTATGGCGATCAAGTTGGGAAGTTAATGTCATGGCTCATGTTTACGCTGCTAGGGCTACCCTACCCGAAATGATGAGAAACCGAAAAGGTCATTTTGTTCAAATAATTTCCGCGGCCGCCTTGCTTAGTCAGATAGGAGATGCTGCTTATTCAACCACAAAACACGCTGCAATGGGCTTTGCCGAGTCGCTCGCAATAACCCATAAAAGCGACGGCATAGATGTTTCTGTTGTTTGTCCTCAATATATCGCTACAGGAATGCTCGGGTACGAAGAAGATAAAATTAATACTGAAACTAACCTCATGTCAGTAGAAGAATTGGCAGAAATAGTTATTCCTGAAATAGTTAATAAAAAATTCTTAATACTTCCTCATCCAGAAGTGTATGAATTTATGAATTTTAAAACTAAATCTTATGACAAATGGATAGATCAAATGCACAAACTGAAAAAACGCACTTTAAAAGAGGCAGGAACATTAGATTTAAAAATAATACATAAATATTTATAAATAACTTGAGAACAAAGCTACTCGTTAACAACTGCTGGACCCGAAAGTTTTATCTCATTAGATGTCGCTTCTTTTTCATAATTATAGACATAAATGCCTGCATATTGATTTTCTTTAAAAACAAATGACTTTTTCAGGTCGGCAATAAAACTGTCTGAAATAGTTTCATATTTTTTTAAAGCTCCGATATTTTCAAATTTAATAATGATAGATAAATCGCCATCTTTACCAATCATGACATTCAGACCTTGAAAATTAAAATCAACAATTTTTTTTCCTAAAGTATCGGCACAAAACGAAGCCGCTATTTTTGCCTCACTCACACCTGGAAATTTATACTGATAAACTTTCGCATACATTATAAATTCTCCAGATTGGCTAACATTTCATTCATCATCGAATCAGCTTCCAAACCTTCAATTCGTCGCTTGTTTAATATTTTAGTTTGGAGACCCATATCAAATTGCAATTTTTTTCCTGCATCAGTAAACTCTATATCACCGCTATTTGTTCGAAAACAAAGCGCAGCCTTCTGCAAACCATTTATTGCGTTATCATCGAGGTCTTTATTACTACAAAGCGATACAAATGAACTAAAGTCAGACAGTTTTCCATCAGGAAATGCCTCTGAAAATTTTAACACCGCATCAGACACTTTCTCCGCAGTAGCCTCTTTCTGCTCCATCTGCGTGTCTAATTGATGAGCTAATCTTTTTACTAACTTTTCCACTAAATCAATGTTTTCTGGAGTAATATCTTTTACTTCGCCATCAAAAAGGCACAAAGTCCCATAAACATAATTATCCTTATTTATGATCGGAAAACCAGCGTAGGCTACTAGCATGCCATTTACTACCATCATTGCATTTTTAAAAATATCATGTTCTCTACAATCCGGTACTATTTTAGGGTTTGACGACAAGATTGTATAAGCACATGGGCTTTGAGACCTAGGAAACTGAGGATTTTCCTTAACCATTTGTTCCATTTCTACTGGGCCACATGCAGAAATCGTGTGTTGAATATTTTCATCTATCAAAGATGTGGTGCCTGCCGTAAAACCTGTGATTGCTAAGGCCAATTCAGCATAAACATAAAAAAGTTCACTTTGCTGAGTACCAATCACTCCAAGTTTTTTTACAGCTTCAATACGCCGTGGTTCATTAGTAGTCATAGGAGCCGCAACAAAATTCATTCAATAACCTTTTAATTAATATAATGATATTAGAATGTTCAAAATCTTAGCAAAAAATCACACGTTTAAATATTAAATGCAATACTCGTTTTCTAACTTGGTCAAGAAATATTTAATTGTGTTAAATATGAAAATGTGGTTTTAAAGAATGCTCTATTCACAAACTATATAAATCTTACTTTGCCAATATACGATAAATTTCTATCCCGTTGAGCATAATCAATTCCATATCCGACAACAAATTCGTCAGGTATTTCGAAGCCAATCCATCTCGATTTTACTTCAACCTCGCGTCGGAGCGGTTTATCAAGCAAAGCACATGCTTCAATTCTATTTGGATTTCGTGATTTTAGCAAATTCAGAACATGATGTAGCGTATGCCCAGTATCAACGATATCTTCAACAACAAGAACATCTTTTCCTGATATTTCATCATTTAGATCCTTCAGAATTCTAACCTCTCTTGAGCTCTCCATTTGGTTCCCATAGGAAGAAGCTTCCAAAAAATCTATTTCTACTGGAAGATCTATCTCTCGGGCCAGGTCTGCTATAAAAACAAATGATCCACGTAGCAATCCCACGACTACCAACTTGTCTGTACCTCGATAAAATTTCGTAATTTCTTCAGCTAACGCTTCAACTCGTGCTGCAATGCTCTTCGCTGATATCATTTGATCAATTGCGTATTTTGAATTATCCATTAAACCCTCCAACCAGTAATAGAATTGGTAATAGTTAACTAAAGCCTGCTGACGATAACGTACTTATTTCCCGTTTAAAACAATTTTATATTAGGGAACGAGTCTTTTTAAAACTTTAAAAATAAAGGAGTTAAAAATTTTTTTAGAATCTCTTTATGAAGCAAAGTATCTCATGATCACACTTGACTCTGATTTAATTGAAATATTGCTACTTTCTATGAAAGTAAATTTAATATCACTATGTGTAGCCTGCATGATCGGACTCCCCGTTGGGTCGGCACTAGCGATATTAAAATTTCCAACAAGAAAACTAATAATAGCTATCAGTAGCGCCCTAATGTCATTACCTCCAGTTGTTGTCGGTTTAATAGTCTATCTTTACTTGTCAAGAAATGGTCCCTTAGGATGGTTAGAATTACTTTATACGCCTACGGCCATGATTATCGCTCAAGTGATACTGATTACCCCAATCATCATGTCATTATCTTGCCAAATAATTGAAGATCTGCAAGAAGATTACAGAGAATACTTCTTGTCACTAGTCATACCACCCCAAAAAGCCATTCTCGCATACATATATGACGCACGATACTCACTGATTACGGTTATTCTAGCTGGTTTTGGAAGAGCCATTTCGGAAGTTGGAGCTGTTATAATTGTTGGAGGAAATATTGATCATCTTACCCGAGTTATGACGACGTCAATATCTCTCGAAACATCAAAAGGTAACTTACCCTTAGCTCTTGCATTAGGTATAATATTATTATTAATCTCATTATCAGTAAATTTTACTGCTACCTTCTTAAAAACCTCAGCTAAAAGAAAAGCTTATGTTTAAATATTTAAACAAATCTTCGGACAGTTTGTTGCCAATTGAACTGCAAAATATTAGTTATAATCCTAACAATAATCTAATAATATCTAATTTGAATCTGACAATAGAATCAAAAGGAATAACGGTAATAATGGGGCCTAACGGCTCTGGAAAAAGTGTATTGATAAGATTGCTTCACGGCTTACTAATGCCAACAAAGGGGTTGATCACATATGGAAAACGTAACTTAAGTAAATCAGTTCGTCAAAATCAAGCGATGGTTTTTCAAAATCCTGTTCTCTTGCGCCGTAGTGTTTTAGCAAACATAGCTTTCGTTGACTCAATTAGACAAAAGTCGGGTCTTAGTATTTGTAAAGAAATTTTGGCCTTATTAGGATTAGATCAATTTCAATCATATCCAGCTCACTTGCTGTCAGCTGGAGAAAAACAAAGACTAGCACTGGCAAGGGCAATAGTATTAAAACCCTCTATACTTTTTTTAGATGAACCAACTGCAAACCTCGATCCTTCATCAATTCATCTTATCGAAAAAATACTTAAAAATGCGCGAAATGCTGGTGTAAAAATTATTTTTATCTCGCATGATATTAATCAAGCGAAACGCATTGCAGACGATATAATTTTTATTCAAAAAGGAAAGGTTCTTGAACATACTGAAACAAATATCTTTTTTAAAAAACCCCAAACTACTGAAACTGCCGCTTATTTAGATGGTAAAATCATTTTATAAAAATCCTTGAGAAATTCATGCAACAATTGCTAACAAATCTACTGCTTAATTTTTTTATAATTTTTGTTGTTAAAGCAACATTTGCTGGAGAAAGCATACTAATTCAATCAACTACCTCAACAAAAAACTCTGGGTTTTTTGAGTATATTCTACCTATTATTGAAAAAGATACTGGAGTTAGCGCAAACGTAATAGCCGTTGGAACTGGAGCCGCAATTAAAAACGCAGAACGATGCGATGGTGACCTACTTATAGTTCATGCGAAAGATCGCGAGAAAACTTTCGTAGAAGCCGGTTTTGGCTTTTTTAGAGAAAATTTGATGTATAATGATTTTGTTTTAGTCGGTCCTAACCATGATCCTGCCAATATAAAATCCAGTTCAAGTCCTTTTGAGGCCTTCAAAAAAATCGCGGCTAGCAAAGAAAAGTTTGTTTCACGTGGTGATGACTCTGGTACAAATATAAAGGAATTGAAATTATGGAAAGGTACCATGATCAATCCACAAAAATTCTCAGGTGATTGGTATTTAGAGACGGGATCAGGAATGGGAACTACACTAAATATTGGTGTTGAGCTAGATGCCTATATTTTTACAGATAGGGCCACCTGGATCGGTTTTAAGAATAAGAAAGATTTTAAAATCCTGTTTCAAAAAGATGAAAATCTCTTTAACCAGTATGGAGTGATTCCAATAAGTCCTCATAATTGCCCAAAAACAAAAATAAAAGAAACAATTCAAATTGTAGATTGGCTGATATCGCATAAGGGGAAAGACATCATAAAAAACTTCAAGATTAATGGGAAACAATTATTTTTCACCGATTAAAAAAAAGTCGAAAAACTAAAAGACGCATTTTTAGAATTGAGCAGTCCCAAAACCCTCCAGCGCCTGTTGAGCACCAGCGTTGTTAAGATGGAACCGATCTACTTCCCTCTGCCAGTCCGTATCCTTAAACTTGGCCAAACCGTCTTTAAACCAATTTGAAGTCTTATATTCTATTTCTTCGTCATCACAAATTTTTGCTGTTATTAGCCATGACCTTCTATCAAGTTCCTGTAATTTTTCTACATACTCAAGGCACTTGTTGCTGTCTCTCGCCATAAAATATCCAAAAAGAACTGCTGCAGTTCGTGAGTCAGAATTAGTTTTTCCTTGCGCCACTGGATCAAGTTCTAACGCACGTTGCAAGGCTTCTAAACCATCATCCACTGAACCCACTCGAACCATTACATCACCATAAATAGAAAGTACCCGAGGATCGTTTGGCACTAGCTCGTAACATTTTCTGGCGTGCATTTCTGCCGCTCTAAAATCGTGCTGGCTTAAATTTACTTCGCCAAAAAGTCTGTGACACTCAAAATCATTTTCATTTATTTCCATTGCTTTTTCGATACTCTTTACAGCTGAGGCCCAATGAGTGCTCATATCCCCTTCTAGGAAGCCCCGTCCCAGACCTTGCCCTATTGCGCACCCTTTCCACGCATAAGCTTGACCATTATCAGGATCGGCTTCGATCGCCTTATCAAACAAATCAATCGATTCTAAAAGAGCATCTTTCTGTATCTTATGATGCATAACCTTGCCTTTCAAAAGATATTCATAAGACGTTAAATTTTGTGTTGGCTTTCGATTTGCTCTTTTTAAACTCGATACCTCAATCTCTCCTAAAAGAGCATGAGATATTTTCCTCACAATTTCGTCTTGAACATCAAATATATCGTCCAGTATTTTATCAAATTTATTACTCCAAATTGCTTTACCTGTTTCAACTTCTGAAAGTTCTATTGATATTCTAACTCGTTTTCCCGACGACCGGATATTACCAGTAACAGAAAAATCTACTTCAAAATTCTTACAAAATGTTTTTACATCTAATCCACTATCCTTGAAATCGAAACAAGATTGTCGCGAAATAATTTCGAGTTCTTTGACCATAGAAAACTCTGTGATTAAGTCTTCGACTATTCCATCTACCAAAAACCCACTATCCTCATCATTATTCATATTTGAAAAAGGAAGGACCGCTATCTTAGGTTTGTAATCTTTAGTTCTTTCACCTTCAGACTGAGAACTTTTTGAATGAATGACAGAGCCACCTGAGGCTGCTATTCCAAAAACTTCATATGAGTCTGAAATGTTTTTTAATGCTTTAGTACCAGCTGCTTCTATGGTGAAACTTACCCGCTCATTAACCTGTTGCTGAACAACTTTTGAAAGTAAAATCTGGCCAGGAGCACACTGGGCTTCCAATCGAGCTGCAATATTTACCCCATTGCCATAAATATTGTCGCCCTCAATGATAACATCGTCAAGATGAACACCAACTCTCCAAACCAACTGAGAGTCTTTATTAATTGCAATATTTCTATCCGCTATGGCTTTTTGAAATTTTATTGCAGCATTAACACATTCAACTGGACTAGAAAAATCAGCTATCACAGAGTCCCCTGCAGTATAAAAAATTCTCCCACCATACTCTTCAATTAAAGGATCAATTATTGATCGACAGGCTTTCAAATTTTCGAGAGTGAGTTCTTCATTTTCTGTCATATGCTTACTAAAACCGACACAGTCAGTTGCAAGGATTGTTGCTAATCTTCTTTTTACGTTAGACATCATGGACCTTCGCTATTGATTGATTCTCCACACGTATTTATATATAGTTAAATTTCATTCTAAAACCTAAAAATTTTAAATCCATGTGCGAAAATTTTAAGAAAACCTAAAAAGATTTTATTGCTAAAGGCATATGACGATTAACGTCTTTATATAACAAATACCTAAAAGTTTCTGTCCCCCCAGCATAGCATGATTGAGGACAGAATGCTCGTAGCCAAATGAAATCGCCAGCTTCAACTTCAACACTATCATCATTTAACCTATATACCCCTTTACCTTGCAAAATATAAATGCCATGTTCCATCACGTGAGTTTCCATAAACGGGATAACCCCACCTGGTTTAATTGAAACAATATTGACATGCATATCATGCTTAATATCCAAAGGGTCAACAAACCGTGTAGTAGACCAAACCCCGCCAGCTTGTGGCATTGAAACAGGTTCTAAATCTTTGTCGTTTTTTACAAAAGGCTCCGGGGGATCGATACCCTCTAACGCACTATATATTTTCCTTATCCAATTTAGCCGTGCTAATTTATCAGACCGATTAAAAATGGTCCAATTTTGTTTAGGCGGGATATAGACATATGAGCCTGCAACTAAAATAAAATTATCATTATTTATTTTTAGCTCCAATTCACCATCGAGAACGAATAAAACACACTCCGCTCTTTGATCTGGTTCAGGATCTGCACTACCTCCGTTTGGGGCGATTTCAATAATGGACTGCGAAAACGTTTCCGCAAAACCAGTCATTGGTCTTGCCAAAACCCAAGCACGGCTCTTGGTCCATTTAGGAAAATAACTGACTACAATGTCTCTCATAACAGACTTTGGAATGACTGCATACGCATTAGTAAAAATCGATTTATCAGATGCTATGGCTTGCTGTGAGGGCAACCCACCGATAGGATAAAAATAATTTTTATTTTCCAAATTTTATCTCCGTAAGCATTGGTCTAAAGATACATCTCTCTCGTTAGTGCCTATCTTACAACGCGTTTGTGAATAAAAATACAAAATTTTAATGAATTTAATTAAAAATTCAAAATTTTGTTGATCAAAAATATGAGGAAATAGTAAAAAACCCCATTCCAACTATGATTGAAAAAAATAAATTTTTAGTGAGATAAACCGTAACTATACCAAAAACTAATCCAAGAAGCCGAATCTTCAATGGCGATGACAATAATATCCCCGTCGGATTTATCAAAATAACCATAAGTACACCTGCAACCATCGCATATGCTACTGCATTTATCCAGCGCATAAATAATCCAGAAGAGGAAATTCGTTCTACAAGTATCAAACCCAGCAGGCGCCAGAAAAATGTTGCAAAAAAGGCGGCAAAAACCCCAAACCACAGATTTAAGTCACCAAAAACAATCATTTATTTGCCAAAATACTGTACCCAAAAGCAATAGATCCCGCGAAAAGACCTCCAATCAGTATACTCCACTCTAAAAAGAATGGAAAAATCAGCGGCACAATTGTTCCGCCTAGGATAACCGATAAACGATTAATATTATCTTTTGAACTGATAATTAGAAGTAAAATGTAAAGTGGTGTTATAAACATAATTATACGCAAAACTTCGTTGGTTACAAAATTGTCAATAACGAACCCTAACATTGTGCCAAGTACACCGAATACATAGATCGTTACAGAAAAACCTATGTAATAAGAAAGCAGAAGGCGTGGTTCATATTTCTCTTTAATAAAGTTGATCTGTGCCCAACTTGTTATTGCCATTAAATGCATAAGAAAGACTTTTTGCCAAAATGGCGTATCATGTAAATCAAATCTAAGCATATTATAGCCTGAAATCACCATCAACATCATACGCATATTTGCTAGCGCGACAGCCAAAAAAATTACAGCTAAGGACGCGCCTGAAGCATATAAACTCACTAACGCAACCTGACCCGGCATACCCCAGACAGTTAAAGTCGTGATTAAAACATGCTCAAAATAAAATCCAGAATCTTTTGCGAGAGCAGCAAAACCAACCATCGTAAAAAAAAGAGCAAATCCCGGTACGTTAGTAGCGTGTACGATACCGACGCATAACAGGCTATCTTTCTGCAATTCTCTTTGATTATTCATCTTATATCACTGATTAAGCAAAGGTTTAATTAAAATTATTTTTTACAACTTAAACCAAACTGTCAATTTAATTAACATCAGGACATTCCTATAAATGCTTCAAACCTTCTACCAGTAGAGGTAAATACGGTTTATATTTCAACCACCTATTTGAACTGCCTTGATACATCTTTTGTCGAACTTGTTTGGTGGATGCCGTCTTAACTTCACGATTAGTCTTATGAAAGTCCAAACATGCTCTACTAAATTCTAGGTCGAGATATTCAAGCAAGGCACGAGTTGAAAGTTCTTGTTCAGTAGTTAAATAATCATAATCAAGATCATAAATTTTATTTGGAAACCGCTGGTGCCAAAATTTCATTAAGTCCACGTATAGTTTATAAAACCCAATTAAGTCGTCAAAACTATAACCAAAGTCTGATCCACTGTCTTGAAATAAGTGTTTAAAAATGGACCAACAGGTCGCGCGTGCATCCCTACTGACGTGAACAATCTTAGCCTCTGGTAACGCCTGTATTATTAAACCTACCCAAAAAAAGTTTAAGGGCATTTTGTCAACTACGTGCTTTCCAGTTTTACCCAAACGATCGAGATAGGCCAAGTACGGTTCCCGAATATTGGTTACAAGTTTTTCATATTGGTTCAATTCACGAAAATCAATTCCGTTAGCTAAATCACCCAAAATTGTTAACTCTCCGGCTCCATAGACGTTGGCATGACTCGACAAAATTTGTTCTACCAGTGTAGTACCAGATCGAGGCATGCCAACAATGAAAATTGGAATTTCTTTTTTCCTCTCAACCAACTGATATTCTTCAGCATAACCACTGAAACAGGTAGAAAAGTAGGACTTTAACCGCACTACTAAATCAGTATCCTGCTTAAGTGCGTAGTTAGTTAATGATTTATGAATATCATTACCTTCTTTAAAATACGCATAAGCAATATTTGGTTCATCAGCATCATCAAAAACTTTTCCAAGTGAGAAACTTAACAACATTCGATCGTTTTGAGAAAGTTTGGAGTCTTTTAACCGATCCTCCATCACTTTTTGAATTGGATCACCTTTTGGTACTTGATTAATTTGAACTAAGTTAAACATCGCTTCAGTAAATAACGGTTTGGACTCTAATGCCATCTTATAGCTTCCAGTTGCCTCCCTAAACAGACCTAAAGTTTTTAAAATGTTTCCTAAATTATTGTGCGCATCAGCGTAAAATGGTTTGATATCAAGCGCTTTTTGAAGCATTTCAATTGCATCGTTTAACCTATTTATCTTTATAAAAATTGTAGCAATATTATTATAGGTTTCCGGAAGATTTGGGTTGATCCGAAGTACTTCTGAGAAATTTATCAAAGCCTCAGTATAATCACCCACTTTAGACCAATAAAGCGCCAAATTGTTATATGCCTCCGCAAAATTAGGATTTAACTCAATGGCTTTACTATACGCTCCATGGGCAGCAGCGTTTTTTCCAATACTTGAGTAAGAAATACCAAGATTATAAAAAGCCTCAAAATAACTAGGCTTTATTTCAATAGCTTTCTCAAAACTTTCAATAGCTATTAATTTATTATTTAAGGCCTGATGAATTTTTCCTAGCATATTATGATAAGAAGCAACTTTACTAAATTTGATAGCTAGTAGTTTACATTCCGTTAAAGCTAAATCAAACTGGCCTGCTTTATATAATTCAATGCATTTCGATTCTATATCTTCAAATTCAACGTCCTGATGATTTACATCTGTATCTAAAACTGATGGCTTTTGAAAAATGGTTTTACTCGCTACTTTAAGTTTTGATTGCTAACATTAGATTGTAATAAAAATAAGTTCTAAAAGTGAATTTTTTATATAGATAATTTATCGCTATAAACATAACCTATAAACATAACAAGGATAAAATTAACAAATTTACAGATATGGTGTTATTGTTCAAAAATAGCACTCAATTTGTATTAATTTATTGAAAATTGCCTTCGATGAAAAAAAATTTACTTCCAACCAAAATCTGTCCAATATGCGGAAAACCATTTTCTTGGCGAAAAAAATGGCAAAAAGTTTGGAGCGAGGTAAAATATTGCTCAAATCTCTGTCGCAAACGAAAAAACCGCCAAACAATAGTGCCAAAGGAAAAAAGAATTTTATAAAGAATTTTTATTTATCTACGTCAGTACTTATTTGCACTACAACCTTTGCATAATCTTCTTTCGTGTAGAATCATCACAAAAAGCCGCTCCCAGTGCAACCTTATTCAAATCAACGAAATCAGTTCTGGTCCAGCCAAAAGTCTTTGCAAGAGATTTATACTCAACATTCATCGAAGTAAGAAAGAATGGAGGATCATCTGTTGACACTGTAACCTTAACACCTTTATCTCGAAGCCTCTTAATTGGATGAGAAAAAAGATTTGGGAATAGCCCCAAAAAAACATTTGAACCAGGACAAATCTCAAGAACAATTTCCTCTCGCGCAAGAACTTTTACCAACTGGTCGTCATTTATTGCCTGCACTCCATGTCCAATCCTTTGAACACCTAAATCTGTTAAGGTGGCGCTTATAGACTCGGCGCAGCACCACTCACCTGCATGGCTTGTTAATTTTAAGCCCGCGTCTTTCGCCATTTTAAAGCTAAAGGCGTAATCTTTTGGAGTCCCAACAGATTCATCGCCAGCCATACCGAACCCAACGAGCCAATTATCACTAGTCGCCACAGCACATTTAGCAGTATCCCTCGCAACTTCAGGACCATGATGTCTAATACACGTAACTATACCTCTTGAAACAATCCCAAAAGCAGTCTCGCAATAGTAAGAAGCTTCCCGAATGGCTGATAAGTACTCTTGCCAAGCAATAAGATCATTTCCACCACAAAAATATGGAGAAAGAAATGTTTCTACATATACCACGTTACTTCTTACACATTCTTCCAAAACACTTATCGTCAAGTTATAAAAGTCGTCTGGAGTTTGAATAACTGAAGTAGCGATTTCATAAACAGTCAGAAAATCATCAAAGTTCTTAAATTTAAATGAGCCATTCGAGCTAAAAATCTTGGATAGATCCACATTTTTCTTATTGGCAAGATTTTTTATGAATTTCGGTTGGGCAGCGCCTTCAAGATGGAGATGCAATTCTACTTTCGGCAAACTAGTTATTTCATTACACATCTTTGGTATTACTTATGGCCTTTATGAATAACTTCAGATCTAAATCTTCAAAAAAATAGCAACATACTTTTTTGAAGTTGGCAATGGATAAATTGAACCTAGATTTTTTAGGGTATTAAAGTAGCGACATAATAAAGAACGCTGCAAAGAGAAACATTGTCAGCTAGAAGTTATCAGATGAAATATGATTTTCGACCTTAATAAAAATCACAGGCCCATTAATAATAGTTGTGCCACCAACCGATTAGACAACTGTTAAATCCAATGAACATAGATCCAACGAATGACTGCTAAGATCTATATCTCCTGTGACAGAACCATCTCTGTTTTAAGAAGTCTGCTTTGGTTAGGTCGATAAGTAAATTAACTTAACAATAGTTAATTGCAACTCCCCCCATTACATATCCTAGTTGGGAACCTCCCCAATCTTGAAAAATACTGGGGTCCTCCTGGCCATAACCGTAATTAACTAAATCCACTCCTTGCCAAAGAACTTCATCCATAAGAGTAATGCTGAAATTTTCTTAGAAAAAGCTTCAAACGTAAAATATACACCATCAGCATCGGCTGGATCTTCCGAAGTATATCCAATAAAGACATTATCAAAACCTTCAAAAATCGTATCACAATAAGGAGAAAGCAATGGGGAATTTATCAAAGACGGGCAAGAGAAATTAAATGTGCTAGAGTTATCTACCTCTTAAATTTCTGGTGCCGGAACAGAATTTTCGCCTATTACAAGAGTTGCTTGAACCATAAGCAAACTAATCTCTCCATCTTGATTAAGTTCCGCATTATAGATGACCTCCACACCAACTAATTGAAGTAAAGTGCGGTTCTCAACATCCTCGGAGACTTGCCCATTGGAAGAAACAACGTATTCACTAAAAGCAGAGACCTTGTTACCAACCGTTTCCGTAATCAAGGGGGGAGTCCGCTGGAGCTAATTACGTCTGATTATTAGCAGTTGACTACAATAACCCCGAGAAATAATAAAAACATCCGGTCACATCAAATAGTGGATTGTCCAAAGCACTTCGTTTCGAATAGGTCTGTCGGCTGAGGTTATGGATCGTGAAATAAAATACATGGACCTCAGGTATTTGTTTTTGGCTCATGATTCTTTGTGACGCTTGGTTGTATTTTGGTTTTTTCAAAAATTAAGGTCCGGGACCAGTAAATGCCACACGAGCATTAAAAGCAACAATCACCGCGACAATAATTGAAAACTACAAAATAAGTCTTAACCCGAAAGTAATGACAAGCCACTAATTTAAAGCCTGTTTATTTGGTTGCGGGGGTAGGAAAGGCACATATATTTGGGTATCCCTGTTAATAATCCTTATTTATAAAACATATATTTACACATTGTAAACCCTCATATTTAATATATCCCCCCAACATATCCCCCCACAATAGGGAAAAT
>MDTB01072252.1_pt1 | contig 20893 bp, 27 predicted proteins | sample 811161 | NCBI WGS metagenome assembly MDTB01 (sample SAMN05326650, study PRJNA326480) | marine metagenome | isolation source: seawater | place: Mediterranean Sea | collected 2009
TAAAACTCTTTGTATTACAAACATAACGTCTGGACGTCCCGCATCATATTCATCGAATACAAGTGCCACAGGATTTTGAATAGACCAAGGCAATATTCCTTCTCTAAATTCTGTCACTTGTTTTCCATCTTTTATAACGATTGCATCTTTTCCAATTAGGTCAATTCTACTTACGTGGCTATCTAAATTAACTCTGATGCACGGCCAATTTAGTCGGGCAGCTATTTGTTCAATATGTGTAGATTTACCAGTTCCATGATATCCTTGAACTAAAACTCGTTTATTAAACGCAAAACCCGAAATAATAGCTAGTGTTGTGTCTCTATCAAATTTATAATTTTTATCAATTTCTGGAACGAATTCATTTCTTTTTGAAAAAGCATCAACTTCCATAGCAGAATCTATTCCAAAAGTTTGTTTTAGAGATATCTTAATGTCAGGCTGTAAGTTTAAATCAAGTGTCAATTTTTTCCTTATAAGTATTTTTTAACTGCGTATAAGCTAATGTAATTAATTTAAGTTTTTCTTCATATTGTTTATTTCCCAAATTAATATCAGGGTGAAATTTTTTGACAAGAGTTTTGAATTTATCTTGTATTTTCTCCCATTTTAAACCCACTGATACACCTAAAATTCCAAAAGCTCTAATATCATTGTGATCAAATTTAAATTGTCTCATATGATTATATTCACTTTTTAATTTTGCTTTGTCGAATTCGTCTTTAAGCGTATTATTCCATAATACTTTAAAAAAATTATCTGCAGAACTAAAGCTTTGGGTTGGCTTATGCCATGTCATGTCTGACTTTAAAAAGTTGAAAACTTGCTCATCACTCATTCCAGAAAAATAGTTCCAATTCCTATTGAATTCCTTTACATGCTCTAAACAAAGCAATCTATAATTTTTGCTATTATCTTTTTCAACTGGCGCTCTAAATTCACCTATTTTAAAACAGTTGTTCCAATCACAAATATTTTTCATAATATGTATAATAAAACAATATATATGAATATAAATGAATTAATTGCAATTGTTAAAAATAAACTTGAAAGTAAAATTTCAATTGAAAATATAATAATTCAAGACAAAAGTTTTTTACATAAGAGTCACAAAAACCACCAAGATGGAAAATATCATTTAAAATTGTTCATTAGATCTAAGGAATTATCAAATTTTACTAAATTGGAAGCAACTAAAAAGATTTATAATATTTTAGATGAAGAAATGAAAAAAGAAATTCATTCAATACAAATTTCAATTAATTAATTCTCTTTTTAAAAATGAACTAATTTTTTTTTCATTAAATTGGAAATTGTATATTGGTAAACCAATTTTTTTTAATAATACTAAATTTATTTTTCTAGTATTATTTTTCTTATCTTTCTTCATGAAAGAAATAAGTTTAGATATATCTTTTTTTGTAAAATACCTATTAATATTTTTTGGAAGATTAAATTTTTTAAGATGATTCTCAATTAGTTGAAAATCTTTTATTTTAATTAAATTATTTAAATAGCTGAATCTTGAAGCAGTTTTTAAACCTAAAATTACAGCCTCACCATGATTTAATTTTTTTGAGTAGCCCAAAGTTGCTTCAAACGCATGAGCAAAAGTATGACCAAAATTTAAAACTTTTCTTAAACCTGTTTCTTTTTCATCCTTTTGAACAATATTCTTTTTTATAATACAACTTTGATAGATTGACTTTTCTATAAAGGGGCTTTTTAAATTAAATAATTTTGAACCATTTTTATCTAAATATAAAAAAAATTTTTTACTTGAAATTAAGGAATGTTTTAAAATTTCTCCATATCCACATATTAATTCTCTTTTACCAAGTGATTTTAAAAAACTGATATCTGAAATAACTAATCTTGGTTGGTAAAACGAGCCAACTAAATTTTTTCCAAATTTTGTATTAATTCCTGTTTTTCCTCCAATTGATGAGTCTACTTGTGAAAGTAAAGTAGTAGGTATATTTATAAAATTTAAACCTCTTTTAAAAATACTAGATGCGAAACTAGAAACATCACCAGTTATTCCACCTCCAACTGATATCAAACAATCGTTTCGGTTAAAATTTTTTTTAAGAAGAATTGAAATAATTTTATCAACACTTTTTTGGTTTTTATTTACTTCACTGGATTTAAAATAGTGAGTTGTTATATTTTTTTTAGGTAAAGATCTAAGTATTGATTTAACAAATTTTTTTGGAATTTTGTTATCAATTATAATCAAACATTGATTAAAGTTAATATTATTTTCTTTAAAAATTTTTTTTAATTTATTTATTATATTATGACCAATGATAATTGGATATTTTTGATTATTTGTCTTTACTTGTAATTTAATTATGTTCATAAATTCTTTTAATTTTTTTTACTATTTCACTTTTTGTAAGCTTGTTACAGTTAATCTTAAATTTAGCTTTTGAATAAATAATTGCTCGTTTTTTAATTAAATTCTTAATTTCTTGATCTGAAGAATTCAGGACCAAAGGCCTTTTTTTGCTATTTTTAATTCTTTTTAATAAAATTTCCAAATCCCAATTTAGCCAAAAAGAATTATGATTTGTTAAAATTTCCTTTCTGATTTTATCATTTATAAAAGCTCCTCCTCCAAGAGAAATTACAGTATTATTTGTTTTTAAAATTTTAAGAGTAACTTTTTCCTCTAAATTTCTAAAAAACTTTTCACCTTTTTCTGAAAAAATATTTAATATTTTCATTCCTGCTTCTTCTTCAATTTTGCTGTCAATATCTACGAATTTCAGATTAAGTTTTTTTGAAACTAAATAACCAATAGAAGATTTGCCTGACCCCATCATGCCTAAAAAAACAAGGTTTTTTTTTAAATTCATAAGCTTTCTTTATTGAAAAAACACAAATATGTCTTAATTTGAAATTAATAGAAGATATATGCAATTTTCAAGAAATACAAGTATAGGCAAAAATAATAAGCCAACGATGCTTTTAATTAAAGTAATATTATTTTTTTTAGCAATATTCATAGTTGTTATATTTCTTAATAAAATTGATTTTCCAGCTCCCAATAAAGAAATAGAAAAAGTTATCCCAAATGAGAAACTTAAAATTGTTAAATAGAAAATATTTTTCAATTATACTAATTTTCTTATTTATAGCATTTAGTGCTAAATCAGAAGAAGATCCGGTAGATATTTGGAGTTTAAAGAAAAAAGAAACTTCTGAAACAAATATAATAATTGAGAATAAACAAGAGGAAACTCCTTCAACAAATAAGATTTATGAAATGCAATCTGAAAAAAAAGATGAATTGCAAATTGAGCAAGATCAAACTTTAATTTCTAAAGAAGCTGAAATTGTAGGTCTGTATGATCCTGCAGAAAATAGTTTAGATATAAATATGTGGTCTAATTCAGACATAATACAACTTCAAAATATTTTTCAAGATATAAACAAAATTGACCTTTCAAATGATGCTAATGAAATATTAGAAATTCTACTTTTAACGAATGCTCATTATCCTGATAAAAGTAGTGAAGAAAATTTTTTTTTTGAAATTAAGTCTAATTGGTTAATAAAAAATTCCAATCTTGAATTAATTCAAGAATATTTAATAAATAATCAAATTGTTAATCAAAGTCCAAAATTAACAAAATATTTAGTTGACGAGTATTTATCCAGGTCAGAACTAGAGAAAGCATGTGAAATATTTTCTAAAATAAAAGATATATTAGAAGATGATTATTTATCTAAATTTAGTATTTATTGCTTAATTAATGATAATAAAAAACAAGAAGCTCAGTTAATTCTTGATTTAAAAAAAGAGTCAGGGTTTAGTGATAAATTTTATGAAAAGAAAATTAACTATTTATTGGGCTATGAAGATAAAATTGATGAAGAAATTTCTATAAAATCAATTTTAGACTTTCATCTTTCTCACATAACTAATCCTAAATTTAATTACCAACCAAACGATACAACTTCAAAGCAAATTTGGAGATATTTGTCTTCATCTAATTTGTTAGCCAATATACAGGATATTGAACTTACTGATTTAGATAAAATTGCAACTATTGAAAAGGCTACCCATGAAAAAAATTATACTGAAGATGAATTATTCGATCTCTATAAAAGGTTTCAGTTTAATATTTATCAACTATTAAACATTAAAGAATCTTCAAAATTACTTACAAATATTGAAAAAAGAGCTTTAACATATCAAGGAATTTTAATTACCACTGAATTAGATAAAAAATTACAGCTTTTAAAAGATTTAAAAGATTATTTTATTGATGAGAATATTGAAAATGCTTTTGATCAAGAATTGATAAATTTTCTAGAGGAGATTGATGCTTCAGAAATACCATTAAAACATACAACTTTTTATGAAAAATATATTAATTCTGAAAAAGTAATAAAAAAAAATATTAAGATTAATAACAAAATTTTACATCAGTCAAAGTTAATAAATTACTTTAAAGGTGAAATGTCACCTAAAAAAGTTCAGAAAGAAATAAATGACTCTTTAAAAAAGATAAAAAAAGATAAAAAATATTTTTTTTCAATAAAGGATTTAATCTTAGTAGAAGCACTTAAATCGGATAAAATTGGAGTTTCATCAAAATATAATGATCTTTATGAAATAGAAGTGGCTGGAATGCCAGCAGATATTCAAAGTTTTATAGATAATAGAGAAATGGGAGCAGCAATGTTGAGAATAGTTGAAATCATAGGGCAAGATGAAATTAAAGATATTGAGCCTGAAACGATATATTTTATTATTGATGCATTAAATCAACTAAATATAGACATACTTAGAAATAAAATTTTACTTAAAGTTCTTCCTTTAAAAGTTTAAAATTTATAATAAAGTAATAAATAATTATGTCATTACGAACTATTTTAACAGAACCTAATAAAATATTAAGAACGGTATCTGAGCCAGTCAAAAAAGTTGGTGAAGAAGAGAGAAGACTCATGGATGACATGCTTGAAACCATGTATGCGGCCCCTGGTATAGGTTTGGCAGCAATTCAAATTGGAATTCCCAAAAGAATTATTGTTTTGGATATTAGTAAAGGAGAAAATAAGAAAGAACCAATGTATTTTGTAAATCCAGTTATAAAAAATAAAAATTCAAAAAAAGCAACTTATGAGGAAGGATGTTTGTCTGTACCAGACCAATTTGCTGAGATAGAAAGACCAAATTCCTGTGAAGTAGAATATTTAGACTATGAGGGGAACAAAAAATTACTAAAAGCCAGTGGTTTGTTGGCAACTTGTATTCAGCATGAAATGGATCATTTAGAGGGAATTTTATTTATAGATTACTTATCAAAACTAAAAAAATCTATGATAATAAAAAAACTTTCTAAAAATAAGTCTAATAGGATAGTTGTATAATAGTTGATGTTAAAAAAAATTGTCTTTATGGGCACTCCTTTTTTTGCAGTGCCTATTTTAAAATCATTATATCAGAATGGATATTCAATATCTGTAGTTTATACTCAGCCTCCACAAAAATCTAAAAGAGGCCAAAAGATAAATAAATCTCCTATTCAAGGAATTTCAGAAACATTAAATATTGATTATAGGTCACCACAATCTCTCAAAGACAATAAAGAAGAATATGAGTATTTAAAAAAATTAGACGCAGATTTAGCTATTGTAGTTGCTTATGGTCAAATTATTCCAAAAGAATTTTTAAGTTTAGTTAAAAAGGGGTTTATAAATATTCACGCTTCATTACTCCCAAAGTGGAGGGGGGCAGCACCAATTCAAAGATCAATTATGAATTTAGAAAAAGAAACCGGCGTTAGTATAATGAAGATAGTTGAAAAATTAGATGCAGGTCCCATTTGTAATTTTTATAAAATACCCATTAAAGATAATGATAATTTTCAGACTATTTCTGAAAAGTTAGCATCAATTGCTGCCAAAAAAATATTAGATAACGTTGATGATATATTAGAAGACAAAATTAAATTTAAAGAACAGAATCATATCGAAGCAACATACGCTTCAAAAATTGATAAAGCTGAAAGTCAAATAGATTGGAAAGAAAATGCTGAAAATATAATTGGTAAAATTAATGGACTATATCCTACCCCAGGAGCATTTTTTAACTATAAAGGAGAAAGATATAAGATTTTAAGAGCAGAGGTGGCTTCAGGAAGTGGAAAACCTGGTGATGTTTTAGATGATTATTTAGAGATAAGTTGTGGTAATAAAAAAACTGTAAAAATTTTAGAAATACAAAGAGAGGGAAAAAAACCACAGAATATTAATGAATTTATGCTTGGATCACAAATCAAAAAGGGTTCAAATTTAAATAATGCATAGATATCAAATTTTAGTTGAATATTCTGGAACTAACTTTGTTGGCTGGCAGATACAGATCAAAGGAAAATCTATACAAAAAATAATACAAATTAAATTATCTAAATTATTAAAACAAAAAATATCTATAATAGGTTCAGGAAGAACAGATTCTGGAGTTCATGCTATTGAGCAGTCTGCACATTTTGATTGTAAAAAAAAGATTAAAGATTTAGATAAATTTTTAAAATCAATTAATTTTTTTTTGAATAAAAGTGATATTTCAATTTTGAGTATTAAAAAAAAGAAATTAAACTTTCATGCAAGATTTTCTGCAAAACTTAGAGTTTATAAGTATATAATATTTAATAGATTTAGCAGACCATCAATAGAAAAAAATAGGGGCTGGCATATTATTAGAAAATTAGATGTTAATTTGATTAAAAAGGGTTCCAAAAAATTGTTAGGTACTAAAGATTTCTCAACTTTTAGAGCTTCAAGCTGCAATGCTAAAAGTCCAATTAAAACGATAAAATCAATAAAGATTAAAGTAGTAAAAAATAGAATTGAAATACAATTCAAATCTCAATCTTTTTTACAACAACAAGTTAGATCCATGGTGGGTTGCTTAAAATATCTGGGTGAAAAAAAATGGAATTTAAAAAAGTTTGAAACAACAGTAAAATCTAAAAATAGAGCTATGTGTGCACCACCTGCACCAGCACATGGATTATATTTAGAAAAAGTTATCTACTGATTCTATTATTTTTTTTTGAGGTTAATCTAAATTTTTTATTAATTCTCCACCTTGACTCAGCACGAAGAATATAGCCACAACAATTTTTTGATCTGCATTTACAAGGAAATTGTTTATAGTCTTGATCATATCCAAAACCATAGTCACAAGTTAATTCTTCTCCCTTTTTAATATCTTTTATTGCTACCACCCAAAGTTTTAAACCTGTTCCATTATAATCACAATTATTAGAACAAGAATGATTAATCAATCTTGCTGTATTCCAAGAAACATCGCCATCAAGATCATATCTGCTGTTTAAATTAAATAAATAAATTGGTTTTGTATTATCAAATTTTTCGGACTCTTCAGTTTGTTTCTTAGTTATAATTTTACCAACATAATTTATAATTTTTGTACCCTCTTTTATGTCACCCGTAGCGTAAAGCCCACGTCCCTTTCTATCAATATTAGATTTTTTAATTCGATATAATTTCATGAGTAGTTCTTTAAGGATTTTTTTTAAACTTTCAATTAAATTCTAAAAGTGCGTTAACATGAAACTCTGTGCTTTCTTGAAGAGCTTTTAGATCATATCCACCTTCTAAAATAGAAACTACTTTTCCATCACAGTACAATTTAGATAATTCTAAAGTTCTTTTGGTCAGTTCATAAAAATCTTGAGAATTTAATTGTAATTGGGCCAGTGGATCGTCTTTATGAGCATCAAATCCTGCAGAAAATAATATAAATTCAGGTTTAAATTCTTTTAATTTATTTAAAACAAATTCATATGCATTGAGATACTCCTCAGAGTTAGTACCAGCAGGCAAAGGAATATTAAATATATTATTAAACTTACCTTTTTCTTGTTCAGTACCTGATCCTGGGTAATAGGGAAATTGATGAGTTGAAATATATAAAACCTTTTCATTATTATAAAAAATATCCTGAGTTCCGTTTCCATGATGAACATCAAAATCAATAATAGCTATTTTATTTAATTTATATTCTTTAATCAAATAATTAGCCCCTACTGCAACATTATTATATATACAAAAGCCCATTGCTTTATTTTTTTCCGCATGATGACCAGGAGGTCTTACAGCACAAAATGCGTTTTTAAATTCTTTATTTTGAACACCATCTATAGCAGCAATGATTGATCCAACCGCATCTCTAGTTGCATCTTTACTTCCTGGAGAAATGATCGTATCCCCATCTAAAAATGACAATCCTTTTTTTGGAAAAGATTTTTCTACAAAATTAATATAATCAGAGTTGTGAGTAATTTTTAAAAGAGAGCTGTCAAATATTGCTGGTTTTTTCCAAATTAGGTTTTTATTATTTATTTTTTTAAAATTGTCTATGACCATAGAAACTCGATCTATCTTTTCTGGGTGTCCATATCCAGTATTATGATTTTGATAAGTATCTGAGGTAATTAAACCAGTTTTCATTAAAAATAATTTTTAAGAATCTCAAAATATATTTTTGTTAATTTTTTTAAATCTGAAATAGCGACAGCTTCATCAACTTTATGCATAGTTTTACCTACTAATCCAAACTCAAGGCAAGGTGCAATTCTTCTAATAAATCTTGCATCAGAGGTTCCACCAGTTGTAGATAACTTTGGTTTAATTTTAGTAATTTTTTTTATAATACTTTGAATCATATAAGTTGTTTTATTTGGCTTAGTTAAAAAAGCCTCACCAGAAACCCGATATTTTATTTTGAATTTAGACTTATCTTTTTTGACAATTTTTTTAAAAATTTTATTTAATCTGTTTTTTAGACTAGAGGATGAGTGTTTATTATTAAATCTAATATTAAATGTAGCTTGAGCTAAACCTGGGATTATATTATCGGCAGTGTTATTAATATTTATTTTAGTAATTTCCAAGTTAGTAGGTTGAAAATCTTTTGTTCCTTTATCAAATTTTATATCTTTGATTTCTTTCAATATTTTAATTATCGTATTTGAAGGATTATTTGCACGATTAGGGTAGGCCACATGACCTTGAGATCCAATTATAGTTAATTCTCCAGTAATACTTCCTCTTCTTCCAATTTTAATCATTTCACCAAGCTTATTGGGGTTTGTTGGTTCTCCAACTAAACAAAAATCTATTTTTTCTTTTTTCTTTTTTAGGTAATCAACTACTTTTTTAGTTCCATTAATTGCATCACCTTCCTCATCACCTGTAATTAATAAGCTAATGGAGCCTTTAATTTTTTTGTTATTTTTTACAAAATTATTTACAGCAACAACCCAACTTGCAATTGCACTTTTCATATCATTTGCACCCCTTCCTATAAGGTGGTTTTTTTTAATAGTTGGACTAAAAGGTTTAATTGTCCAATCATTTAAGTTTCCAGGAGGTACTACATCTAAATGACCTGCAAACATAAAGTTTGGTTGAGATTTACCAAGTCTTGCATATAAGTTCTTCACTGGTTTTGAATTTTTATCTTTAAATTCTAAAATTTTACATTTAAAGCCAATAGCTATTAATTTTTTTTCTAAATATTTCATTACTCCAGCATCAATAGGGGTAATACTTGGGAATCTTATCAGCTCTTTAGCTAATGTAATTTCATTATAAATTTGCATTATTAATCTCTTAATAAATCATTAATAGAAGTTTTTGACCTAGTTTTTTCATCTACTTGCTTAATGATTACAGCACAATATAAAGATGGTGCTGATGGATTATTTTTGTCTGGTAGAGATCCAGGCACAACAACAGAATAAGGTGGTATTTTTCCATAAAGGATTTCACCTGTTTTTCTATTAACAATTTTAGTTGATTGTCCAATATACATTCCCATACTTAAAACTGAACCTTCACCAACTATAACTCCTTCAACTACTTCAGACATTGCGCCTAAAAAAACATTATCCTCTATTATTGTAGGAAGAGCTTGAGCAGGTTCCAGCACTCCTCCAACACCTGAGCCAGCAGAGATATGACAATTTTTTCCTATTTGACAACAACTACCCGCTCTTGCAAATGTATCAATCATAGTTCCTTCATCTATGTATGCTCCAATATTTACATAGCAAGGCATTAAAACAGCATTTTTTCCTACGAAGGACCCTTTTCTAACTGGAGAGTTAGGAACCATTCTAAAACCAGCCTTTTCAAAATCCTCTTTTTTCCATCCTGCTGTTTTTCCTTTTAATAAATGAGCTTTGTCATGCCAAGCACTATAAGGACCAGTTAAAGTTTCCATTCCATGAATTCTAAAACTCAACATGATGGCTTTTTTAATATGTTGATGTGTTATCCAATCCCCATTAATTTTTTCTGCTACTCTCACTTTACCAGAGTCTAATTGATCAATTATTTGATTAATTGCGTTTTTTAAATTTTTATCTGAATTTTGATTAACTTGATCTTTATTTTCCCAGGCTAAGTCTATAATTTTTTTTAGTTCTTCCATAATTTTTATTTAGTTAATAATTTACGCTGCTTTTAATATATTAATTTCTTGAAGAAAAGAAGGCAAATTATTAATCTTATAGTCAATGTATGGTTTGTTAGCATCTTTTTTTGCAAAAGCTTCATCATTTTTTAACCAACAAGTTTTCATTCCTAATTTTTTAGCTTGTTCAAGATTGTGGGCTATATCTTCGATTAGTATAGATTTTTTAGGGTCTAAATTGAATTTTTTTATTAATTTTTTGTAAGGATCTAAGTGGGGTTTAGGAACAAAATTTGCGTCTGTTATGTCAAAAGCCCCATCAAATAGACCGTCAATACCCAATTGATTTGTTACATTCTTAATATGTGCATGAGAACCATTTGAAAATATATATTTTTTTTCTTTTATCTTAATTAGCTCTTCTCTTAAAAGCCTGTCTTTAGGCAACCAAGATATATCTATATCATGTACAAATTCTAAAAACTCTTTAGGATCAACATCCTTTTTCTTCATCAATCCAGATAATGTTGTTCCATATTCATAAAAATACTCTTTCTGAATTCTTTTTGCCTCTACAAGGTCAACATTAAATTTTTCTGAAATAAATGATGACATTTTTTTATCAACTTCAGAGAAGACTTTTGTTTGACCACTATAAAGAGTGTTATCAAGATCAAAAATCCAATATTTAATTTCTATCAATTCTTTCATTTTCTTATCAATGTTCCTGACCCTTTATCTGAAAATATTTCAAATAAAATTGAGTGTTGTTTTCTACCATCTATAATTCCTACTGCAGTAACTCCATTTTTAACAGCATCTAAACAGGTATTAATTTTAGGAATCATGCCTTCAGTAATGGTTTCATCTTTAATCATTTCTAAAATTTCTGATGAAGAAACTTCCTCTATTAGTTTTTTCTCTTTATCTAAAACACCTTCTACATTTGTCATTAGGAGTAATCTTCTAGATTTTAAAGATTTAGCTATTGCTCCAGCTGCAGTATCTCCATTTATATTATATGTTAAATTATTTTTTCCCAAACCCAAAGGTGAGATAATAGGAATTATTTTTTTTTTTACATTTTTTTTTATAATATCAGTATTAATCTTATTTGGTATCCCGACAAAACCTAGCTCTTTTGCTTCAGGAATGACTTCAATAATATTGTTATTTTTTGTATTAATAGAAATTGCCTCAGAGCCAATCTTTTTAAGTGAATTAACAATATCATCATTAAAATCAATAAGAACAGTTTCAACTATATTTATAATTTTTTCATTAGTTACTCTTAAGCCTCTTATAAATTTTGATTGAATATTAGACTTTTCTAATTCTCTTTTTATTCTTGGCCCACCTCCATGAACGACTACAATAGAAAGTCCCAATTTATTTAATATGCTTATATCGACTATAAAATTATTAAATATATTTCTATCAATAAAAACATTTCCTCCATATTTTATAACAATCAAATCATTTTTGTATTTTTCGATATATTTATATACTTCCTCTATTGGAGGCCCATTTTTAGGTAGTATATTCTCTAAATCTTCTTTTTTAAATGAAAGCATTCTAAGTTGTTTTAACAGTCATTTTTCTTTGGACTATTACTTGCTGTATCATTGTAAAAATATTATTAAAGGTCCAATAGATAACTAAACCACTTGCAAAAGGTGCAAGTATTACAGTCAAGAAAAGAGGGAAAAACATAAAAATCTTTGCTTGAATAGGATCAGGTGGTGCTGGATTTAATTTTTGTTGAATAAACATTGAAACTCCCATTGCAACTGGCCAAGCGCCTATCAATAAAAATGTAGGAGGATCCCAAGGTATTAAACCAAAAAGATTAAATATTGAAGTTGGGTCACGGTCACTAAGATCGTGAATCCAACCATAAAAAGGCATGTGACGCATTTCAAGAGTTACAAAAAGAATTTTATAAAATGCAAAAAAAACAGGTATCTGCACCAATATAGGCAAGCATCCACTCATTGGGTTAACCTTCTCTTTCTTATAAAGAGCCATCATTTCTTGTTGTAATTTCATTTTGTCATCTTTGTGAAGCTCTTTGAGTCTAGCCATTTCTGGAGCTAATAGCTTCATTTTTCCCATACTTTTGAAACTGAAATTTGCAAGTGGAAAGAAAGCTAATCTAATACAAATTGTAACCGCAATAATTGCTAAACCATAATTACCTAACATTTTAAAAAAATAGTCTAACGCAAAGAATAGTGGCTTGGTTATGAAATACATGAAGCCCCAATCAATAACTAAATCAAATTTATTAATTTTTAAATCTTCAGCATAACCATCAATAATATTCACTCTTTTAGCAGCTACTATAATCTGAATTTCTTCTTCAATTGAATTTTTTGGTCCAACCTCTATACCTTTAGTAGAAATATAATTAGCTCTAAATTTATTTTTATAATCAAAAGTGGTCTTAAACTCTTTATTCTTTGGAGGCACTATAGAAGTTATCCAATATTTATCAGAAATACCTAAAAATCCTTCATTTGCTATTTGAGTAAATTTTTTTTCTTGAATATCATCATAATCTTCTTCTATCAATTGATCATCTAACACAGACAGAAACCCTTCATGTAAAATATAAAAACCAGATATTATAGGAAGTTTATTTCTAATTATTTGCCCATAAGAATAAAAATTGTAAGTTTTATCAGACGAATTAATTACTTTTTCTTTAACTGTAAATAGAAACTGATCATCTAAACTAATATGCTTTTCAAAAGTAATTCCCTGTGAGTTATTCCAAATTAACTTTATAGGATCTTTATTAGTTAATTTTGTGTTTCCAGAAATTTTCCATATAGAGGATGCATCAGGAATATCTATGTTTTTATTAGAAGTAACAAATCCACTTTCTACTATATATCCATCCTCTACACTTCTTGGGCTTAATAAAGTAACTTTTTCATTACTATTGAGCTCAATATTATAATCTTTAAAAGTTAAATCATCTATGGTTGCTCCTTTTAAAGATATTGATCCAATTATACTTTGATTTTCAAATTTAATTCTATCATTTTCATTTAAAGCATCTTTTCTAGTAAGTTTTGTATAATTTTCATTTTGATCTAAACTAGGAGTATCAGAAGTTTTTTGTGATTGTTCTTGTGAAATTTGTTTTGTTTTTAATTCCTCTTGAGTTGGAGCAAAAAATAAAGAGTATAAAATAATAACAGCTGCACTTAGAGATAAAGCTGCTATTACATTTTTACTGTCCATTATTTCTTCACCTTAAAATTTTTAGTTACCGGATCGTATCCTTCACCGCCACCAAGAATTTTAACAGGATGACAAGATAAAATTCTTTTAAATCCTTTTGTAATTCCTTTTATTAATCCAAAAGTCTTTAAACATTCAATAGTATATTCTGAACAAGTAGGAAGATATCTACATGAAGGAGTTAAGTAAGGACTTAAAAATATTTTATATATTTTGATTAATCCAATTAATATTTTAGAAATTATTTTCACTAATTAATCCTTTTAAAATCTTGAAATAAAGTTTCTTTTATTATCGCATATTCATTGTTTAGCATAGTTATTTTAGCAATCACAAGATACGAATAATTAAAGTTTATTGACATTTTTTTAATTAATTCATTTAAAATATTTCTTAATCTTCTCTTGATTTTATTTCTTTTAACAGCATTACCAATCTGTTTTTTTTTAGTGACAAAGCTTATATTAAGTTTTTTTTTGTTTTTCCCTTTTAAGTTGCCAAAGAAAATAGTCGAATATTTATTAGAAATTTTTTTTTTTTTTAACAATATCTTAAAATCTTCACTTTTAGAAAGAGCAACAATTTTGCTTTTCATTGAATTACAATGATACTGTTAGAGATTTTCTTCCTTTAGCTCTTCTTCTTGCTAATAGTTTAATACCACCTTTAGTTTTCATTTTTGATCTAAAGCCATGCTTTCTTGCTCTTTTAATGTTAGATGGTTGGTATGTTCTTTTCATAATTTAAGTTTAATAATTATTAAATTTCGCCCTTTATAGTAATTAAATATATAAATAGCAAATAGAAGATTTTATAATAATGTTTATAAGTTATGGAAAAAGCAAAAAAAATTAAAATAATTGTAGGTTTATTTTATTTTTTTCTTGTTTTGTTATTTTTATACTTTTTTTTCTCTAAATTCTCACTTGATGAGCTTACAAGTTATGAATTTATTAAAAATAATAGAGAATTCTTTTTTGATTTAAAAAATAAAAATTTGATTTTGCTTTTATTAATATTTTTTATCTCTACAATTTTTTGGGTACTCATGGCAGGATTTGGTTCACCTGTAGCATTGCTTGCTGGATTTATTTTTGGAAAATGGTTAGGATTAATAATTGTAATTTTAGGACTTAGTACTGGTGCAAGCTTTTTGTACATTTTTGGAAATTATTTTTTAAAAGATATAATTAGAGAAAAGTTTTCATCTAGATTTAAAAATTTAGAGACAAAATTTAAAAAGTCTGAATTTTTATATTTATTAGTTTATCGATTTGTTGGTGGAATTCCTTTTGCATTGTCAAATGTTATACCTTGTATTTTTAATGTAAGAGTTTCTAATTTTTTTTGGGCCACATTTATAGGAATAATACCCCAAATTTTTTTACTTGTTTTGATAGGGAGTGGTTTGGAAGAAATTATTAATAAAAATCTTCAAGCTCCTAATATTAAAGATCTAATATTCTCACCAGAAATTTATAAACCGTTTATTGCTTTCTTTATATTGGTAATTATTACAATAATTGTTAGGAAGTTTTTTTACAAAAAAAATGATTAAATTTTATTGAGAATTTTTGTATTGATAACTTAAAAAATTAAAATTTATTTAAGAATTATTGCAAGTTCTTTTTTCATGTGTATATCTTAAATATGTCAGATAATAAAAAAATTTTAATATTTACAGCCACTTATAACGAAGCAGAAAATGTTGAAAATTTAATTAACTCGATTAAACTTTATTCCCCCAATTCTCACGTATTAATTATTGATGATAATTCTCCAGATGGTACCTCAGAAATTATAAAAAAAAAAATTTCTAAATCTGAAAATATTTTTCTTATATCAAGAGAGGGTAAATCGGGTTTAGATACTGCTCATAAAGAAGCTTATGAATTTGCATTAAAAAATCAGTATGATTATTTAATTACAATGGACGCAGATTTTTCTCATGATCCAATTGAAATAGAAAAAATCTTGTTTAATCTAAAAAATTATCCTTTTGTAATTGGATCTAGGTACATAAAAAATGGTAAATGTTTAATGAGAGGTAGAAGATTAGCTATGAGCAAGTATGGAAATTTATTAATGAAATTTTTACTTAGAATTGATTGCAATGAGTTTACCACATCATATCGAGGTTTTAATTTAAAAAAGCTAAAAAATTTTCATTTAAATAAAATTCAAACCAAAGGATATAGTTTTTTTATGGGAACTATAGCTGAAATTAATAGAATGAATTTTCAAATAAAAGAAATTCCTATTATTTTTAAAGATCGAGAAAAGGGATATTCAAAAATACCTAAATTTGAAATTGTACGAACTTTGATAAACCTAGTAGTTCTTTCTTTAAAAAAAAGGGGATAATTTTCAATTTTTGATTAATTTCCATAACAAATCATCTTTTCAAATTATTGCCTTAATTTTTTTTAAATAATGATCTATATCTTATAAGGAAAAGAAATTTTATGGGAATTCACTACGATTATAAATCCACTAAAGGTACCAAGCTTATGGAAAAGCAGGCCAAAAGAGAAAAAAAGCTTGCAGAAAAAAAAGCTAAACGGGAGGCTAAAGCAGGTGTAAAAAAAGTTGAAGAGTCAGAAAAAGCTTTGGATGTCTCAAAACCCATCACTTTAGACTTTTTAACTAATCCAGAAAAAAATGAAAAATAAAGAAAAAAATAATAAATTGAGCTTAGCACTTAGAAAAAATCTAAAAAAAAGAAAAATTTTTCTAAAGAAATATAAAAAGAAAATTAGATAATGGCAGTACTTTCTGACAAGTCTATAAGAAAGCTTTCCCTTGAGCAAGGTATGATTTCTCCTTTTGTCGATAAGCAAGTAAGAGATGGAAAAATCTCTTATGGTCTTAGCTCATTTGGATATGACGCTAGAGTTTCAGAAGAATTTAAAATTTTTACTAATGTAAATTCAGAAATAGTTGATCCAAAAGATTTTAAACCTACTAATTTTGTTACTAAAAATCTTCCTGTATGTATTATACCTCCAAATTCTTTTGTATTAGCTAGAACAGTAGAATTTTTTAAAATTCCAAAGGATATTTTGGTTATTTGTTTGGGAAAGTCAACTTACGCAAGATGTGGAATAATAGTTAATGTAACTCCTTTGGAACCAGGTTGGGAAGGACATGTAACACTAGAATTTTCAAACACCACACCGCTACCCGCCAAAATTTATGCGAATGAAGGTGTGGCTCAATTTATATTTTTAAAAGGCAATGAAACTCCAGAGGTGACTTATGCAGATCGTAAGGGAAAGTATATGGGTCAAACAGGAGTAACTTTACCTAAAGTATAATTATGAAAAAATTAGAAGTCTTTGGAGCAGTTAAGCTCAAAGGCCAGGTAAGAATATCAGGTTCAAAAAATGCGTCTTTACCTATTTTAGCCTCAACTTTACTATCTAAAAAAAATATAATCTTAACCAATATACCTAAAGTAAAAGATATTGAAACAATGGTCTTATTATTAAAATCTTTAGGATCAAATATTAATTTTAAAAAAAAAAAATTTTTAATAAATAACAAAAATCAAACAAAAACATTCGCATCATATAATTTGGTAAAAACCATGAGGGCTGGAATATTAGTCCTTGGTCCACTTTTAGCAAAATTTGGTAAAGCAAAAGTATCTCTTCCTGGTGGCTGTGCAATTGGAACGAGACCTGTTGATATTCATTTAAAATCATTATCTAAACTTGGTGTTAAATATAAAATAATACAAGGATATGTTCATGCTTTCGCTCCGAACGGATTGATTGGAGCAAATATAAAATTTTCGAAGATTTCTGTTGGAGCTACAGAAAATTTAATTATTGCATCATGTTTAGCAAAAGGAACAACAAGATTAGCCAATTGTGCAATTGAGCCCGAAGTAAAGGATTTAGTTAATTTTTTGATTAAAATGGGGTGCAAAATTAAATGGACTTCAAAAAGAACTGTTAGAATTGAAGGTGTTAATAAATTAAATAAAGTTAATTATAATGTGATGCCAGATAGAATTGAGGCAGGCACTTATTTAATTGCTGTGGCTTTAACAGAAGGAAATCTTAAAGTAATAGGAATAAATCCTAAAATTATCAATACAGAAATTAACATTCTTAAAAAAATTGGAGCAAAGATTAATCTTAAAAAAAACGAAATAATAATAAGAGGAAAAAAAAAAATAAAAAATATAAATATTAGAACATCTCCCTATCCTGGTTTTCCCACTGATCTACAGGCACAAATGATGGTCTTATTATGCAAGGGTAATAAAAAATCTTATATTAGAGAAGAAATATTTGAAAATAGATTTATGCACGTTGCTGAGTTAAATAGAATGGGTGCAAAAATTACTATTAAAGGAAACTGTTCATCAATAGAAGGTAATATAAAATTTGAAGCAGCTGAATTGATGGCAACAGATTTAAGAGCATCAGTATCATTAATTCTTGCTGCTCTTTCAGCCAAAGGAAAGTCCACAATTAATAGAATTTATCATCTTGATAGAGGCTATGAAGATATTGAAAAGAAATTAAAAAAAATAGGAGTTAAGATAAGAAGAATAGACTAATGGAAAAAAAATATTTATCTAAAATTATAGCAACTGACAATGAAGGGTTACAGTTGATTTCCGCTTGTTGTTCAGGAGCTGAGATAAAAATTGAAGATATTAAATATCTTAAAGATAATAAAGTTTTTTTATTATCTTTAAAGAGATCTAAAATTGAAACAGAAAATAAAGATAAAAAGGTTATTAGTGTCTGCAAATTTGAGTTTGTAGACCAAGTAAAGTCTAAGAATATTAGACAGGCCAATTTAGAACAAAAACTCGAGTTAATTGGAATAGATTATCTTAAAAATAAACAAAATTACGAGATAAGTTTAATTTTTACTAACAATGCATATATAACTTTATCGACAGAAATAATTGAAGTAACTTTAGACGATCAAAATAAAGCTAATTAATGATTAAAATATTAGAAAGTAAAAATAAGAACTTTGATGATAAATTGATTAACTTATTATTTAAAAGAAAAAGTAAAATTCAATTTAAATCAGCTACAGTTACTAAAATTATTAGAGATGTTAAAAAAAATGGTGATAAAGCAATTTTAAAATATGAAAAAAAATTTAATAAAAATAATATTATCATTCCGAAACTCACAAAAATAAATCGATTCATCAAGTCTTTAGATCCAAAAGTTAAAAAGGCTATCGATCTTTCATTTAATCGTATTTATAAGTTTCACTCTTTACAAAAATTTAAAAATATTTCTTATACTGATAAATTAAAAAATAAATTAGAATATAGATATATTCCAATAGAGTCAGTTGCCATTTATGTTCCAGGCTCCAATGTTTCTTATCCATCAAGTGTTTTGATGAATGCTGTTCCAGCACTTATCGCAGGAGTAAAGAGAATAGTTATGATTAATCCAGGTCAAAATGGAAAACAAAATTCTGCAGTATTATATGCTGCTAGAAAATGTAAAATTAAAGAAATTTATTCTATAGGAGGACCATCAGCTATAGCAGCTGTTGCTTACGGAACAAAAAAAATTAAAAAAGTTGATAAAATTGTTGGACCAGGAAATTTTTATGTTGCGGCTGCAAAAAAAGAAGTATTTGGTGATGTTGGAACAGAAGGAATGACAGCAGGGCCATCAGAAATAACTATAGTTTGTGATAAATACTCAAATCCAGAATGGATCGCAAGCGATCTTGTGGGTCAAGCAGAACATGATAGTCTTGCTCAATGTATTTTAATTTCAAAAAACAAATCTATACTCACAAAAGTTAAGGAAGAAATTATCAAACAACTTAAAGATTTACCTAGAAGCTCGGTTGCAAGAAAGAGTTTATTAAACTTTGGTATTTTAATTCACATTTCTTCAGAACAAAAAATTGTTGATGTTGTAAATTTAATTGCACCAGAACACTTAGAATTAAATATTCGAAATTATAAAAGTATGGTGGGTAAAATTAAAAATGCTGGATCTATCTGTTTAGGTAAATTTACAGTCATGGCAATGACCGACTATAATGTTGGTTCTAATCACATATTACCAACAAATTCTTCAGCAAGATATTCTAGCGGTGTTAGTGTTAACGAATTTTATAAAAGAATTTCTTACGTAAAATTGTCAAAAAAAGGGATTGAAACCCTTGGCCCATCAGTTATAACATTTGCAAACTATGAAGGCTTAGCAGGACATGCTAAATCTGTAGAAAAAAGGATTAGGAGAAAATAAATTTGTCAAAACAAGATTTGTTGTCATTTAAAGGAAAAGTTTTAGACCTCTTGCCAAATGCAATGTTTAGAGTCCAATTGGAGAACAGTCATATTGTAACCGCACATGCAGCTGGCAAGTTAAGAAAAAACCGTATTCGTGTATTACAAGGTGATAGTGTAACAGTAGAAATGACACCTTATGATCTAACTAAAGGTAGAATAACTTTTAGGGGATAAACTTATGCCTCGGTAGCTCAGGAGTAGAGCAGAGCCCTGAAAAGGCTTGTGTCGCATGTGCGAATCATGCTCGAGGCACCACCCGTAATCATGAAAATTTCAATTTATTATTGAAAAGACACTTAAAATAAAATAATTTTTTTATATAAATAATAAAAGGAAAAGTAAAATGAGTACACTAAAAGGCACAGTAAAATGGTTTAATGGTAAAAAAGGGTTTGGTTTTATCGAAAGGGAAGACAAAGAAAAAGATGCATTTGTTCATGCCTCTGCTGTCAAAGCAGCAGGGATGCGTTTTTTAAATGAAGGAGATAAGCTAGAATTCGAACTTGAAGATGGCCCAAAAGGTCCATCAGCTGTCAATTTAAAGAAGCTAGATTAATTTCTATTTTAAAACAAAAGGGCGTTTTATCATTAGAATATGAGGCAAGCGTCCTTTATCATTTATGTGTTGAAAATTATTATTTATTGTCTAAAAGAACAACGATGATTAGTAAAAATATTATAAAAACAAAAACTCACAAAGCTTGTTTTCATAGCCAGTTGGCTATTTGTTTATAATATAAATTTAAATTCTCATAAAAATAATATAAAAACAAAGTATGCCTGGGTGGTGTAACGGTTAGCACGAAAGTTTGTGGAACTTTAAGTTTGAGTTCGATTCTCAGCCCGGGTACCAAAAAAAATGAATAAAGAAAATA
>MDTB01006760.1_pt1 | contig 20890 bp, 20 predicted proteins | sample 811161 | NCBI WGS metagenome assembly MDTB01 (sample SAMN05326650, study PRJNA326480) | marine metagenome | isolation source: seawater | place: Mediterranean Sea | collected 2009
AATTTAAAATATGCCCGAGTGGTGGAATTGGTAGACACAAGGGACTTAAAATCCCTCGATAGAAATATCGTGCCGGTTCAAGTCCGGCCTCGGGTACCATTTTGTGAAAGATTTATATGTATATTTAATGAATACAATTTTAATAACAGGTGGCCTGGGTTACATAGGTAGTCACGTTGCTCATCAAATTAGCAAAAAAGAAGTTAAAATAATTCTATATGATAATTGTTTTAATTCAGATGAGTCAGTTTTTAATGAATTAAAAAAAATTGTTTCATGTGAGATCATTTTTATTAATGGAGATATTTTAGATACTCAAAAGCTAAAAAATACTTTCCATAAATATAATATAGACTTGGTTATGCATTTTGCTGGCCTGAAATCAGTACCTGACTCAAATATCGAGCCAATCAATTATTACAAAAACAATATTACTGGCACTATCTCACTCATTGAAGCCATGCACGCATGCAATATCAAAAAACTTGTATTTTCAAGCAGTGCAAGTATTTATGGTAAGCCAGAATATCTGCCTATTGATGAATCTCATCCAGTAAACCCTTCAAGCAGCTATGCATTTACAAAGATGCATATAGAAAATTTTTTAGATGACCTATCAAAAAGAGATAAATCATGGTCAATTGTTGCTCTTAGATATTTTAATCCTGCAGGCTCTGACTCTTCTAGATTAATTGGAGAGTCGCCCAAAAGCAATCCTGGAAATTTGATTCCAGCAATATCCTATGCTGCGCTTGGCAAAATAAAAGAGTTAAAAATATATGGAGATAATTATTCCACTGAGGATGGAACTGGTGTCCGTGACTTTATACATATCACTGATTTAGCAAAAGGTCATTCCGCAGCTTTAGATTTTGTCGAAAAAAATTCTTCAAATGGGTTCCATATTTTCAATTTAGGATCTGGCAAAGGCTATAGTGTTAAAGAAATTATTAAAACCTATCAAGAAGTAATTCAAAAGAAAATTAAAACCACATTAATGGATAGAAGAGATGGAGATATTGCTGCAAGTATTGCAGACCCATCAAAAGCTAATGAAACTTTAAATTGGAAGACTTCTAAAAATTTGGAAGATATATGCAGGTCTGAATGGATTTGGCAAAGTAAGAGATTCCTTGAAAATAAATTAATCAAATGAAAGATAAAGAGAGTTTTATCGGTTTACTCAGACTTATAAATCAGATATTTGGACACATTGGTAAAAAACGTAAAAAACAATATGGATTATTTTTGGTCCTAACTATGTTAGGTGCTTTTGCAGAAATTATAAGCTTAAGTTCAATCATTCCTTTTATAGTTGCTCTTTCAAATCCATTAGAAATATTGGATTATAAAGTTATTGCTTTCATGGCAAACATACTTGGTATAAACGAACCCTCTGATTTAATTATATTCATAACCACATTTTTTATTTTTGCCACAATTCTTGCTGGAACTTGTAGGTTGATATTATTAAGGTACAGTATAACCCTTGCAAATTTAACTGGCGCAGACGTAAGTATAAAAATATTTAACTTAACTCTATATCAGCCTTACCAAGTGCACATTTCACGAAATTCTAGTGAAGTTATTAGCAATATAACAATGAAAGTAAATATGGCAATTGTTGTTTTAACTTCAATGATTACAGCAATATCATCATTTGTATTATTTAGTGTTTTAATAATTACTCTGCTTATAATTGACCCATTTATCTGTTTGGTGGCATTTTTTACATTTGGTATTAGCTATTTAATAATTGCAAATTTATCCAAAAAAACTTTAAAGGCAAATAGTATAAAACTTGCAGAAAGCCAGAATCAGGTTATGAAAAATCTTCAAGAGGGTATGAGTGCTATCAGAGAAATTCTTCTTGAAAATATTCAAAATATTTATAGAGACAATTATGCTTCATCTATAATCTCATTAAAAAAAGCTACCAGCAATAATGCCTTCATTAATCAATATCCAAGACTTGTTCTAGAGTCGACAGGTTTAATATTGATTGCTTCTTTGGCAGTTTATTATTCTTTTTCTAGATATGATGGTGTTAGTGATATGCTTCCTGTCCTTGGCGCGTTAGCATATGGCGCACAAAGATTGTTACCATTAATGCAGCAATTTTATGCAAATTGGGCATATGTTACAGGAAGCCAAGCACAACTTGTTGATGTAAATACAATGCTTTCTCAAGAAATACACAAAGATTCTTTCGAAATTGAATCCGATATAAATTTTAAGAATACTATAACACTAAAAAATATTAGCTTTCGTTATGAAGGCGAAACCAAAGATGTCTTAAATGATATTAATTATGAAATTCAAAAAGGTTCTAGAATAGGAATTACTGGTACAACAGGAAGCGGTAAATCAACGCTGATGGATATAATTCTTGGACTACTAAAACCCAAAAGTGGCTCTATTATTGTGGATGGACAAGAAATAAATAGTAAAAATATTTTATCGTGGCAAAAAAATATAGCACACGTTCCGCAAAATATATTTCTGTTAGATGCAAGCATAGAAAAAAATATTGCCTTCTCTCAGGAAGAAAATAATATTGATAAGGAACTTGTAAAATATTGTGCAAAACAAGCTCAATTAGACAAATTCATTGAAAGCTCAACCTTGGGATATCAGACTATGGTCGGAGAAAGAGGAGTTAGATTAAGCGGTGGACAGTTACAAAGAATAGGTATCGCCAGAGCCTTATATAAAAAAGCTAATATTTTAGTTTTTGATGAGGCTACCAGTGCATTAGACTATGAAACAGAGGAAGAGGTTATGAAGTCTATTAGATCTTTAAGCGGTGAACTAACGATATTTATTGTAGCTCATAGAGTAAGCACTATAGAATTCTGCGATAATGTAATTAATTTAAAGAATAATTCTTTGATTCAAAATTAAAGGAAACACATGGAAACTTTATCTTATAAAAGGGTGTTAATTACAGGAGCTGATGGATTCATTGGCTCACATCTAACTGAGTTATTAGTTGAAAGTGGCTATGAAGTTAGAGCATTAGCCCAATACAATTCTTTTAATAATTGGGGATGGTTAGAAAATATCAGATGTAAAGATGAAATAGAAATCATTAGCGGTGATATAAGAGATCCATTTTTTTGTAAAAATATATCAAGGGATGTTGATGCTATATTTCATTTGGCAGCATTGATTGCCATACCATATTCTTATGAAGCACCCTCAAGTTACGTCGATACAAATATACAAGGAACTTTAAATATTTGTCAGGCAGGCCTTGAAAATAATGTTAAAAAAATTATTCATACTTCAACAAGTGAAGTTTATGGGACGGCTAAATATGTTCCAATAGATGAAGATCATCCTCTGCAACCACAATCACCATATAGTGCATCAAAAATTGCTGCTGACAACATGGCAATGAGTTATTTCAATGCTTTTAATTTGCCCTTAACAATAGCAAGGCCATTTAATACGTATGGTCCAAGACAATCAGCAAGGGCAGTTATACCTACGATAATTCTTCAAATAGCTAATGGTGCAAAAGAAATTAAGCTTGGTGATTTGTCTCCAACAAGAGACTTTAATTACGTAATTGATACATGCCAAGCATTCATTTCTATACTTGAATCTAAAAATACCTTGGGAGAAGTAATAAACATTGGATCAAATACTGAAATTTCAATAAAAGATACTCTACAGGTGATTAAAGATCTAATGAGTAGTGAGGTTGTTTTTGTGGAAGATAAGGATAGGTTACGTCCTAAAAAATCTGAGGTATTTAGATTGTGGTGTGACAACAAAAAAATTAATAAGTTGACTGGTTTTAAACCTAAATATGATATTAAACAAGGCCTTTTAAAAACCATAGAATGGTTTTCTGTTCCAGACAACTTAAAGTATTTTAAACACAATATCTACAATAAATAAGATGTATGATTCTTTAAATAGTTTTATTAAAGACCTTTATGAAACTAATGAACCTATTTACCTTCATCAACCAACTTTTAATGGAAATGAATCTACATATGTTGAAGATAGTGTCAAATCAACTGTAGTATCAAGCATTGGAAAGTACGTAGATAGGTTTGAATTTGAACTTGAAAAATATACACTTTCACCGAAATCAGTTGTTACTGTAAATGGTACCTCAGCCCTTCATTTAAGCCTTCTACTAGCCGATGTAAATCCCGGAGATTTTGTAATCACTCAATCATTAACATTTATTGCAACTTGTAACGCAATTAATTATTGTGGCGCTAAGCCTATACTTATAGATGTTGACAAGGATACATTAGGTTTATCTCCCAGCGCTGTTAAAGAGTGGCTATCTGAAAATGCTTATCTTGATAATTCGCAACAGTGCAAAACTATTAAAGACGATAAACCTATAAAGGCTTGTGTTCCTATGCATACCTTTGGTCATGCTGTAAAAATTGATGAGCTTGTCAAGGTGTGTAGAGAATGGAATATTCCTATTATTGAGGATGCAGCTGAATCACTTGGAAGCTTATTTAAAAGTAGGCATTTGGGAACATTCGGTAAAATTGGCACGCTTAGTTTTAACGGAAATAAGATAATTACAACAGGGGGCGGTGGCGCAATTCTATCAGATGAAATAATTGGAAAAAAAGCAAAACATCTTTCAACTACTGCAAAAAAAACGCATGAATATGAATATGACTATGATGAAATTGGTTTCAATTACAGAATGCCTAATTTAAATGCTGCTCTGGGATGTGCTCAACTTGAGTCTATAGAAAGTTTCATAAAAACCAAAAGAAATCTTGCAAAAATTTATAGAGATTTTTTTAAAGATTATGATGTTGAGTTTTTTACTGAGCCAAAACATTGTAGATCTAACTATTGGTTAAATACTATTTTTTTAGAAAACAGAAAAAAAAGAGATGAATTTTTAAAGCAAACCACAAGTCGTGGGATAATGACAAGACCAATTTGGAAGCTTATGAACAATTTACCTATGTATCAGAATTCTTTAAAAGGCAATCTATGTAATGCAAAGTGGCTTGAAGACAGAGCTGTAAATATCCCAAGCGGCGTTCCGGCTAGTCTTTTAAAATGAAACCAAAAATAGGAGTTTTTACTGCAACAAGAGCAGAGTATGGTCTTTTGTTTAATGTTATGAGGGAGATCAAAGCATGCAAAAATCTTGACCTACAAACATATGTTAGTGGTACACACTTAAGTAGTGAATTTGGTAAAACATACAAAGATATTGAAGCTGATGGTTTTCAAATAGATGCTTTTATTGAAATGAATTTATCCACAGAAATTCCAGCTGACATGGCAATTTCTATGACTGAATGTCTTCAAAATATGACGAAATTCCTTAATACTTTGAAACCTGATCTTTTAGTTATATTGGGAGATCGGTATGAATCTTTTGTAGCGTGTCAGGCAGCTCTAATATCAAAAATACCAATTGCGCACATCCACGGCGGAGAAGTTACTGAAGGTGCAATGGATGAATCTTTCAGGCACTCTATTACAAAAATGTCTCATTTTCATTTCGTTGCAGCACATGAATTCAAAAAAAGAGTGATCCAGCTAGGCGAAAACCCAAAAAATGTATGGGTTACTGGAGCCTTAGGAATTGAAAATATAAATAAATTAAAACCTGTTAAAAAAAAATATTTAGAAAATAATTTAGGAATTAAGTTAAGAAATCCCATATACCTAATGACATATCATCCTGTTACTCTTGAAAATGAAAATAATATAGAACTGAAAAATCTTTTAGAGGTTCTTGGTACCCTCGAAGGAACGCTGATTATTACAGGAACAAATGCTGATCCAGGGAGACAAGATATAAAGATACTTTATGACAAATTTCTAAAAACAAAACATCAAAATCTTGAGATATATTTTTTTATGAATTTAGGTCTCAGAAACTATTTAAGTTTAATGTCATTTTCTGATGCAGTTATTGGAAATTCATCAAGTGGAATTATAGAGGCTCCCTTAATGGGTGTTCCTACACTTGATATAGGAAGTAGACAGAAAGGAAGGCCAAGAGCCTCCTCTGTAATAAACACCGATCATAATATTGAAAATATTCAAATAAATATAAAAAAAACCTTATCAGAGGAGCAAAAAATAGTAGCTAAAAAATTAAAATCAACCTATATAGGTGGCAATGTTTCTAAAAATATAGTTGACGTAATACAAAATTTACCTTTTGATAAAAATCTTAAAAAACCATTTTATGATATTTAAAATATGACTAAAAAATCTATTTATATAATTGCTGAAGCAGGTGTTAATCATAATGGTGATATAAATCTAGCCCATAAATTAATTGATACTGCTGCTGAAGCTGGAGCAGATGCTGTTAAATTTCAAACTTTTAATGCAGCAAAACTAACTTCTCCAAATTTAGCAAAAGCCGACTATCAAAAAAACAAAACAAATAAATCAGAATCTCAGCAAGATATGTTGAAATCATTAGAGCTTCCATTGAAATGGCATCAAAATTTAAAAGAAAGAGCTGAAAATAACGGTTTAGACTTTTTATCTACAGCATTTGATATTGATAGCCACAATTTTCTAATTAAATTGGGAATTAATAAAATAAAAATTCCATCAGGAGAGCTAACAAATGGTCCCCTTATATGGAAGTTTGCTAAATCAGGCATTGATATAATAATTTCTACTGGAATGGCTGATATTAGTGAGATTGAAGATGCATTGGCTACGATAGCACACTCATATAACTCTAAAGATATTCCCAAAAATATGAGCGAAATAAGAAAATTATGGCTTAATCAAAAAATTAAAGATAGCTTGAAGGGTAAGGTGACAATTCTGCACTGCACCTCACAATATCCAGCAGAATTTAGACATGTAAATTTAAGGGCAATGCAATCCATGAAAGATAAATTTGGGTTAGATATTGGATATTCTGATCATACTATGGGAATGTCAATATCATTAGCAGCTGCAGCAAATGGAGCTACCGTTATTGAGAAACATTTTACAATTGATAGGAGTTTGCCAGGCCCTGATCATGCAGCCTCTTTAGAGCCAAATGAACTTATAAAAATGGTTCAAGAAATTAGGAATATAGAAATTTCTATGGGAGATGGTATTAAAAGACCGCAAGAAGATGAAGAAAAAATAAAATTATCTGTTAGGAAGCAAATTATTGCTGCCAAAGCAATTAAAAAAGGCACATTAATAGATATTACAGATCTTACATCTGCAAGGTGTGGTGAAGGAATGAGCCCAAATGATGTATGGAGTTTGGTAGGTAAAATATCTAAAAATAGTTACAATACGGGCGATTTAATAAATGAGTAAATTTTTTTTATGGAAATTATCATAATAGGTTCAGGTGGACATGCTAAAGTAGTAAAAGATCTTGCCGAACAATTAAGCTATAAAATTATTGCAGTATGTGATCCTAATGACGCAAATAAAAATAATAGTTATTGGAAAGATATTAAATTTCATAAAAATGAATCTGATTTAAAAAAATATGATGTAAAAAAAGTTCATTTAGCAAATGGTATAGGTCATATGCCAAAAAATAATTCTTCACGAAACAAGGTTTTTGTTCTGTTAACAAACATGGGTTTTACTTTCCCAGCATTAATTCATCCTTCAGCAAATGTATCAAAATATACAAAACTTGAAGATGGGGTCCAAGTGATGGCTGGTTCTGTTATTCAACCTGGATGCATTATCAAAGAAAATACAATTATCAACACCTCTTGTTCTATAGATCATGATTGTATTATAGGAAGTGACGTTCATATTGCTCCGGGTAGCACACTTTGTGGAGACATAAATGTTGGTAAAAATTCTTTTATAGGATGTGGGTCATCTATAATCCAATCAATAGTGTTAAAGAATGACTCATTTATCAAATCAGGCTCGGTAGTTACTAAGGACAATATATAAGCAGACAGGCAAATCATTATGAATTCTTGGAAAGACTCTATTCTTAATCACAACACTTCAATAAAAGATGCAATTGTAAATTTAGAAAAATCAAAAATTCAAATAGTATTAGTTGTAAATGATAAAAATTTATTCGAAGGAACACTTACTGACGGTGACATAAGAAGGGCGATCTTAAAAAATGCTGATTTAAATATTCCAATTAAAGATGCAATGTCAAAAAATTCATTCTATACCTATGAGCCTCTTAAAAAGTCAGCTGCATTAGAATTAATGAATCAAAATAAAATAAATCACATCCCCCACCTTAATTCAGAAAAAATAATAATAGATTTATACCAAAGAAGTAATTTAAATGACAAAGTTTTAAATAGACCAAATCATATGTTAATTATGGCTGGTGGTTTTGGAAAGAGACTTCATCCTCATACAAATAAATGTCCAAAACCAATGTTAGAAATTTCAGGCAAACCAATTTTAGAACATATAATATTAAATGCTAAAAAGAATGGTTTCGTTAATTTTATTGTCTCACTCCATTTTATGGGCGAAGTAATTGAAGATTATTTTAAGGATGGTTCAAACTTAGGAGTAAAAATAAATTATCTAAAAGAAAATGAGCCACTCGGAACAGCGGGAGCAATTTCTTTAATAGACTTCCCTATAAATGATCCCTTTGTGGTGTCTAATGGAGATGTTTTAACTGACATAGATTATGGAGATATAGTAGATTTTCATTTTAAAAATAATGCTTTTGCAACCATGGCAGTTAGACAGCATGAGCTACAAAATCCTTTTGGAGTAGTTAAAACCAAAGGTATGGAGATAATAGATATTGAAGAAAAACCTATAAATATTTCTTATATTAATGCTGGAGTATATGTTTTTGAGCCTTTGATATTAAAACATCTTAAAAAGGAACAACACTGTGATATGCCTGATTTATTTAAAACAATTAATAAAAATAATCTTAAATCATTAGCATATCCGATTCATGAACAGTGGATGGATATTGGCAAACCAGTTGATTTAGACAATGCTAATAAAGTATTTGATGAAAAAGAATAATTTTTATAAAAAGGAGAAATTATGAGTGTTGTACATGTTGTTTTTTGTATGGATACTGAAGGTCCATGCGATGACCCGAATAATTTAGAAATATTAAAGAATTGGGAAGCTGTTGATCTTGCCATGGATAAACTATTTGAAGAAAATTTTAGAAATAAATTTCAAGATTCATATAATGATAATTTAAAATTTGGATGGTTTTGTCTTGCATGGACAGGTTTTAATAATGAAATAAATCCTAGGAAAAGAGACCTTGGTTATCACAAAGTTCTTGATCACTATAGATCTAGATGGGGTAAATTAATACAAGATTTTGGTGATGAAGAATGTTGGCATTACCATCACCCACCAAAGTCAGGTGTTGTTAATGAGTGGAGCACTGACTGGAATAGCTCCGAAGAATATAAAAATATCATTTCAAGACAAATAATTGAAAGAGACTGGTTCCCAATATGTTTTAGAGCTGGAGGAACAATCATGGATAAAAATCTGTCACAATGGGTAGATGAATGGTTCCCCTTTGATTACTCAAATAGAGCACCATTAGATGTTTCAGTTATGGATTGGTCTGATGGCATTGATCAGTGGAGGGCATATAAACCAAATCCAGAATTCTTTAAAACTGAAGGAAATGGAAAGAGATATTTAGCAAGGACAATGGATTTAGTTACAGGGTCATATAAGGCTGGAGAAGTTGATATAGTTCAGGCATTTTCTGAAGCCCAAACTCGGGGCCATTCAATTCTAAGTACATTTGATCATGACTATCGAGATATAGAATCCAGAATTATTAATTTTATGTCGACTCTAAAAAAGATTTCAAAACAATTTCCTGATGTTAAATGGAAGTATTCTAGTCCTTCAAATGCAATTATTGAGACCCAATCCTTAAATAATAATCAACAGCTTAAAATCTTTGTTGAGGAAAAAGATAATCATATCGAAATCAAGACAAGTACTGACATTCACCAACATAATCCATGGATTGCAATTCAACAGCCTGATGAGACTATCTCTCAGCTTGAATCATCTTTAGAAAAAATAGATAAAAATTCATGGAAATTACTTATTGATAATCAAAGTAGCTTAAAGAAGATAGGTATAGCAGCATCAAATAATGCTGGTTACAGTGCAACAAAAGTTCTATCAAGATGATTATAGGCCCATTCTTAATTATTTTTTAAATGTTATCTAATATTACAGCGTTTATTTTTGCAAGGGGTGGATCTCAGGGCATCAAAAAAAAGAATTTACAGATAATAGGAGATAAGACTCTTCTAGAACATTCTATATCTATTGCTAAAAAAGTCACAAGAGTTTCAAAAGTTGTTGTTTCTACTGATGATAAAGAAATTGCAGATATTGCCTTAAATTCTGGAGCGATGGTTCCTTTCTTAAGACCAAGTAAATTAGCAACTAATAAAGCATCTGAATGGAGAGCCTGGCAACATGCAATTAAAGAAATGAGATTAATTGGAGAAAGCGTTGATATTTTTTTAAGTATCCCTACAACCTCTCCGCTCAGGAGTGTTATGGATATAGATAACTGTCTTGATAAATTAGAAGATAACAACACGGATATAGTTATCACTGTTAGAGAGTCTGAAAGAAGTCCTTATTTTAATATGGTCACATTGGATAATAATTTGAAAGCACAACTTGTTATAAATCGTGATTACCATAGGAGACAAGATGCTCCAGAAGTTTTTGATATCACTACTGTTGCATATGCAGCAAAGGCAAATTATATATTAGAGTCCAATGGTATTTTTGAGGGTAATGTAGTGGCATCAATTGTCCCGATCGAAAGAGCAATTGACATAGATTCTCAATTTGATTTGGATTTAGCTAGATTTCTATTTAAACAAAAAAATAAGAAAGATTGACCTTAAATAATATAGGTAAACTTAGTCATTAATAACATTTTGTTTTACAATCAACTTTTTGAGTTAAATAATGAAAATAAATCCAATATTAAATAATCTTTCTTCTTTGCAATGTATTAAATGTTTATCTAGTAATTGGAATGTTGAACAAGATAAAGTTTCATGTAATAAATGCAATCATTTTTATAATATAGAAAATAATAAAATCGTAACTGCAGTTGACTTTATTGCAGAAGAAAATTGGGAAACTGTTAGTGATGGCTTTGATTTATTCAAAGGTAATGAAAAGTTTACCTCAGTTGATATTATAGGTGGCCCAAGAATAAGTGAACTTAGACATAAACTTAATATAAAAGGTTTATCAATTAATCTTGGTTCTGGTCAAGACAACCATGAAGATTTTGTAAATATGGACTTAGGTCAATACGAACCAGTTAATCTTATCTCAGACTTGACTGAAATTCCTTTAGCAAATGAATCAGTTGAGTTAATTGTTTCAAATAGTGTTCTTGAACATATTTATAATTTTAATGATGTTATAGAAGAAGTTTACAGAGTTATGAAATCAGGCGGCTATTTTTATTTATGCGTTCCAAATGCTGGATGTATAAGACATCACAAACTAGACTACCATCGATGGACTCAGCCTGGATTGAGGAAGTTATTCGATGATCGCTTCGAACTTGTTGAAAGTGGTGCTTGCAGAGGTATTGCATATGCAATAATCCCATACGTAGAGGCTTTAATTAGTTATTCAATAAAAAATAAATTCCTACTTTCTATTTCTAGATGGTTTTGGAGATTTATAAGCAGGCCTTTGTATTGGATTAAGCATGATAATAGCGAAGATTATCAAGCTTTGTCTCAAACTTTATATATTCTTGTTAAGAAAAAATGAAATTCGATAAGGAATATACAAAATACTGGTCATCTGCTGTAAAAAAATCTATTGATGGAACAAATATTGCAGGCTTAAATGAAGTAAATCATTTTTTTAAAAAAATTAATGTTGAATCAGATAATGCTATTTTAGATTTGGGTTGTAGCTTTGGAAGAATGTCAAAAGTACTTTTGCAATATTCAAGCAATATTTTTGGTATAGATCCAGATGATTATGCTGTATCAGAAGCAAAAAAACTTGAGTATATAGACGTAAAACAAGGCGTTGCAGAAGATATACCCTTCAATGAATCATTCTTTGATATCGTTTTTTGTTGGGCCGTAATGGACGTTGTAAACCACGTTGTTTCTTTTAGTGAAATTAATAGAGTGCTTAAGATAAATGGCAAATTCCTCATAACCGGCAAGAACATCAATTATCTCGATGATGACGATTTAGCATTCAAAGCTGAAAAAAATGCTTACTTAAAAAATTTTCCAAGTAAATATACTGATATAAATGAAGTTAAAAAAAATATTTCAAAATTTGGTTTTGAAATAATAAGTTTATTTATTTTTTCAAGAAGAGGTGACATGGGAAATCTTAGATATTCTGAATTTAATTCAGACTCAATTTCATCAGTAAATTTTTATGAATATGTCTTAATTGGGAAAAAAATATCAAATGTAGATAATTTAGAATTGACAAAAGATTATTTATCTTCATCTATATCTCAAACATCAAAAGTTAAAGCTGTTGAAGCGGGATTTGAAAATGCTGATAAATACTTTAAATCAATAGGTATAAATTAGTCATGAGAACTTTTAAGGATTTATATAATTTAGAAGGAAGAATGGCTATTGTTACTGGTGCATGTGGAAATCTTGGAAGAACAATTTGTGATACCATTTCAGAACTCGGCGGGTCTATAATAGCTATTGATATAAAAGACGTTGCTAGTTTTTCAGCTGAGATTGAAGACAAATACAATAACAAGGTGATTCCTGTCAATTTAGACTTGAGCAATCTTCATGAAATTAACTCTAAACTTCCTGAAGTTCTATCTAATGTTAAATCCTTGGATATATTGATTAACAACGCAGCATTTGTAGGTTCCTCTAATTTATCTGGATGGAGTACAAATTTCTTAGAACAAGATGTTGAATCTTGGAAAGCTGCATTAAATCTTAACCTAACTGTGCCATTTCTTTTATCACAAATTTGTACACCTATGCTTCAGAAGTCTCAAGGCGCATCAATAATTAATATTGCATCGATATATGCCCATCTCGGGCCAAACTGGAAGTTATATGAGGGCACTGAAATGGGTAACCCTGCCGCATATGCTGCAAGCAAAGCTGGTTTAATTCAATTGACTAAATGGTTGGCAACTTCACTTGCACCAAAAATACGAGCAAACAGTATTTCTCCTGGAGGTATTTTCAGAAATCAAGCTCAAAGCTTTATTGATAAGTATCAAGATAAGGTTCCATTGGGAAGAATGGCTTGTGAGGAAGATCTTAAGGGAATTATCGCCTTTCTTGCAAGCGATGCTTCATGCTATGTTACCGGTCAAGATATATTGATTGATGGTGGATATTCTGCTTGGTAATTTATTAATATTATGTCTAACCTGCAATATAATAATATCCTTCGAAATATTGCAAAAAGATTACTACGATCTTCATCAAGCAGGCTGCTCAATCGAGTAGGGAGCTTTAAGAATCGTCATAAAGGCGAGTCATGTTATATTATTGGCGATGGCATTTCTATAAAATATTTTGATCTAAAATCATTACCATCAAAAATAACTATTGCTTGTAATTACTCTATTTTTCACAATGAAATAAACTCATTAAATCTTAAATATGCAATTAGTTACGCACCTTTTTTTCATAAACCTTTCTTGGGAGGTTATTCAAAGGAACAAATTGAAATTCTAAAATTGACCTCTAAACTTACAAAGCAAAAAATTGATGAACTTAGTGAAGTAGATTTTTTTTCTCATGTAACTAATTTTCCGTTTTTACGAAGAAAAAATTGCTACTATTTAATGGATCATATTCCTCTAGGCCTGGATGATGCTATCCATGAAATTAATAATTTTAAGAACGTAATTGAGTCATCTATTGTTTTAGCAATTTATATGGGTTTTGACGATATTAACCTTCTAGGATTTGATTACTTACATGACCCAAGTACTAGTCATCACTGGTATGAAAAAGGTAAGGGTGTTGTGACAAATGTTAAAACGAAGGAAAAAAAATTCATAGAATCTGTTAAAAAATTTGCAAATATTTCATCAATTACCGTCGATTCTCAAGCACAAGTGACAAAACATATATATTATCAAAATATTGCTGGCACCAGACCTGCTTTCAAAGAAAATGTAGAACTTGCTTCAAAAGAAGTGTTGGATTCTCTTGCGATTTTTAATGATTACAAGATATATTAGAATCAACATTAAAATAAAAGTATAATTCATTCAATAAGTATTCTTTAGCCAATAAATATGGATAACAATTTAAGCGACGAAGTAGATCTCAAAGCACTATTTTTTATTTTGTGGAATAAGAAATCGCTAATAATAGTAGCAACAATTATATCTGCCTTAATATCAGTATATGTTGCTTTAAATAAACCAAATATATATAAATCTTCTGCTTTGGTTATGGTGATTGAATCTACCTCTGGTGGAGGAATAGCATCATCTCTTTCATCTCAATATGGCGGACTAGCTTCATTAGCTGGGATATCGCTTCCCTCTGCTGGAGGTGTTGACAAATCTTCTCTTGCAATTGAAACCATCAAATCTAGAAACTTTTTTAAATATTTAATAACAAAAAATAAGATTCTTCCTATGCTATTAGCATCAAAAAAATATGACCCTGTATCTGGTGTCCTTATTTTAGATGACGAAAAATATGATTCAAAATTAGGAATCTGGTTAAAAGATGAGAACGGCCAAGATCTAGAACCTACTTTTTTAGAAGCATACAGCCTATACATAGACATGCTTTCAATTTCAAAAGATGATAATACAGGATATCTTGATATTTCAATTTTGCATATATCACCAGTATTTGCTGAAAGCGTATTATCTTTAATTCTCAAAGAAGTAAATACCCTCACAAGAGAAAATGATTTAGATCAATCAAATAAAGCAATGGAATATCTCACTTCACTAGCGCCAAAAACCACAATAGCAGGAGTTAAAAACTCGATTAATAAACTTATTGAAAGTCAGCTAGAAACTCAAATGCTTGCCAATGTAAATGAAGATTATTTACTTCAATCTATAGATCCTCCATATATTCCTGAGCTTAAGCATGCTCCATCAAGAGCTAAAATATCTATTTTTGGAACAGTAACCGGTTGTTTTTTGTCTATAATTTTTGTGCTCTTTTATAGCATGTTTTTTCTATCCAATGAGTTTATAAGATCTAATAGGAATTAGAAAATTGAGTAGACTAGCTCTGGGCACAGTTCAGTTTGGACTCAATTACGGAGTCTCCAATATAGCAGGTAAGGTCAAGAAATCTCTTGTAAAAGAAATGTTAAAGCTGGCTACTGACAATAAAATAGATCTCATAGATACTGCAATAGGTTATGGAGATAGTGAGAAAATTTTAGGGTTAAACAAAATAGATAACTTTAATATAATCTCAAAAATACCACCTTTAAATAAAAGTTTAGACCTGCATGAATGGTCTTTAAATCAAATCCAAGGTTCTTTACTAAGGCTAAATAAAGAAAGCTTATATGGTCTTTTGTTTCATAACCCAAATGATTTATTATCGAGCTCTGGTCAAAGATTATATGAATCTATAGTTCGTCATAAGAATAATGGCTTAGTACAAAAGATAGGAATATCAATTTATTCACCAGAACAGTTAGAAAAAATTCTTTGTAATTTCGATTTTGATATTGTTCAATCCCCTTTAAACATAATTGATAGAAGATTGGCTGATTCTGGATGGCTATCTAAACTAAATAAATTAAATATTGAGGTTCATATAAGATCTGTCTTTCTTCAAGGTCTTTTATTAAAAGAAAGAAAATTAATTCCCAAAAAGTTTAAACGGTGGGATAGTATATGGAGAAACTGGGAAGTCTATATAAAACAAAACAATATAAATCCCATTGAATTATGTCTATCATATCCACTAAAATTTTCTGAAGTTAACAAAGTAATTGTAGGAGCTCAAAATCTTATTCAACTCAATGACATAATTAGTGCATATAGTTTTGCAAAATTTAAAGATTTCCCTAACATTCAATCCTATGATAACGATTTAATTAATCCTAGTAATTGGAAGAACTTATAAGAAAGATTTTCATTATCTTTACGAAATTGATAGAATCACTTAGATTTATTGTTGATGCATACATAACAAAGAGGCTGAAAACTTTCAAACAAACAGGCTAGTTATTCGAGTTGTTAAAAGATTTAATTAGAAAATGAATAAAACTACTAAATATAAAATTAAATATGGAAGACAAGAAATTATTCAATCTGATATAGATGCTGTTAATGAAGTTTTAAAATCAGATTGGCTTACCCAAGGACCTACAGTTCCATTATTTGAAGAAAAAGTTGCAAAATATTGCGGCTCTAATTTTTCTATTGCCACTAACAGTGCTACCTCAGCTCTTCATGTCGCATGCCTAGCTTTAGATTTGACCAAAGGAGATCTTTTGTGGACATGCCCAAATACATTTGTTGCTTCCTCTAACGCTGCATTATATTGTGGTGCAAAAGTTGATTTTATTGATTGCAATAAGGACACGTACAATATTGACGTAGAGAAACTAGAGACAAAATTACAAAAAGCAAAAAAAAATAATAATTTACCTAAAATAGTTATGCCAGTTCATTTGACAGGACAATCATGTGAGATGGAGGCAATATTTCATTTAAGTAAAGAATATGGATTCAAGATAATTGAGGATGGTTCTCATGCTATTGGAGGAGAATACAAAAATAAAAAAGTCGGTTCCTGTAATTATAGTGATATAACCGTCTTTAGTTTTCATCCTGTGAAGATAATTACTACAGGTGAAGGAGGAATGGCTCTGACCAACAATGAAGAAATATATAAAAAATTAAAAAAATTTAGGAGTCATGGAGTTACAAGTGATATCGATGAAATGGAAACAAGACCAAATAATGAAATATGGAATTACCAACAAGTTTGCCTTGGATATAATTATAGAATGACTGATATTAGTGCCGCTTTGGGTATAAGCCAAATGGAAAGATTAGACAGTTACATTAAGAAAAGACATATTATTGCAAATAAATATAATAAAGCTTTAGACGGATTGCCATTAAAGCTACCATTTCAGCATAAAGATACCTATTCTAGTTATCATCTTTATGTAATAAGACTTGAGCTAGAAAAGATCAGTAAGTCTCATGTAGAAATACATGATGAGTTTATAAAAGCGGGAATTAATGTGAATCTACATTATGTACCAGTCTACAGACAACCTTTTTATGAAAATATAGGTTTTAAAGAAGGTTATTGTCCAGAGTCTGAAAAATATCATAGGAGCGCATTAAGCATTCCGATATATCCAACCTTAGATGACTCAGACCAAAATTGGGTAATAGATACTCTTAAAAAACTTTTAAATTAATGAATCAAATTAAAGCATTCTTTAGGGTGGATGCTTCATTCGAAATCGGTTATGGCCATATCTACAGATGCCTTACTCTAGCCGATGCGCTCGCCTCTCGTGGTGTGCGTTCTACATTTGCATGCAGAAATTTAGAAGGCATCCCTTTAGACTTAATAAAATCTAGAGGCCATAATTTAGAACTGATAACCATTCCAGACAATTATCTAAAGAGTAAGACTCATATGCCTGTTTTTTCAAAGTCGGCCTGGTCTTATGATGCAGCTGTTTCAAGAAACCTTATTAATAAACCAATTGAATTCATAATAGTCGATCATTATGAAATTGACTTTCAATGGGAGCAAGAACTTAAAGATCTATCAAAAAAATTTATTGTTATTGATGATCTTGCAAATAGAAAACATAATTGTAATTTTTTAATAGATCAAAATCTTGGTTCAACAAAAGAAGACTATAAGACTTTAATTTCAAAGGATACAAAATTATTTATTGGCCCTAAATATGCTTTATTGAGACCTGAATTTAAAAAATATAGAGATTATTCAGTCAATAGACGACAAGATTTAGATATTCAAAACATATTGATAAGCTTTGGTGGAGCCGACAAAAATAATTTTGTAAAGAAAATACTCATTACTTTAAAAAAAATTAAGCTTCCAAAATTATCTAAAATTGAAATAATTGTTGGAAAAGGAAATACTCAAAAAGAAAGTTTAAAAGAAATATGTAAAAGCTTTCCTTTTGTTGTAAATTTTTACGAAGATATAAGTAATATGGCTGAAATTATGGCTCAATCTGACCTAATTATTGGAGCTGCTGGAAGCTCATCTTGGGAGAGGTGCTCTTTAGGTATTCCTTCAATAATATTTATCTTAGCTGAAAATCAAAAAAAGGTAGCTTATGCTTTAGAAAAAGAAAAATGCTCAATTTTAGTTAAAGAAAATGAGTTCTTTGAGGATGATTTAATTTCAGCATTAGATTACTTTTCAAACACATCTAATTTAAAAAAATCCATTAATACATGTAGAAATATTTGTGATGGAGACGGAGTTAATAAAATTATAAGAAGGATGCTTTAAAAGTGATTAAAAAATACTCAATAAGGAGAATGAAAAAATCTGATCTAAGTACTATTTTTGAATGGAGAAACCATCGAGAAATTAGAAAAAGAATGTTTAATCAAAATAAAATTAAATTTGATGAACACCAAGATTGGTTCAAAGAGGCATCACAAAATCCTAATAAAGTATTGTTAATTTTTGAAGCTAATTCAAAACCAATGGGATATATTAATTTTAATTTTAATAGCAAAAAAGAAAGTGATTGGGGTTTTTACTTGGCACCTGAATCTGAAAAAGGAATTGGCACAATTATGGGTAAGTTAGCCCTTAATTATGCCTTCAAAAAACTTAAGTTTAATAAGGTTATGGCTCAGGCTATTTCCTCCAATCATGCATCAATTAAGTATCATATAAAAATGGGCTTTAATCACAAAAATACTCTTAAAAATTCTTTTTATAATGAAGGTAAATATGAAGATATAATGTGCTTTGAACTTTCAAGTAATTTTTGGAATAAAAATGCACATAATCTATGACTATGACACCAACAATATCTATTGAAAATAGAAAAATTTCAAAGGACAACCAGCCATATATAATTGCAGAAATGTCTGCGAATCATAACGGGGACATTGAGAATGCATTTAAAATTATTAAAGAGGCAAAAAATTCTGGTGCTGATGCAGTCAAAATTCAAACTTACACAGCAGATACTATTACTTTAAAATCAAAAAATGAAGACTTCATAATAAAAGATGGTCTATGGGCAGGACGGAGTTTATATAATTTGTATGAAGAAGCTCATATGCCTTGGGAGTGGCATGAACCAATATTTGATTATGCTAATGAAATAGGCATTACTATTTTTAGCTCTCCTTTTGATAAAACTGCTGTAGATTTGTTAGAAAAATTGAATGCACCGGCATATAAGATTGCATCTTTTGAAGCTATAGATCTTCCTTTGATTGAGTATGTTGCATCTACGACCAAACCAATGATTATCTCTACTGGAATGGCTAATAAAGAAGAAATAAGACAAGCTATCAATTGTGCCCAAAGTGCTGGGTGCAAACAACTTGCAATTCTCCATTGTGTAAGTGGCTATCCAGCTCCATCATCAGAATACAACATTCAAACTATTGAAGATATGATTAACGAATTTAATCTTGTGACTGGACTTTCAGATCATACTAAAGGAAATATTACAGCTATTACCAGCATTGCAAAAGGCGCATCAATAATTGAAAAGCATTTTACTTTGAATAAAAGTGGAGGAGGGCCTGATGATAGTTTTTCTCTTGAACCACATGAAATGAAATCCTTATGTGATGAATCTAAGGAAGCCTGGGAATGTCTCGGAAAAATAGATTATGGAAAAAAATCAAGCGAAATAGGTAACATTAAATTTAGAAGATCTTTATATTTCACAAAGAACATAAAAAAGGGAGAGGTAATTCTTTCAGATTCAGTCAGAAGTGTAAGACCAGGATATGGTATAGCGCCAAAATATATAGATAAAGTTTCAGGCTCAATTGCTAAGACAGATATTAATAAAAATACTCCTGTAGGAAAAGAATACATTAAATAATATGTCAATTTTTGAAGTAAATAACAAAGGAGATGAAATGTACTCATGGGCTAATGATTTATTTCCAATTTGTAGAAGTATCACTGGCCCAGGAGTAAGAGAAACTCTAAATTATATTAAGAATTTGATCAGTGATTTAAAAATTCATGAAGTACCATCTGGTAAAAAAGCTTTTGATTGGATAGTTCCTGAAGAATGGGAAGTGCATGATGCATGGATTGAAGATAGTAATGGTAAAAAAATTGTTGATTTTAAAACTAATAATCTTCATTTAGTTGGCTATTCACAGCCAATGGATATTACTATTAGCTTAGATGAGTTACAAAATCATCTTTATTCTCTCCCAGATCAGCCAGATGCAATTCCTTATGTTACTTCTTACTATAAAAAAGATTGGGGTTTCTGTATTTCGCATAATAAAAGAAAGTCCTTAAAAAAAGGCAAATATAAGATTTATATAAATTCTAAATTTAAAAAAGGATTTTTAAATTATGGGGAAGTATTTATTAAGGGTAAATCTAAAAAGGAGATATTTTTATCAACATATGTTTGTCATCCATCAATGGCTAATAATGAATTATCAGGACCTGTTGTTACAGTTGCACTAATACAGTGGTTAAAGAGCAAGTTAGATCTTAAGTATAGCTATAGGATAATCTTCATACCTGAGACAATCGGATCAATTACTTACTTGAGTAAAAATTATAAAGAACTAAGAGCAAACGTAGTTGCTGGTTTTAATATCTCATGCGTAGGAGATAATCTATCTTATTCATATTTGCCGTCAAGGAATGGCACAACTATTTCTGATAGAGCAGCCCTTCATTCATTAACACATTTAGTGGATGATTTTAAAAAATAT
>MDTB01088424.1_pt1 | contig 20888 bp, 17 predicted proteins | sample 811161 | NCBI WGS metagenome assembly MDTB01 (sample SAMN05326650, study PRJNA326480) | marine metagenome | isolation source: seawater | place: Mediterranean Sea | collected 2009
TTCCTTCGAGATAATTTCCCAGCAAGACGAATGCAATGATGAGAGCAGATCCATCAAAGTAAACATGACGCGTTGTTGCAAAAATTGATGGAAGAAACGGTAGCATAGGCTCGAAGATAACCAACGTCGACCAAGCAAAGGCTGTTGTTGTACCCAGATGAATCAGGACGTCCATGTTTGCACGTCCCCCACGAAGGGCTTTCCAAGCGCCCACGTGGAATTGTTGACCTAGATAGAGGTAAACCGGAAGCGAGAGCAGAAAAGCGATTAACCAATTTGAATTCATCCCATTGCTGCTACCGAGGTCTGAAATGAACATGCTGACAATCAACGTCGGAATCGCTAAGGCAAGGGCGAGACCTGCTTTCCATCCCTGTTGGCGAACAGCAGAGATGCGTTCTTTTCGAATTTGTTGGGGGGTTGGCATTGAGCTTGCTAAGAATCCTCCTCGATTCACTGCTTCCTCTACAGCAAGATGATTCTCAACAGCGCCGACCTTCCATCGAACCACGGCTTTTTCCAACGCAAGATTAACACGAACGTGCTCAACATCGCCAACCTTACTGATGATCGAATCCACCGACGCAACGCAAGCGGCACATGTCATGCCCTCGATGCGGTAGGTGGACTCAAACGTCATATGACTCGACCTCTGCTCTATGCCGTTTCTAAAAAGGTTGATGTCAAACCGGGGCGAGGTCAAGCCGACCTGACCACAGGTCCAGCCCCCGAATTCTGCATGGAAACAATTGGCCAAGTTCGAGAACAACCGATTCACTGTATCCATCCCTTCCTTCTCCCATCACTTTCAGACCAAAATCATCAATGAAGAGATTTTTCTTTGCTGAAAGCTGTTTAAGATGCATACGACCATGCATCGACCCATCATCGTTGAGATCAAGGAAAATCCATGGCATCCTCAGACCAACAACGCGAGCATTCCAATTCTGGTTCTCGGATTGCATGAGATGACAATTCAAGCTCATCGCTACCAATTCCCACTCGAGCAATTGTGCCATTCGACCTTGTTGTGAACAGTGTTCACTCAATGAGGTCATTTCTTCTTCATTGTAAACCCAGTCTTTCTCGTGCAACATTGCCTTGAGTTGCCGATGAACGATGAGATCAGGGTATCTGCGAATTGGACTAGTAAAGTGGGCGTAAGCATCCAGGTTCAGACCGAAATGACCGATGTTCACTGCATCATAACGTGCTCGATTCATCAACTGGAACAGACCTTGGTCAACAACGCGTCGGAGTGATGAGCGCAGCGCACTTGCCTGCTCTTGCGCTTGACGTAAACCATCCAACATTTCGTCGCGAGCATCTTGGGCTGATACGTTGGCGAGATAGTCATCAATTTCGTTTTTGTTTTCGTTGGAAGAGAGTCCACTTAGATCGATGTCTTGACCAGCCCACGCTCCCAACAAACCGGCCAATTCATCCGTGTCATCTTGCCCTTTTGATTTCAAACGAGGCTCCGGGAGTTGTATTGAAATCTCGAGGGCTTCGAGTTGTTTGTTCAGATTTTGAACATCGGTTGAATCCGGCATAGGATGGCAACGCCATGGAAGGATTGCACCCGATTTACCGAGCATATCTCCAACGATGTTGTTGGTTTTGACCATGAACGTCTCGATCATTTTCGTCGCCTTATTCGGCCATTTGACTTCAACTGATAGCGTATTTTCTCCATGGATTCGAGGTCGTTGTTCCCCATTCTGAATGTTCAATCGGAGTTCATCTTCTTGCCACGAATCGGCGAGTTCGAACATTCCGTCCCAGCGTGTGTCTTCCAATGTCTCTTCGTAGGCAAGATTTTCTTTGACGAGAATCACTGCCTCATGTGCCTTGGATGAAACGACATTGTTGTCATTATCGATTCTCATTTCGATAACCATTGCAAGCCGAGGGACGTCTGCCCGTAGGGAGCATAGATCATCAGCGAGTCGAAACGGAAGCATTGGAAGAACAGCATGTGGCAAATAAACCGATGTTGCTCGTGCTTGCGCAGACATATCCAAAGAAGAATCCTTAGCGACATAGTGGGCTACATCTGCGATAGCAACCCACAATGTACGCCCGTGTTTATGCTCTTCTAAGCAGACTGCATCATCAAAGTCCTTCGCATCGGGAGGGTCGATGGTCACAAAATGAAGATGTTGCAAGTCGGTCCTGCCTTCTGCCAGCGCACTCAGTGCATCAACATCTGGTAGCTGTTCAGCCCACTGTTCGAGGCTGGCATTGTAGGTTGCTGGGAATGGATTATCGTTGTTTTTTCTTCTCCATTCCAAACGTTGCTTCAGAAGATCGAGCATTGACCACTGGCCTGCGTTCACCAACATCATCGCCAATGCTGGCTCGAACTCAGGGAATCGCAAGCCTGATTTTCTCGCCGCAAGACGCTTCAGCTCAAGTTGGAGATCAAACTTCTTCCATGTTCGACCAATTTCTGGGTGAATTTGAAGCGTATCTGGAAGTGGGGATTGAACAAGCATCGCACTCCATGCACCGAGAATTTCACCCCATTCATCTGAAGATTCGAGGGGTTGTTTCTCGAGACGGGACAACCGTGCAGACCAATCAGCGACTGCTTGCTCAATTTCAACAATCGATTCTCGAGTTCGTGCAGACACTGTGTTGTTTGCTTCCCATTTGAAGTGATTTCCATGTTTACGCGTTTTGCGGACAATCTCCTGAACCTCTTCCAGGAGACGTTTACGGTATGCTTTGGCATCTTCTCGGCTTGGAGGTCGCGCCTCATGTTTGATGAGATAGTCAACCATTTCTTCTGAGGTCCACGTTTTGCTCCAATCATCACGGGTGGTAAACAAAGACGTCAGGCGACGCCACATACGCTCACCATCAGGTCCTCGTTTTCCGGAGGTTCGTTTTGGTCGACCCATGTGCTCACAATCCAACATCCCGCAATCCTTCAATTGCGGATTTCTGTTCTGAAGTAAGCGTATCGAGTTCAGTCAAAATAAATTCAAGATCGAGGTCACCTTCTTTGTAACCTGCTCCAGACATTCGCCTTCTGTCACCAGGCTGGCTATTTTCAGCAACTTTCAACAAGCCTGACTTACCGTTGGGCAACTCAATCTTGACTTTCCCTCCAAGCATCATAGTCGAGAAAGGAATAGCAATTTCTTGGATGAGGATTCCATTTTCCCATCTTCTTCCCTCACCAGCGTCAATGCGAATCGTAACGTGAAGATCTCCGGGCACACCTTGAGGGTGCTCATTTCCTTGCTGTTTGAGACGTTTCACAGTTCCATGAAGTTCTCCCGGTTTGAGCTTTATTCGGAAATTCTGGTTAACCTTGGATGCGACATTGTTCGCCCCGACCTTCAAGCGTTGAGCTTGAAATTGAATCTCTCCTCCATTTTCTGCAGTTTGGAGATCGATATCAACTGAAACATGAACATCGGTGCCTTTGGGCTGCGATTGCGGTTGTCTTCGACGTTGTTGGAACGGGTTCTGCTGTTGACCTCCGAACATCTGTCCAAGCATATCCTCGAATCCGCCCCCCATGCCACCTCCAAAGGGTGAGCGGCCACCACCGCCAAACATATTCTCCATTCGTCTTTTTTGGTCGTATTCTTGACGTTTGGATGCATCGCCGATGGTCTCGTAAGCGGCCTGGACTTCCTTGAATTTGGCTTCAGCAGCATGGTCTTCTGGATTGCGATCCGGATGATATTTTCTTGCGAGTTTGCGAAACGCACGCTTGATTTCAGCATCCGATGCATCGCGAGAAACTCCCAGCGTTGCATACGGGTCTGGTGAAGCCATACACACATTGGATTCATTCACCCCTCATCAACTCTTGCCGAGATTTCGACCAGAATTTGACTCTGTTGTGGATGGAAGTGGTTATAATAGGGGGTAGGGTCGCTAGGAAAGCACGAGGTTGTACCATGTCTGACGAAAAAAGCGAATCCCGCTCATTTGAGGATATTGTTCAAGACCGCCAAGACTGGATTGAGGCCCAATTCCGTAAGATTTCTCGCGGCTCATGGGCACGAATCATCCGAATGGCTCGAAAGCCCACTCCTCAGGAGTTTAGGCAAACAAGCATCGTTTGCGGCATCGGACTTTTCGTTCTTGGGGCAATTGGCTTTATTCTTCTTGTCGTTATGGACAACTTCATTCCTTGGCTGATTCACGATGTATTCGGAATCTGAGGAAACGGCGGTGGGATTATGACTGAAGCATTTATCGCGTTTGTACGATTTGAAGAGAAGCTCCTGCTCTTGAGCAGAAGCAAAGACGACAACGATTTCCCAGGTCTTTGGGACGGTGTTTGGGGAGTTGGCGACACGCCCGAAGAGGTCCTTGCACGAGTCTCCGAAGCAACAGGTCTCCCACTCGACACACTCGAGTATCTCGGAACTGGACCTGAACGTGGTATCGACATGGGACGAAACCTCGTTGACGTCATGCCAATTCTTGTTGCCACAAGTTCGGAAGAAGTTGCTCCAACCGGCCGATACGTCGGATACGAATGGGTCGACCCGGGCACATTGCAAGACAAGAACTGTCTCTTCTCGAACATGGATATGGATGGGGCAGACAAATTGTTCCGAGAGATGTACGGTTCCGTCGGTTCATTCCTTTACATCGTCAAGACTGCAATTGGCTCTGAGCTCCGTGTAGCAGATGAGATGTACGCTCGCCTACATGGTAGCGGTTCACTCACTGCTCTGCAGGGTGAAATCTTCTCCGTTCTCCACCCGAACAACATGCGTGGGTACGTTTTCGTCGAGTCGAGCGCGCTTCACCATGTCGAGAAGTTGATCGGTCGTTCTGGCGGTCGTGACCCAACTGCACGGCGTGGAATTTCCCAAACTCCATTGAAGAATGCAAAGCAGGTGCTTCCCGGAGAAGCACCGTTGATGGACATTCTTCCTTATCTCGAGCCGAAAGCCGTCACTTCGGGCATCGAGGTTGGTTGCATTGTTGAGATCGTATCCGGAGCGTTCAAGGGCGAAAAGGCTCGTGTCACCAGTGTTTCCGAAACAAAGGAAGAAGTGAGCATGGAACTCTACGAGCAACCAATTCCTATGACATTGAACATGCGTGGTGACCACGTACGTGTTATCGAACGTGTTGGTTGAAACTACCCGCACCTTTCATGATTGAGTGCGCTGAAGGTTTCTTCTGCACAATCCACCGGAAGTATTCACTTCTTCCTCATTCCGCCTGCATTTCTGCCATGCGATCGCTAAGGAGAATTAATGCTGAAGCCCAGAGGCCAACAAAAATTCCTAAGTTTTCATCATAAGCAAAGTAAACTGCAATGCTCCCTAGAATCGAGACGAGACTTGCTCCGAAGCCTAATTTTTTCCAATCCATATCTATTCCACCTCCATTAATTAACCACCGAGCCTTAGGTTAATAAATAGACTTGAAAATAACATTCTCCATTTATGGATTCAAGCCCTTTTTGCATGCAGGGAGTGCTTGATGAATGATTCTCGTTGCAATCAAGAAATTGAATCCCAATACTCTTCCAATATTTCTTTGTCGGTTAATCCTGATGGGCTGTATTCAATCATCCCGTCACTGTTGACAAAGAAGACGGTTGGAATCTTGGACACTTCCAACGATTGGGCCAAAGGTGGGGCGTGAACGAATGGGTGTGGCAGCTCCCTTTCCAATTCGGATTCCATCCTTTCTTTCCATTCATTCATGTCGCTGTATTGCTCTCTTGATTCTATGTTAAACACAATTAATTGACCCTCAGGAATTGTATCATTGAGTGAGCCTAGAACAGGTTTACAGTGCGAACACCAGGAGGCGGAAAAATAAGCAACAAAGGATGCATTTTCATACATCGACTCATTTTGGTTGTTTCCTTGTTCATCGACCAAACGAAAAGATGGAAACTGTTCAAGTTCGCTCTCTGTGGATGACAGACACCCTGCTAGGCTGTTCGATAGCATTAGTAGCACGAGTGCTAAAGTGAATTTGATTTTCATTGTACTCAATCCTCTTCGAGCTTCGCTCATGATACCTCAATTCCTATTGACTTGTAAATCTATGTTGATTGGCTGGAATAGAAAAATCTGCGGCGAATGAGGATACGAAAGCAATCCCCTGACAAGAGAGATTCTACCCACAGATTGGGAAACCCACAAAGGATAGCGTCTAAAATGAAGACAAACTCAGTTGACATTCATGGCAGATGTGGGGGGGCCGATCGATTACTATTGGCGGACCATCTCAAACGCTGATTATTCGACGTCCTTTATTGGATACTGGCACATTTTGGCTGCATTCAGCATCGTTTCAGCGGCCTTCCTTGTGTTTCTTTCAATCTTAATTTACAGAGCAGACCCAACCAAAGGAAAGAACCGTTTCATGGCGTTTATGCTCATGACCGAGGCTGTACGATGCGCAACATCAATGCTCTTCTGGCTCTATTCATGGCCGGAGACGTACCTTTCGTTTCTTTCAAATGCGCGTATTGTATACTACATCATGTCCTTGCAACTGTTTTTCCTGTACGTCCTGGCCCCTTCATTCTATTCAAACAAAAAGGTAGGGACCCGGCTTTCGAGATTCTTCAGTGGCCGAGGATTGTACATCCTCCCACTCTTTTGCCTAATCGCTATTTTTTCCATCAGCATGCTCATGGGCGGTGTGCACGCAGCAATAGGCGATGTTGGTTGGACATACTGTTCTGCGGTAGGTAGTGGAACTGGCTCCACTGCTTCGGGAGATTCGATGCCATTTTCGGTCACATGCCCAGAATCGTGGAGTTCAGTCTATCCAATGACCTTATCCTCACCTTCACTTGAACCGCTTAGTAGAATCCTTCTGCTCTTACCAACACTTGGAGCAATTTATGCTGCGTTTACAATAAACAAAATCTATTCAAAAACCAAGCAGGACAATCCTCATCAAACCGTTGAAGTACGAGCCGTCCAACTCGGTTTCTTCGGCAAAGCTGTTCTGCAGATTACAACCATTTTCATGCTCTTTACGCTCATAGGCGTTCTTGGTGAATCCCCAACCCTCAACACCCATCCGTTCAACCCCGACGAGCAGGTTCCTAAATTGCTGATTGCAATTGGACCACTCCTGCCAACGACCGTCGTATTGGCGGCATTGTTTGAAGGTCTCGTGTTTACCTATGCTATGGTCAAGAACGAAGTTTTCGGCATTGATGAAAAACTAAGGAAAGGATTCACGACCGCAGTGTTCACAGGAGCATTCGCTTTGCTCTTTCTCTTTGCCACCGAAGCCATGGAAGCGGTGTTTGACAGAGGCTGGATTGGAGGAATTTTGATTGGTTTACCGTTTATCGTGCTGCGAAAACCGATCATAACATCGCTCTCAAAGTTTTCAAATCTCATCATGCCAGAATCGTTTACACCACAAGAAACCACCTACATTGAAATGTACAAAGCGGCATTGAGTGACGGCATCATTACGGAAAAGGAGCGATCGATGCTTCAAATTCAGGCAACATCCTATGGGTTCACCAAAGGAAGAGTGGAATTCTTGGAGGCCTCTTGCAACGAACCTTCGACCGAAGAAGAGTGAGATATTCTCCCGAAAGAGAAGTTCATCTCCATACACTGCGATTGAAGAATCGTTCGATTAAGGGTAGCCTTTAGCTTATCTTGGAACGAATTTTATGCATCGTTCGAGTGATAGGTCGACTCCAGATGTGTAATTCGGCTTTCATTTAATCCCAATGTTCGTGCTTGTATTTGGAGCATTTTTCGCTCTTCTTGAGTGATGATACCATCCTCCATTGCGATAGCAAATACTTCGAGATACGTCTGCTCTGATTTGGTATGCGATTCAGGCATAATCGAAAAGGAAATTTTTGAGAATGTGGCGAAAATAGGTTTCCGGAGGAAAAGAATGGTCATTCCTATCAAAACGCCTCCGATCCATCCCATGCCTGCAACACTTTCCATTAATTCAGTTGCAATCAAAAAAGCAATCGTTCCAAGACCTGCGAAAAGTGCTCCTGAGAACGTCTTTCGCAATCGCTCGTCAATTCCAAGCACCTCATGTTTCATGACTGCGTAGGTGAATACAATACCTTCAAACAACCCTGCAAGAACCATGCCTCCGATAATAAACGGAGTAGTAAATCCAGTGAGAACGGCCCATATTGGAACATCGCCTTGATTGACAAACTTGTCGACATCAAACAACTCAGGATTAAACCAACTCAATTCCGGGCCTGTGACCGGGGAAAGGACGAGGAAGATAATCAAACACATCAACGAAAAGAACTGGAAAATGGTTTTACCAATAAAGCCAAGGCGAACTGCGCGAATTTCATTTCGTTCTGATTCAGACCCGGTCTTGAAAATTTCTTTCGTTGTGCGGGTTATTATCACAGCAGTCGTGAATGCTGCAACCAACGGTAGAATGAAGATGATTTGCGCTAAAGGAGAAATCAACGTAATCGTCCACATCATCGGATAAAGTTCAGAATAGGACTCTGGACAGACCGGTTCAAAGGGAACGGTACCGCCTGACGTTGTACCCCCAATACCTGGACCTGCCTCTGCGCAATAAATCCAAATGCTAGGAGCGATACCGCCGTATGGGAATCCTCCCATTGCAAAAGACGCAACAGCAAAAATGACAAAACCCAAGACTGGCATGAGCAGAATTGCCTTTGTTTCGAAAACGCGCATAACTCGTTGAGCGAATTTATTCTTGATGTACAACAACGGTGCAGTGAGGTAAAGAAGAATCAACATCACACCAGAGGTGTAGAAAATCAACCGAATAAAGTACAAGAATTGAACCTGCTCAAGATTGAAGGGATAGATGTAGAAAAAAGATCCTGTTAAGCAGCGTATTGATTCAGCGAAGAGCATCAGTGCAATGAATCGATTCTTAGCGCTGGATGGGTTTGCGCGATATATGAGAACAGTGAGATACATAAGGGCCAAACCACTGAGTATACAGAACAAAGATACCAATGTCCAGAAACCAAATGGTTGTCCATTTCCCATGTCAATGTTGGTTAACAAACGCCAGTAATAATCTGACAAATCACCGACATCCGACATATCTTGACGTAAAGTCATCAATCTTATATTTCATTCTAAATGAAATCAGCGGGCGCCATATAGGCAAAAACACGTTCCTTTGGCATTGGCGAATCGAAGGATACGGTTGATCTGGACCAACAAGCAGTGAGCCGGTAATGAAAGGAGGTCATTGTTTTCTTTGTGACTATATGGACTAGTTTTATGTCACATGTTTCGCTGGTGGGGTCAATGAAGAACCAGAAGTTGCTTTGTGTAGCGGTTCTGCTATCACTCACGTTTTCTGGTTGCATAAATCCCCAAAATCAGGAACCCATTCTGGTCGGAGAGATTGAATTGCCTATCGAGTTCACGCATCCTTGGAACGAAAGCAAACAATGTTTGGAACACGAAGGTGACCAGAGGTGCTGGGTCAGCTACATACCATCAACCATCTCTGAAGAGGATGGAGCTCCACTTCTCCTGGATATACATGGATACGGGTCAACAATGCACATTCAGAAAAATCACACGGGGCTAACAGAACTAGCTGACAATGTGGGCGCAATAATACTCTATCCTCAAGGAATTCATCGCGACGGTGACCCCCAAATGGGTGGTGGAGCCCCATCTTGGAATCAGGGTACTTGTTGTGCAGATGCAGCAGTGTTTGACATCGATGATTCAGGATTCTTGTCCGCGCTGATCGATTTGGCCAAAGTTGAGTTGCCGGTTGATGAAACCAGAGTCTATGCGTCCGGATGGTCAAACGGTTGTGGAATGGCCCAAAGACTTGCAATGGATTGGAGCCATCAGATAGCAGCTGTTGCTTGTACCTCGTTCTATTTGTTGTATGATCAGCAACCTGATTACATCGCAACCCCAATTTTAGAAATGCATGGTGTCTTTGATGAACATGCACTTTATGCTAGCTCTGGAAGAAGCACAATATACAACCCAGAGATGCAAGAAGACACCGATTCTCTAACCACTGGAGCTGTTCAGAACCTCATGCGTTGGGCAGAATACAACGGCTGTGAGGGATCAATACCGGACATCAACATCCCTGGGCCTTTGATGACAACAACAGGCTTCGCAAACTGTGATGGTGGAGCGGAAGTTCATCTTATCACTGTTCATCAAGGGAATCACAATCTCTACGTCAACGACTGGGGTGAGCCGACTGCATGGCCGTATTATGTTCCCGGAAATCAAGGGCTCTACGATACGGGACAAATAATGTGGGATTTCCTTAGTCGCTTCACAAACGAACCGAGCTCTGACGACTCCTCCATTTGAAGGAGAACACAATCGAATAACTTGGCAGAGTCATCAAAGGTTTCTCTGCTCTCTGCAAAGGGTCAGTCTTGCGTTAAATCGCATCAAACGTCAAAACGATCAGCGTTCATGACCTTGTTCCATGCAGCAATGAAGTCTCCCACGAACTTGTCATGGTTACCGTTTTGTGCGTAGACTTCTGCAACGGCACGAAGTTGTGAGTTGCTTCCAAAGACGAGATCGTAGCGAGTTGCTGTACGAACATCGGCGCCTGATTGACGGTCACGAGCAACGTAACTGTTGCTTCCTGTGGCGGTCCAAGCGACGTTCATGTCCAATAGAGTAGAGAACCAAGAACTGTCGAGCTTGCCGTCTCCGCCCCACAATCCGCGCTCATCGGAACTCACGCCAAGCGAGCGCATTCCACCAACGAGAACGGTCATTTCTGGTGCGGTTAAACCGAGGAGTTGTGCTTTATCGAGCATCATCTCTTCGGGCATAACTGCGTAGTTCTGCTTCAGATAGTTGCGGAAACCACACGAAACCGGTTCAAAGTAGGAGAAGGATGCTGCATCGGTTTGCTCCTCGGTTGCGTCACCACGGCCGGGTGTGAAGGGTACTTCAACGCCCGATGCCATTTCGATTCCGACGTTTCCGGCAAGAACGATTGTATCAGCAATGCTTGCACCATGGGCGGCTGCGAGTGGCTCAAGAGTCGAGAGGACCTTTGCCAGTTGTGCAGGCTTGTTGCCTTCCCAGTCTTTCTGAGGTGCCAAACGAATACGTGCGCCGTTGGCGCCTCCACGCTTGTCTGAATCACGGTAGGTGGATGCACTTGCCCAAGCTGTCTCTACCATTTCAGTGATGGAGAGTCCACAGTCCATGATGTCACTCTTGAGTGCAGCAACATCGTACGAGGTGGAACCTGCGTGTACTGGGTCCTGCCAAATGAATTCCTCATCTGGGACATCGGGTCCGAGATAGCGTGACTTTGGCCCCATGTCTCGATGGAGCAGTTTGAACCAAGCACGTGAGAACGCATCAGCGAAGACTTCAGGATTCTCATGGAAATACTTCGAGATCTTTCGGTATGCAGGGTCACGGATCATTGCCATGTCTGCAGTTGTCATCATTGTTGGAACCTTCATCGAAGAGTCCTCAGCATCGGGAGCCATGTCAGCCTCTTCTTGGTTGGACGGCGTCCACTGGTGTGCACCTGCAGGACTCTTTGTCAGCGTCCACGTATCTTCGTACTTGAAGAGCATGTCAAAGTAGCCGTTGTCCCAGGTGATTGGATCAGCTGTCCATGCACCCTCGATACCGCTTGTGATGGCGTCTCGGCCAAGGCCTGAGCCAAAATCACTGATCCAGCCGAGCCCTTGCTCTTCCATAGGAGCGCCTTCAGGCTCGGGTCCTTTGTGATCCTCTGGGCCTGCACCGTGTGCCTTACCAAAGGTGTGACCACCTGCAGTCAGCGCAACGGTTTCTTCGTCGTTCATAGCCATGCGGCTGAACGTTTCTCGAATGTCCTGAGCGCTGAGAAGCGGGTCAGGGTTTGCGTTGGGTCCTTGTGGATTGACGTAGATGAGACCCATTTGCACTGCAGCGAGAGGGTTCTCGAGGTCTTGGCGTGTATCTCCGTATCGATTGTCTCCAAGCCACTCGTCTTCGCTACCCCAGTAGATGTCATCTTCAGGGTGCCAAATGTCGGGACGTCCACCGCCAAAGCCTAGAACTGGTCCGCCCATGGATTCAATAGCGATTTGTCCGGTTAGAATCAGTAAGTCTGCCCAACTGATTGCGTTTCCATACTTCTGCTTGATTGGCCACAGCAAGCGTCGAGCTTTGTCGAGATTGCCGTTGTCTGGCCAACTGTTGAGGGGTGCAAATCGTTGTGCTCCGGTTCCACCACCGCCACGACCATCGCCTGTTCGGTAGGTTCCGGCAGCGTGCCATGTCATTCGGATGAAGAATGGACCGTAGTGGCCATAATCCGCAGGCCACCAATCTTGACTATCGGTCATCAAGGCGTGGAGATCCTTCTTGAGGCCTTCATAATCGAGACCTTTGAAGGCTTCAGCGTAATCGAAATCTGGCCCCATTGGATTCGATTTCTGGTCGTGCTGATGGAGGATGTTCAGGTTGAGGTTTTTTGGCCACCAATCTTGGTTTGAACGCATGTCTGAGGTTGAATGCGTCATTCCGCCACCGTGCATAACTGGGCATTTCCCTTCGCTTTTGCTTTGCTTCATGAACCAACCAATGACGTAGAGTATTTAATTCTGATTTTCAAATAAACTGAATAAAAATATCATATCGGCTTTTCAACAATAAATTAACTTTCCAAAAAGGAAGATTTTGGAGACGAAAACGCGACTATTCACCGTAAAGAACCGGTTTATCAGCGCTCTTCCAACCATTGATTCCCGATTTTAGTTCGACGATGTTCGTATATCCAAGACCCAGCAATGTGTTTGCCGCCTCCACGGAACGATTCCCACTTCGGCAATAGAGGTGAATCAACTCGTCCTTGTCCTCGGGTAGTTCATCCAAACGTTCCTCGAGGCTTGTATGAGGAATGAGAACTGCTCCCTCCAGATATCCGTCTTGTTCCCATTCCGCTTGTGTGCGAACATCGAGGAGAAGAACATCTGGGTTGTCCTTAATCGACTGTTCAAAGGTCTCGACATCGACTCTTTCCCAGGTTTCGCCGGTGTTAAACACTAGGAAATACACGATTGTGAAGATGATCGACAAAGTCAAATTTCTCTTTATGTGTTTGATTCGAACACCCCGCTATTGACCTTGAACGTCTTCATCGCTCATGCCGAGCAACAACTTCCAACAGATTCATTCGTCCGATTCGATAGATACCAACAGGTGTTGTCAGCAGAGCAGCAAACAAAACAAAGCCAATGATTTGTGAAAAGACTGCGTAATTGATGACCACGGGAATATGGAAGACCCAGGTGGAGGATACGCTTGCGATCCCTTGGTAGAAACCAACACTTGCCAATGCACCAGCAAAGCCGCCAACAAGTCCGATGAACATGTGTTCTACGGTAAGGATGATAGCGAGCCGAGTGCGACTTGCCCCAAGAACGCGAAGCGTAGCTAATTCAGCATCGCGTTCACTGAGATTGATGAGAAGCGTGTTGAAGAGAATGGCAATTGCCATTAATGCTCCCAAGACATAGATGGATTGCATTATGGCCTTTTGTTGTTCAATGAGTTCCTCAAAGGTTGCAACCATTGTCTCTTTCTCGACGATCGAAATCGTCGAAAAACGAATGTCTTCAATATCTGCGTCTGATGCTGTGACGAGCAAAGCCCCGTTTGCTTCTTCGCCGACAATGGGTTGAACATCACTTCGATGCATGTAGATTGAACGACTTAGTTCCCGGGCGATTCCCACAACTTCGATATCGTGTTGTTCCCCTTCAAAATCGATTGTAATGACATCACCGATAGCATAACCTTCGAGCTCCGATGACCCTTCATCGAGGATGCCTTGTGTTGGGGATTGGCCAGAGACAGGAAGATCCCCATCCAGGAGGTTCAATCTGTGTAAAGCATCGTCTTGTTCAGAGAGAACGTCGTTTCCTTTGAGATCAATCCCTTTGGTTGTACCAGCAATGCTTGCTTGGGCTACCAACGTTAGCTCAAATGCGGAGGTGTTGTCTTCAGCCCAGGATGTGATGTTTTCGAGACCTGAAGGTAATGCACTTATTTGATATTCCCAATTCTCTTGGTCATCGGTTGCTTCAGAGAAAGCGTCAGTGAACCCTGACATGAACATCATGTTGCCTCCGAGAATAACCATGGCGAGAGACAATGCAAGCAACGTTGCAAGCAATCGGGCGGGTTTCCTGAATGTTGACCGCAACCCTAGCCCGATGCCCGGTGGTAGCGATGAGGTAATTTTGGTGAGGATGCGATTGGGTCTTTTCTCTGAGCCTTGCCCAAGAATGTCAAGCGGTTGCAAACGAGCAGCTCTCCAAGCCGGCCGTATACCAAACAGGAATGTAATGAAGAGCGCAGAAAGGGAAATGGTAGCAATGATGTCAGCGTAATGGTGAGTGCTGACGACAGGAATGCCGAGGAATGAGAAATAATATGTTGTAAATGCGCTCGAGCCATACGAGGATATACCAAGTAGAATGCCAAGTAAAACACCTGGTACTCCGAGGGCAATCGGCACCAAGAGGTAACCCAGCATGACATCGCCTGTTGACGCCCCGATTGTGCGCAATACGGCGATTTCTCGTGACTGGGTTCGAATCAACCGATCGAGTGATACCGCGATGACAAGACCACTGATAAACAGAAGAATTCCGAGGATGAATGGAATGGATTTTGATAATGAGTCCTTGTCAAGACGAAGCAATTCAGCGCTGAGTTGACCGCGATCGAGGACGTACCCGTCAGCCTCGGATTCGTTCATGGCTTGTTCGAGTGTGTCCTTTGTTTGCTGGAGTTCGAGGCCTTCAATTTCTTCTGTATTGCTTAGGTCGAATTCAGGTGTTCCAGGCAAGTCAATGTTGAGGGTGTTTCGTGAGAGAGCATCGTTACCGGACGTTTCAGCGAGAACCTCTGCATCCATGTATGCGATGACATAGGTTGATTCTTGCGGTAGGATCGAATCTGGGTTTGCATAGAACAATTCCAATGGGCTGTTTGCAAAACCAATGACTGTGAAGGTCTGAACACCGCCTTCCCCAACGATGATGTCGATTGAATCGCCCAGCTCCATGTTTATCTCATCGTTTAGTGCAAAGTGAGCATCGACAACAATCTCCCCTGCAGAGGGTGTCACAGAACCTTCAACAGCCCACAGAGTGTTGACTTGACCCTGTTCAATTCCGTAGAATTTTGATGCAATCCAATCGACATCTGTTTTCGATTGCCCTGTCAAAACGAGGCTCGACTCACATCTGTCGTATTGGATTGAGGAACACGCACTTGTGAGGTTGTCCTTGTGTTCGACTTCGTAACTGGTTGCCATCAAATCTGCGAAGTTGGTCTCAGCATAGAAATCGTCGTAGACACGATCTGCGTTTCGTGAATGTTCGGAGAACACAATACCTGCATACACCGAGATTGAAATCAGAAGGACGACGGTCAAAATACGAAGTTTTGTGCGCATTAAACTACGCGACAAACGTCGTAGAAGTAGTGTGTTCAAACCCTTCACTCCAGCATCGATTGAGCCATGTCTTTGATTTTGCTTCCAATCTTTTTGACACCGTCGACTGTGTTATCGACGACGGATTCGGCCGTGTGCTTTGCAGTCATTGCAATGCTCTTTAGGCCACCAGATTCGTCTTCAACGATTTTGCCACTGTCAAGGTGGATAATGCGGGTAGCGAACCGAGTAAGGGATTGGTCATGGGTGACGAAAATGGTTGTCATCTTCTCTTTCCGACATGTCTTGATGAGCGCTTCCATAACCATTGCTGAGGTTTCGGAATCGAGGTTTCCTGTCAATTCGTCACCGAGGATAATTCGAGGACTCTTTGCAAGAGCTCGAGCGATGGCAACGCGTTGACGTTGGCCCCCGGACATCTGCGAAGGGAAACGATTTTCCAAGCCTTCAAGTCCAACAGCATCCAGCAAACCGAGGGCCTTCTTTTTGTCCCGGGCTCCCGCTAGGTCCTGAACAAGCAGGACGTTTTCGAGTGCAGTTAAGTCAGCTAGTAGGTTGAAGAATTGGAAAATATAACCCACGTTTTCACGTCGAAATGTGGTCATGTTTTCGATGTGACCAAGCGGTACAGCATCGCCATTGAATTCGTATGTACCGTTTGTGGGGATGTCAAGCGCTGCGATGGTGTTAAGCAGTGTTGTTTTTCCAGAACCCGACGGTCCAAGAAGCGCAACAATTTCACCTTCCTCGATGGAGACAGAGATGTCGTCAAGGGCTTTGACAAGCGTTTCATCTTCACCGTAATGGCGGCTCAGATTGCTCAGTTGTATGATGGGCATGGTGCTGCCTTTCAACCGACTGATTTAGATTTTCTTAGGGGACTCCTAAACATTTTGCCAGTCGTTTCCATTCCACCACAATGTCGAACCATCACTCATTCTTCGCCAGGTGTGTCCGTTCTCGTCGGTCCATTGGTTCTCAACGGAAGAGGCTGCAGCAATTTGTTGAGCTGGCTGAGCATCTTGTGTCGGATACAAGGGTTGCGCCAGATCAGCATTTCCAATTTCAGGTAAGGGTGTCGTTTCCTTCTGAAGGTCTTGACCGGATGCTATGCGTCGCATGAAGAGCACGCCACCAACACCAGCAAGGACGACGAGCACACCGATGACAGTTATCAGTTGCATTCTTGCAGCGTCTTTTTCTTCCTGAGCCTTCTGTTCGTTGTCACCTACGCCATCTCCATCACTGTCCATGGTTTCGCTTGCATCATCAGGAAAAGCATCTGCCCTGTCTCCAACACCATCGCCGTCGGAATCCACAGTCTCGAGTGGGTTGTTTGGGAAGGCGTCGGAATTATCTCCAACTCCATCGTTGTCTGAGTCACTGGATTCTGTAGCGTCCAGTGGAAAGACGTCTTCACCGTCGAGAACACCATCATCATCCGAATCAGGATCCAAGCGATCGGTTCCCATTGATGACTCATCAAGATCGTAGAGGCCATCCGCATCATCATCCGCATCAGCATTATCGCCAACACCATCACCATCAGTGTCCATCGTTTCAGATGCATCCAGAGGCATTGCATCTTCGAAGTCATTCACATCATCATCGTCTGTATCTGCATCGTATGGGTCGGTGCCGAGCAAAGCTTCCTCCGTATCCAGCAGGCCGTCATTGTCGTCATCGGTATCGGCATTGTCACCAATCATGTCGTCATCAAAATCGCTGGATTCAGTGGCATCATTCGGGAAGACGTCGGCATTGTCTCCTACCATATCGCCGTCACTGTCCATCGTTTCGGCAGGATCGTTCGGGAATGCGTCAGCGTTGTCGCCAACATTGTCCCCATCCGAATCGGTTGTTTCAGAAGCATCGTTCGGGAACGCGTCGGCATTGTCACCAACGCCATCAAGGTCAGAGTCTGCAGTCTCTGATGCATCGTTCGGGAACGCATCGGCATTGTCGCCAACTCCGTCGCTGTCCGAATCCATCGTTTCCGTTGCATCGTTGGGGAAAGCATCCGCATTGTCGCCAACTCCGTCGCTGTCCGAATCTGCTGTTTCCGATGCGTCGTTCGGGAACGCATCTGCATTGTCACCGACACCATCGAGGTCGGAGTCTACAGTTTCAGTTGAGTCATTCGGAAATGCATCTGCATTGTCGCCAACACCATCTCCGTCTGAATCCGCCCATTCATTGGCGTCGTTTGGGAACGCGTCTGCATTGTTGCCCGATGCGTTGTCACCGTACCCATCTCCGTCGCTGTCCGTTGTCTGTGTGTTGTCATCATCGAAGGCGTCAGCGTTGTCGCCAACACCGTCATTATCTGTATCCGCCCACTCATTTTCATCGTTCGGGAAGGCATCTGATTGATCTCCATACCCATCTCCATCAGCATCATAATCGATAATTTCGACCGAGTTGGATGATGTGACCTTTGCGCCAAAATCTGTTCCGTCACTCGGCAGAATCGTCATCGTCCAAATGTCACCGATTGAGGTTGCGCTTTGGCTAAGGAGGTTGATGTCGTTGAATTGCGAAACCTCCGTTCCATCCTTTAACCAGCGAATCTCAGTTCCAGAATCAGCATCTCCATCGGCATCATTGAAATCATAATTGCTAAACAGATCCATGTCGTAATATGCCTGCGTTATGGCCGATGCAGGGCCAGGTACGTCACTGATGTAGACGTTGGTGGCCGATGGAGCAGTGTTTGTAGGGCCTGCTTCTGGAATCGAAAGCGATGAGGTTGTCCAGGCATCACCTGAGTTTCCATTGTTGCCGTTGGCACTCATGACAGCAAGGTCGACAGCAACGTTCCCGCTTCCAGAGCTTGGAGCTGTCCAGTCAAAGGACCACGAACGATAGGAATTGGTGGTGTGTGTAACGGATTGTCCGGAACTATCCACTTTGACGGACATTATACCCACGGCAGGGGCCGACAGTGTGCCTTTGTCGACAACGACGTTGAATCCGCCATTGCTTCCAGAGACGCCGCCTGAGACAGAAATTTGGATGTTGTATGTCTGCCCTCCTGTGTAGGTTGATGGGAAGTTTTCGCTGAGCGTTGGCGTACTGCCGCTGTAGTGGCAGGTACACCCACTCCCTGCTCGATTGTGCACCCCGCTCGAGTTACTCTCGATGGATGGCAAGGTAAGCATCATGAAGGCGATTATGAGAACTGCAAAACTTCGGGCGATGACGTTCATGTTGTCTCGTTGTTCAATGCTGATATAAGCAAAGTGGTGCATTGTTTTGAAGAAAAATATGTACAAACCGCAAGATTGGCATTTGTAAAAAGCCGCGTCGCGATTAAATAGGGGAGTTTGGTCGCAGGGTTGCCTACGTTCGTATGGAAGGAGTTGAGACACAATGCCAAAGCCATGGACCTCGAAGTTGATTATCAAGCAACTGGGTGTACAAAAGTGCAATGGAAGTCTCGATGCCGCAGTCGAAAACCTTACCCTTGAGCAAGCGATGAACGTCGCTCGTGAAAAGGCAGGTCTCGGCCACCTGACCGGAGCCAACCTCAAGGCACAGACCCGAGAAGTCATCGGAACCTGTGTTTCCATGAGAGTCAAGGTTGAAGGTCACTGGGCCAATGAAGCCCTCGAAATCATTAGCAAAGGAGAATGGGACGAGCGCTTTAAGTGAACAAACATCACGAACCGCAGGAGAGGCGAGAGCCTCGCTGACTGCAGAGGTGAGACAATATGGAAGAAAACATCAACACCGCCATCAAGCAAGCCCTCGAACACGCCCCAGAGCGTAAGTTCGTGCAATCGATTGACATAGCCTTTACAATCAAGGATGTCGACCTCAAAAATCCAACCAACCGTATCAAGGAAGAGATCCGTCTTCCATCTGGACGTGGTCGAGAAGTCAAGATTGCAATGTTTGCTGCTGGAGAAGCAGCAACTCGTGCCCGAGAAGCTGGCATCACTGTCTTCACACCCCCAGAAATCGAGGAACTCGGTGGCAACAAAGGACGAGCGAAGAAAATTGCAAACCAATTCGACTTCTTCCTCTCCGAAGTCCCTCACATGGGACTCATTGGACGCTACCTCGGTACCGTTCTTGGGCCACGAGGTAAAATGCCTCGGCCTGTACCGCCAACACTTGACCCCGGTGCCCTTGCTACTGGGTTGCAAACCACCGTTGTTGTCAAGTCTGGTGACAAGATGACGTTCCACGCTGTTATCGGAACAGTTGATCAATCACAAGAAGAACTTCTCGCAAATGCAATGGAAGTCTACAACCGTGTTGTAGGACGTCTTGAGCGTGGTGCAGGAAACATTCGCTCCCTCTTTGTCAAGACGACAATGGGGCCAGCGACCCGAGTCGAGGTGGTCATTTGATTCCAAAGGTCGTGTCATGGAAGCGTGACGCTGTCAAAGATCTCCATGAAATCATCAGCAGCGGTGAAACACTCGCTGTTATCGACATTCATGGCGTTCCCGCCGACACGATGATCGGCATGCGTGATGGCCTTCGTGATAATATGGCCATTCGAGTTGGTAAGAAGCGCCTGATGCGCATCGCTTGGGAACAAGCAGGCAAAGATTTGGACGTTCTCGAGCAACTCTTCGATGGGGCGGTCCAACCTGCCGTCGTATCAACATCCAAGTTCAACTCGTTCGAAGTTTTCTCTGAACTGAAGAAGACAGAAGCTGGCCGAGCTGCAAAGCCCGGTGATATCGCTCCATCCGACATCATTGTTGAGAAGCAAGACACTGGAATGCCACCTGGCCCAATCGTTGGTGAGTTGAACTCCGTCGGTATCCCTGCGAAAATCATGGGTGGTTCCGTCCACATTCAGAAGCAACACGTTGCACTGAAGGCTGGTGAAGTCTTCGAAGGGGACCTCGGTATGCTCCTTGGACAAATCGGAATCAAGCCAATTATCACTGGACTACGACTCTGCGGTACGTACGAAGATGACGTTGTTTTCTCACCATCCACACTCGATATCGATTTCGAACAATTCGAACAAGATCTCATTGGCATGGCTGCTGGCGGTTTCAACCTCGCTTGCAACATCACATGGATTACTTCACAAACCATGCTAACATTGCTCGCAAAGGCAAGCGGAGAAGCGTTTGCTGTTGCACTTGAGGCAGCGATTACAACCGCTGAAACCCTGCCTCATCTACTCGGACGAGCCCACCGCAGTGCCATGGGTATTGCAGGCTCGCTTGACTCCTCCGCCCTTGATGACGAATTGGCTGAAATGCTTGGTGCTGCTGCAACAGCAGCATCTGCTGCCGCCGCCGTCGAAAGTGCGTCTGATGCCCCAGCCGAGGCAGAAGAGGAAGAAGAGGAAGAGGAAGAAGAGGGCGGCGGATTCGCCGGTCTCGGAGATCTCTTCGGCTGAAACAAACACAAAACATTGAGGTGAAATGAAATGGAATACGTTTATGCTGCTATGCTACTGCACGCTGCTGAAAAAGAAA
>MDTB01218066.1_pt1 | contig 20886 bp, 29 predicted proteins | sample 811161 | NCBI WGS metagenome assembly MDTB01 (sample SAMN05326650, study PRJNA326480) | marine metagenome | isolation source: seawater | place: Mediterranean Sea | collected 2009
CTGGTTGTATGTGGCGCAATGCGGTGTATGACGATGACGGCAATCGGACGGGGTTCGATGAGGCTGGCATCCTTGCTGAAATGCGTGATACTACCAAGGAGATGCAGAAGATTTTCGGTGACCGCTGGTATGGCGAACTTCAGTGGAATAACATCCCAGAGCAGCACACGCTGAACAAATATGTTATTCAGATGCACGAAGAGTTTGGTATCAAGCTGATTTCTACTGCCGATAGTCACTATCCCAGCCCTACTGCTTGGAAAGACCGCATTCTTTACAAGAAGCTTGGCTGGCTTGGTCGCAAGGATGATGTGCCCTCTGAGTTGCCTGCTGGTTTGGATGAGGTTGGCTATGAATTGTACCCCAAGAACGGTGACCAAATGTGGGAATCGTATCTAAACTATTCAGCCGAATGTGACGTTGTATATAATGACGAGCTTGTAAAGAACTCTTTGATTGAGACGCACAATATTGCAACGAATCTCATTGAAGACTTCTTGCCAGATTCTACGGTACGGCTTCCTGATTTTGTTGTACCAGAGGGTAAGACCGCAACTCAAGCACTGGTGGCGATGTCCATTGACGGTCTACGCTCGATGGGTTTTGCAGATAAGCCCGAGTATGTTGCGCGTCTGAAGGAAGAGCTTGAGATTATCGATAGCAGAGGCTTCAGTAAGTATTTCTTGACGATGAAAGCGGTTGCCGATAAAGCAGTCGAAACTCAACTGGTTGGTCCCGGTCGCGGTTCTGCTGCTGGCTCTCTAGTGTCGTATGTCTTGAACATCACTCAGGTTGACCCCATCAAGTATGGTTTGCTTTTCAGTCGTTTTATGCGCTCTGATGCTACAGACTATCCAGACATTGATTATGATGTGGCAGAACCTATGGAGTTGAAGGAGCGTCTAGCGCAAGAATGGGGCGAGAACACTGTGGTGCCTATTTCAAACTGGAATACGCTACAGTTGCGTTCGCTTATTAAGGATATTTCTAAGTTTTACCGTATTCCGTTCGTCGAGGTGAATGCGGTGACTGGTAGGATGCTGCACGAAGCAACTCCAAAAGCAAAGCGCAAACACGGTATCACTGCTGGTGTTTACACTCCGACCTTTGAAGAGGTTATGGAGTTCTCGGAGTCCCTACAATCTTTTCTTCGCAAGTATCCTCACGTTAAGACACACGTAGAAGCTCTCTATGGTCAGGTACGGTCTTGCTCGCGTCACGCAGGTGGCGTGGTGATTGCTGAAGACTTGGACAAGTATATGCCGCTGATTACAAGCGGCGGTGTCAAGCAGGCTCCGTGGTCTGAGGGTCAGAATGTTCGGCACTTGGAGCCAATGGGCTTTATTAAGTTTGATATTCTTGGACTTGCTTCGCTGCGGATGATGGACAATTGTATCAGGAACATTCTACGGCGACACCACAACGTTGAGAATCCGACCTTTGCTGATGTTCGCAAGTTTTATGACGAGTGGCTTCACCCTGATATCATTAACTTTGACGACCAAGACGTTTATGAAAATATTTTTCACAAGGGTCGTTGGGCTGGCATCTTCCAGTTTACTGAGGTGGGAGCGCAAACTTTCTGTGTGAACGCCAAGCCAAGAAGTATTATTGATATCTCTGCTATCACTTCGATTTTCCGTCCCGGTCCTCTATCTGCGAAGGTAGACCGAAACTATGTCGAGGCGAAAGAGAATCCCGCTGGCATTAAATACCTTAACGATACGGTTCGCGATGTCACTGAAGAAACATTCGGCTTTCTCATCTTTCAGGAGCAGATTGCATTGCTTGCTCACAAGCTCGGTGGTCTCACTCTCGATGAGGGTAATATGTTGCGGAAGGTGTTGACCAAGAAGGGCACAGGTAAAGGTGGCATCAAAGCCAAGCTGCGAGATAAGTTTATTGGCGGCTGTTCCGCTCACTTCATCTCAATCCTTGACGCTGAAAAGCTTTGGGAAACTTTTGAGTTCTTCTCGGGCTACGGTTTCAACAAGTCTCACGCTGTGTCTTACAGTATTCTATCTTATCAGTGTGCGTGGCTGTTCCACTATCACCCGGCAGAGTGGATTGCAGCGTTCTTGGATAAAGAGCCAGAGTCTCGCAAGGAGCGCGCCATCAATGCGGCTAAGAAGATGGGCTTTGAGATTGCGCCTATTGATATTAACTTGTCCCATCGAGACTGGCAGATTGCTTCAGATGGCAGATTGGTGCAGCCGTTCTCTTCAGTGAAGGGTCTCGGTGACGCAGCCATTGACCAGATACTTGAAAATAGACCGTTCACGGACATTGAACACTTTCTCTTTAATGAAGATATGGTCTATTCAAAGTTGAATAAGAAGGCTCTCGATGTTCTTGTGAGAAGTCAGGCTCTAAACAGCTTGATGGACGATAGGTTTTCAGGTAGGCGACACTTCTGGTCGGCTGTAGCGGTTGACCGCGCCAAGACTAAGAAGAAGTTTCACGAAAACATTGCCCTTTACGAACCAGAGGGTGACTTCTCGGATGAGGAAACGATTGAGCATCAGGTTGACTTGACTGGCATCTTTCCGTTTGAACTGGTGATTAACGGCAATGTCTTAGATAAGCTTGACAATCACGGTGTTCCTCCGCTCGGAGAGTTTGACCCTGATTTGCTGGTGTCTTGGTTTATTCCGAGAGAAATTATCGAGAAGAAAACCAAGAACGGTAAAGACTATTGGATTGTCAGGGTGATTGATTCGACCAGCACAATCAATAGTATCAAGTGTTGGGGCATTAGGAAGGGCAAGGATAAAGTTTTCCTTAACAGACCCTATATGGCTAAGTTGGATTACAGTGAGCAGTGGGGCTTCAGTACTAGGAGCATCCATCACAATTTTAAGCTATTGGCATAGGAGTTTGTGTGAGTGACGATGAAAGATACCCAGTTGAAATTTTAAAAACTAAAACAGTGGACGAGCTTATTGAAATTATTTTCTCCCTTCAGGAAGAAATCGCAATGCTAGACTTTCTTATAAATGAATATGAAGAAATGCAATCGGCATTTGGCAAAGCAATGAAAGAACAGTTGGTTGAGCATTATAATAAAATAGTTCTAAACAATACAGAAACAGGAGAGGCATAAAATGTCAGATGAAAAAAATGACAACGTATTCGACTTTGAGGCTTGGAAGAAAGTACTTGAAGAGTTGAATAAGCAAAAGGAAGAGCAGGCAAAGAAAAAGCCTGCACAAGAAGATTTTACAAAGATTCTTGAAGTGTTTGGGTCTTTGTTCAAGCCCCCATCTCAAGAAGAGATGAACAAGGCAACTGCACAATTTGCGGAATCGCTTGAGAATGCAGCCAAAATTATTCGTGCAATGCAGAGTGACACGGAAACTAAACCTGAAGACGACGGAGAAGATAAATGATTATTGAATATTCAAGAGTGCGACCAGAAGTCAGACCTCCGGTAAGGGCTAACCCATCAGATGCGGGTCTCGATGTTTTCTTTTGCCCGCCCGACCCAACTACGGCGGCAATGAGTGTCGCGGCAAACGCTTCAGTTATCTTGCCCACTGGCTTGCGGTTTGGTGTACCCCACGGCTATATGCTGGAAGCGAAGAACCGCTCATCGGTTGCGGCAAAGCGGGGTCTCTTGGTTGGTGCGTGCGTGATTGATTCGGGATATGACGGTGAGGTGTTCATTAACTTACACAATGTAGGGTCAGAGGCACAGCACATTATGGCGTGGGATAAGATTGCTCAGTTGGTCCTTGTTCCGGTGGTCCATTTCCGCGCACTGGAGACGAATGGTGACCTTTATGATTGGTACCCTATCACTATGAGTAATCGTGGCGATGGTGCTTTGGGTTCGACAGATGACAAGCAGTAGAAAAATAAAAAGAGCCAAGGAAAAGCGGGCAAAGAAAGAAATTAAGCAGAAGATGAATATGTTTTCTCGCCTGCCGGATGAATGCTTGTCCTGTGCTGTTCCTTTTGACAAGCAGGATAGAGAGATGATTAAGACTTGGACCGTAGTTGTGAAAGAGAAAGAAAAAAAAGTTAATTTATACTGCCCAACTTGTTGGCAAACAGCAACGAGAGTAGTAAAAGAATATTACCAAGAGAAGGAAAATAATGAACAACAAGATTAAAGAGGTGCTTACATACGATGATGTGCTGTTGGTGCCACAATATAGTGATATCGAATCAAGGCGTCAAATCAGCCTTGCGGGAAACTTGACGAACACAACTTTGCGTATTCCGATTGTTTCTAGCCCGATGGATACGGTCACTGAGCACTCTATGTGTACGGCGGTGGATAAGAGTGGAGCCTTGGGCATCATTCACCGCTATAACGCTGTAGATGAGCAGGTGACACAGGCAAAGACTGCGAAGCAGAATGGTACAAAGAATATTGGCGCAGCAGTTGGCGTCACTGGAGATTACATTGAAAGGGCTACTGCACTTTATGAAGCGGGTGTGCAAGTTCTATGCATCGATGTGGCTCACGGGCATCACATTCTTGTTAAAAATGCAATTAGCACTCTGCGTGGTATTCTTGGCGACAACGTGCATATTATGGCTGGCAATGTGGCTACACTCGATGGGTTCAATGCTCTCGCTGAGTGGGGTGCCGATTCAGTGAGGTGCAACATCGGAGGCGGCTCTATCTGCACTACTCGTATTCAGACGGGTCACGGCGTTCCCGGTCTTCATACAATCTTTGAATGTGCATCCAGTGTCTATGCTGGTAATGTAAAGATTGTTGCAGACGGCGGCATTCGTTCTAGTGGCGATGCGGTCAAGGCTCTTGCGGCAGGAGCAGACTTTGTTATGCTTGGGTCTTTGCTTGCTGGAACGACTGAGGCACCGGGCACACTGATTCAGAACTTCGGAGATGTCAAGGGTCAGTCACGCAAGGTGTACAGAGGAATGGCATCGGCTGATGCTCAAAATGATTGGCGTGGCAGAACTTCAAGCCTAGAAGGTGTTGCAACAACAATTCCTTACAAGGGCAATGTCGTGAAGATTCTTGAAAATCTTGAGAACGGTATCCGTAGCGGGCTTTCTTATTCGGGTGCTCGGTCTATCAACGACCTTCACAGGAAGGCAACCTTCATTCGGCAGACTGATGCAGGGCGAACTGAAAGTAGTGCTCACGTTATGAAGGTGGTTTGATGAAGTACGGCGGCAATAAAAAGAAAATTGTTTTTTATGATACCGATGACAGGCACGTTGATTTAAAAGTAAAGCTTCAGTATCACGGTATGACGCAGGCATCATTCTTTAGAGCAGTCGTGTCGGGATTGATTGACAGCGATGAATTGTTTTTAAAGTTTCTCTTAGCTCACAAGCAGGAGAATAATATTCAGAGCAAGAGGCAACAGAAGGTCGTCGCCAAGACAGAGACAGAAACAGAAGAAATTGAAAAAGATTTTTCACTAAAAAAAGATGAAATCAGTGACATCTTTGATTTAATCGAAAGGGAGCATCCAGACCTATGAGAGAATGTAGTAAAACTTGTGAGAAGTGGAACGAGGCTTGTCCGAAAGAAAATTCTGCTTGCCGATATTGGATTGATTATCCAGAAGATTTAAACTGTACGTTCATTGCAATCGAAAAAAATGGTCCTATGACTTTGCGAGATGTAGCGAAGAGAGAGGGCGTTTCACACGTCCGTGTGAGTCAGATTGAAGATAAGTTAGTTAAGATGCTTCGCAGAAAATTAAAGGATTATGCGCCATAAGCAAAGAAAATTCCACATAAGAGGTGTCCGTTTCCCCTACAGGGCACTATTTAATAGGTGATGCACAATACAGCCTCTGTAGCGGCTGAAATTTAAAATGTTTTATAGGAGATTACAAACATGAGTAAGAAGAAGTTGCTTGAAGAGGCACAGGTCAGGAGAATGTTCCAGTTGGCTGGCATTCCTGCCATCGGTGAGAGTTTCATCGGTGATAAGTTTTCTCGTTTTAACGAGGAAGACGAAGAAGAAGCCCCCGTTGAAGATGAGATGGGTGCAGAGGAAGACCCAATGGCTGCTGAAGACCCAATGGGTGCTGAAGAGCCGCCCGCAGAAGAGCCTGCGATGGACGCTGGTGCCATTCCTCAAGATAAGGTAGAGGCAATTGTCGATGCTGTCTTGGCTGGTATTGAAGAAGAGACTGGTGTACCCCTTGAGCGCGTTCCCGGCGAAGGCGAAGAGGCTGGTGCTGAAGAGCCGCCTGCCGAAGACCCGATGGCTGGTGGTGAAGAAGAGATTGCCGCCGCAGCAGGTGAAGAAGAGCCCGTTGAGGACGAGCTTGCAATGGAAAAAAGAATGGTTAATGAAGTAGCACGACGTGTGGCACGACGACTTGTTCGTATGTCTCGCAATAAGTAAAATATTCTCCCCCCGAATGATGAGTCGATATTAAACAACGTGCGATTTCAAGAAAGCAGGATTTGCGTCCTGCTTTCTTTTTATCTACTACTGAACAAAGAGTAAGTTATATGTCAGAAACTTTTATTATGGGATTGTTAGGTTTTTTTGCTGGCTGGGCTTCCCGAGCCCTAATTGTGAGACTATATACTACAGGGAAGCTAATCTTACTTGCTTCGCTCGCAGAGAGGAAAAGCCTTATGATGCTCGGTCGCGCACACGAACACTATCACCACTCCCTTCAGATGCTGAGGATGGCAGGTGAAGCTACAGACCGTGATAACGAAATTATTAGAACAATTAATAGTTTAGAGTTCAGCCATAAGCAGTGGCAAAAGTCTGCGGTGCAGGCTATTTATGAGGCACACCCTTTCAAAGAGAGTGTGAAGTGGTACGATTGGCAAACAGCGATGCAAACTTTAGAGCAAGATAAGCTATCAAGGAGAAAGTAGAAAATGAAATTAAAGTACGACCTGTTAAAAGAAATGGTCTTGAATGAGTTGAAGGCAACCAAGGGGATTGAAGTCCTTTTAGAGTCACCAGAGGTGCTGGCAGAGAAGAGTATTCTAAAAAATAAATATCCGTTCAAGGCAATTTATATTTTTGGACCCGCTGGTGCTGGTAAGTCGTTTCTCTCTAAGCAACTAGGAATTCCAAAGGACTTCTATGTTTCTAATCCAGACGAGAGAATTGAAGATGTATTCCCTACTTTCGGGCTTAGTATGAAGTTCGCGTCCTTTGAGAAGAACAAGGAAAAAGAAGCCAGCGATATTGCGAAGGCACAGCAGACCGCTAGAGAGGTGATGCAGGGGGCAGAGCAAGCACAGACAGCGAATATGCTTGCTATCGCTAACCCTATTGTTTTTGATACAACTGGTGAAGATGTTGAGAAGATGACACAAAGAATCAAATCTTTATCGAAGGTTGGGTACGACATTGGCGTCTTTATGGTCAATGTGCCAACAGATGTATCAGTGGACCGTGATAAGAAGCGCAAGAGAACTGTAGGTGCGCCAACAAAAGTGATTTCTAAAAAGTATCAGCAACAAGTTGTTCAGGATAGAGGCTATTTTAATGCGCTTGCCGAAGAGCCATACACCCACGTTTTTGGTGGTGACATCTATGCCAACCTGTATGACCTTAGAGACAACAGTTTGTTGCCGGGAATCACTGACGCCCACGTTAACGCTATGAAGACCAAAGACGGCGATGAGTATACTCCAGAGTATGCTGCTCAAGTTTTGGAAGAAGCAAAGCAGAATGTGCGAGGCTTCATCGCGTTGAAGGAGCCTCTAAACCCAACAGGCAAGACGCTCTATGAGGGTATGATGGCTCTGGTTAAGGAATCTGGTGGTAAGCTTGGACAAAATATGATGCAAATTGGACCGGCGATTGCGAATGGTGTGGGTCTGGATAACCCGAAGATTGTTGCCGCCGCTAAAAAGATTGCTGAGTTAGGCGGGGTGGAAGACCCGTTGGCTAAGGCTCAGAGAGGCACGAAAGCAGCGGGTAAGAAGTTTGGTGTTAAAGACCCGAGCATTCGCGGTATGGCTTCAAAAGTTAATTCTCCTGAGCCCGAGGGCGGGCGAAACTTGGAAGAGGAACTGACCTCCAAGATTGAGAAGGTTATTTGGGAGATGATGAAAAGCGGTTCATCGTGAATCCAATGTCAGATTTTCGCCAAGAAGCAATTAAAGAGTTTGTTTTGGCTCTGTTTAAAGATGCCCGCTGTCTTCAACAAGAAGACAACGTTTTATATTGTGAGAAGCTATTTAAAGTTAATGATATAATGACAAAGATTTATGACCGACTTGCTTATGATTTAATAAACATTCGGGAAATGAGGCTTTACCTATCTTACATAGATGAATATCTAAACGATGAGGTGGATTTGGCTTGGGATTGGGAGCACGATATCTTAACAAAAACAAAAAAAGGAAACGAATAATGCCAAGAAGAAAAAAAGCAGAAGAGGTTGAAGCGACGGAGCCCGAAGAAACCGTCGAAGCTGAAGAGAAAGAGCCTGAAGGTTCTGATTCTGAAGAGCAGGAAGAAGAAAAAGAGTCCAAGAAGTCAATCATTATGTTGCCGCCCTTATTTGATATGTTCGGCGGTGGTCCACGGGCTGAAGGTAAAATTCGTGTCCTTGGGATGATTGGGGATGTGACAGAAGAGCGAGCCAGCGAGCTTATTTATGGTATGCTCTCCCTGAAGGAAAGTGGCAAGCGTGAAGAGTTGGAAAACCCAGAAGACCCATCTTCTGATGTTCTCACAACTTACGAGCCGATTGAAATCATATGCTCGACTTACGGTGGTTCTGCCAGTGATATGTTTGGCATTTATGATATGATGCGACTTGTCAAAGAAGATATGGAAATCAGCACGACTGGTGTTGGAAAGGTTATGTCCGCTGGCGTTCTTATTCTCGCCGCTGGCACGAAAGGCAAGCGAAGAATTGGCAAGAATTGTCGCGTGATGATTCACTCTGTAGTCGGTGGTACACACGGCGCGATGCACAATCTTGAAAACGAGATGGATGAGATTCGTTGGATTCAAGAGAGATACATTGAAACGTTAGTGGCTGAGTCTGATATGACAAAGGCGATGGTTAAGAAAATGCTTGGTAGAAAAGTTAATATTTATCTCACAGCACAGCAAGCTGTGGAATATGGAATTGCAGACGAGGTATTTTAAATGTCGGTGGATAAGGTTTTTTATAATCAGGCTTCAGCGGCGAAACTTGGATGGGAGCCTTCTTGGTTTGGTTGCGAACATAATGATGAACAGTTGGTGGTTGCTATTAGAAAATGGCAACGCAAGAGCAAGATTGCTTCCGATGGTATGTGCGGACCAAGCACCTACCGCAGAATTTGGACAGAACGTCAAGCAGACATCCACGATTATGCGCCTGCTCCATCCAGACAGTGCGGTGTAGGGCAGAAGCACATCGTCCACAACAGCAAGTTCCTTCCTATCGAGTGGGACAAGGTTGTCCTGTGGAATGAAGAAGACGGTCAGCAGTGCGACAAAGGTAATTACTATGACTACTCTGGCAAACCAGACAGAAAGCCAACAAACTTCACTAATCACTGGGATGTGTGCTTGTCTTCAGAGGCGTGTGCCCGAGTCTTGAATCGAAGGGGTGTCAGCATTCATTTTAACATTGATAACGACGGCACCATCTATCAATTGCTAGACACTCAGCACGGAGCTTGGCAAGCTGGTCATTGGTATGGTAACAAGCACGGAATTGGAGTTGAAATTTCAAATGCATTTTATACAAAGTATCAAGGATGGTACGAAAAAAATGGTTTCGGTCCTCGACCAGTTGTGGCAAAGGGTGACGCCATCGTACACGGAGTGGGCTTGCAAGAACACTTGGGCTTCTATCCAATTCAGATTGAAGCATTAAAGAAGCTCTGGAAGGCACTGCATCTTGGTTTGGATATTCCGTTGGACTTCCCTAAGAATGCAGATGGTAGTCTCTGCACCACTGTACATCCTGATGTTACAGGCGGCACCTTTAAGGGCTTTAACAATCATTATAATTTTACTAGAAAGAAGATTGATTGTGCAGGTCTACCCCTTGATGAACTACTTAAAGAAGTAAAAGAGGATTTATAAAATGGCTGATTGGGGCTTGCTTGTAGAGAATTATTATAAAAATCACCGACGATGGAACTCTACAAGAATTGATAAATTAATTTTAGAAGTTCTTGGCGAGGTCGATTCACTCGCTGAAGCCTCGGTGCAAGGATTGAGTCTTGCTGTGCTAACGAAATATGATTGGCGCAGAAAATTATTTATCGACAAGGTGAAAAACAAGCTTCCCTTCCAAGACAAGAAGGGGGGCGAAGTCATTATCCCAGAGAAGGGTAATGAAGAGGCGTTAAAAATCATTGCCAATTCGTCAACAGAAGAAATTCTAGCTCTCAAGAAAATTATACTTACCACTGCTGATGGCAGAACAATCCAAACAGGCACCCTTGCTAAAACTCAAGAGTTTGTTACCCAGACTGGAGCAGACGGGGAAAAGATTAAAAATCCGAACCGAGGTGAATTGGCTGAGGCGTGGATGGCACTGGCTGTTACAAAAAGATTTTTAAACCTACCTTCAACGGCAAAGGTTGACAAAGATGGTGCAGTGATTGAGCCAGCGAAGGGGATGGTAAAGCCCGATGAGGTGATTGAATTCTTAGAGTCGGGACAGGTGAAGCGTGTCGAGGGCGAAAACGCAACCATTCGCTTCTCTGGCAAGGCAGGCTTGGATACAATTAATATGGAAGTTGGCTTGCGTGGCTACAGCATGGATGGGCTCTTGGACCCGCAGACTGGAAAGGTTGGCGAATTCGCACTTAAAGACCAGAAGTCTGTTGCTTACCTTAAAGCTTCTTGCGAGTATGCTAACTCCGAAGTGGTAAAATGGGCTATCGGCGTAGCACAGAATGGGTCAGGTGAAAAAGACCCAAGCAAAGCTATGGGATGGTTTATTAATAGGTTTGAAAACACTATTAACATTCGTGGTGTTGGAACGGCTGCACAATCCTTGACAAAGGTCGATATGGAAATGACTTGTCAAGGAGAGGGTTGCCCAGAGACTATGGTTAAAGGTGGGGTCGGCGCAGCGGGCAAGCAATTAGCCCGCTTATCGCTTAAAGCTGGTGAGGTTGCTCACTTTGGAGGTGGTGCAGCTACGAGTGTTGAAAAGTCTATTGGCATAATGGAAAGCGTCTTTGCTGGGGGGCAGAGTGTGCCCGAAGCTGAAGCTTGGGCGAAGAAGCATATCGAGGCTGATACTTTTAGTTTGGAAAAATTTAAGGCAAACAAGGAAGGGATGAAGAAGATTCGTGCCGAGGCTCTAAACAATCTTGTTGAAATTTATGGTAGTTTTGTTAAAAAGAAAATGTCATCACTCGGAACTGTCGAGGGTGACGCCAAGTTCTTGGAAGATATGATTGAAGGCTTACTCCAGCACTCTGTTAAGGGTAAGGATTCAGGTGTTGAAGGTGGTCCAGATTTCTCTCAAGAAGCTGGGGTCATTCTAGTGCAGACCACAGACCAAGGAGATTTTTATACCTTGGACTTTAATATGCTGCCCGGTGTCTTAGGTGACGGGGCAGACTTTGAAGCTGAATTAATTCCAACAGGTGGTGGCGTAAACTATCTGACAATTTATCAGTCAAAAACTGAAACTGAAACGGGAGAAAAGAAAGAGCTTCCAGCCCCGACCAGCCTCAAGGCACCTAATATTTTATTTTGGATTCGGACACTCGCCAGAACGGGAGCGGAGATTCTACGACTGGAAAAGGGTGCCCTGATGAAGAAAGTTATTGGCGTGAAGAAGAGCCAGAAGCTTGTTTATCGAGACGGCAAAGTGGTGCCTGTTCCTGACGAAAATAAATAAATAAATTCTTTACAAGCACTCAGGTTTGTGCTATATTGTACCTAATAAAATATCTTACTGGAGGATAAATGAGCAAGGTATACGATTCTGACCTATCGTTAATTAAAAAGATTGCAGCAGGTGTTAATCTGCTGGCAGACAATGTGGGAGCAACCCTTGGACCAAAGGGTCGAAACGTGATTATACAGAAGGCAGGCGAACGCCCTGTCATTACTAAGGATGGCGTGACTGTGGCTTCATTTGTGGACGCTGAAGACCCGTTTGAGAACTTGGGCATTCAGGTTGTCAAGCAAGCCTCACAGGTGACAGCCGAAGAAGCTGGAGACGGCACGACAACCTCAACGATGATTGCAAGAGGTATCGTTGATAAATCCACCAAACATCTAATCGCTGGTGTTTCTCCAACTGAAATCAAGAGAGGTATGGACGCAGCAACAGAAAAGATTTTAAATAATCTTACTGAGAGTGCAACCCCGCTGAACTCTTTTGAGCAAGTTCATAACATTGCGGTCATCTCTGCTAATGGCGATGAGAAGTTGGGAGGACTGATTGCACAAGCCATCGACCAAGTGGGCAAGCACGGAGCAATTAGCATCGAGCCAGCCAATTCACAGAGCACAACGCTTGAGCTTATCGAAGGCTTCCAGTTTGATTCTGGATACTTGTCTAAAACCTTTGTTACAGATAAGCGTCGATGGACTATGCGACAAGAGAACGCTTTGGTTCTTGTGTACGATGGTGTCATTTCGTCTGTAGAAGAGTTATTTCCTGTATTACAATTAGTTGCCAGAGAAGGTCGAGCCTTGACCATTGTTGCCGAGGATGTGAAGGACCAAGCTCTTGCTGCCTTGATTACCAATGTCACCCGAGGCACTATGAAGGTGGCTGCAATCAAAGCACCGGGTTATGGTGAAGAGCGGAGAGCCTGTCTAAACGACCTCGCTATGTCTGTTGGTGGAACTCTGGTGGGTCCAGCTAACGGGGTCACGCTAAGGGACACGAAGTTAACAGACTTGGGACAAGCATTTACTATTGAAGCAAAGAAAAATTGGGCTACATTTGTTGGTGGGCGCGGTGACCCTGATTTGATTGAAGAAAGAATCAGTCAGCTAAAGGAAGAGATTAAGCAGACTGAAAACTTTAAAGAGTGCGAAGGTATTCAGCGCAGAGTCAATCGTCTCGCGAGTGGTATCGGCATCATCAAGGTGGGCGGTAACACTGAGATTGAAATGATGGAGGCACTTCATCGAGCCGACGATGCACTAAAGGCGGTAAAATCTGCACAAGAGCAGGGCATCATTTCAGGCGGTGGAGTTGCTTTACTTAACGCCGTCGATGCGGTTCAAGCAAGTGCAGACTTTTCAGAGATGACATCGGCAGAGAGAGTTGGTGTTGAGATAGTTTTTGATGCTTGTAGAGAACCAGTCCGACAGATGGCTCGTAACGCTGGCTTGTCTCCAGATATCACAATCAACGAGATTGCTTCTATGGCAACCGGCGAAGGTATTAATTTTTTTACGGGAGCCCATACAGAAATGGTGTCAGATGGGATTATCGACCCAGTGAAAGTAACTAAATCTGCGCTCACAAACGCTGTATCCGCAGCGGGCACATTAATCACAACAAGTCACGGAATTGTAGAGACAAATTAGCCTCTTTATATCTATTTACTCTAGAACGTAACATTACTTCGGGGGGAGAATGTTTTGTTTTTGGGAGGACAAGGTATGTCTACAAATGAGAATGAGCAGTTGGCAAAAATTGCTGCACAATTGTCAAATATTGAAACGCAGCTTGAGGCTGTAAAACATCACCCATCGCAGAATGGTGGGTGGGCAGAGTTGATGGGTATGATTGAAAGAATCGATGCCCGACTTGGTGCGATGGAGATTTCTTTGAACGACCCAGTTCAAGGAACCATTGCAAGAGTGAAAGAGCTTTCAGATTGGCGAACGAGAGCCAGCGATATCTTGGAAGGCAACCAACGTCAGGACGAAAGATTATTGAAGCTTGAGTTGCAGGTGGCATTTTATAATAAAATTACTTGGGCAATCGGAGCAGGTGTTCTAGCTCTGATGGTTAAAGCTTTTATGTCTTTGATTGTGCCCGGTGCTTAAAAATTTTTTCCAATAAAATTTGAGATTTTCCTTGACTTTGTTAGTCGAATTAGTTATATTGTATATGTGATTGATGGTGAGGTTAGTATGACAAACGAAGAGTTAAGAGAAGCGTTGCGATTGTTGCTGGAACTGTGGGAGCAGGGCGGTCAGGAAGCGTGCGAGGCTTTGCTTGAAGCGGTTAATGAAGCGCGATAATAATATGAAAAAGTTGAACAAAATGCTTGACAGATATGATTCCTTATGCTATATTATTCATGTGATTGGGAGTTGTGATTAATGAATCTTCGTAAACGTCTTAATGCTCTGGTTGCCAATCCTCGTATTCAAAATGCGAAACGCGACCACGACTTTGCAAAATCTCTGCTTGCTTATTATGAGCGGACAGGACGCCTTACATCAGGGCGTAAAGTTTGGGTAGACCGTCTTGAAGAGCGTTATGCTGAAGACGCCCCAGACAACAGTGACGGTGCTTTAAATGCCCGTATCGAGGCTATCCGTGCCAAGGTTGTCGAAGGCTCTTGGGACCATAACTTTCTTGGCTCTGTTCTGGAGCAGAACCGTTCCCGTGGTGAGTTGAGCCATCGCCAGCTTGAGATTCTTGAAAAGATTGAGTCGCGTCATAGCGATGAAATGCTTGCCCGTCGTGAGAATTGGGCTTCTAGCTACACAGAAGAGATGGCAGACCGGATGCGTGTCGCAGCCGAGTACTATGCCGCCAACCCTCCTTACTATGCTGACCTTGCTCGCAGTGTGCTTCACACCGAGGGCTTCGTGCCTACTGAGAAACAGTATCGTACTCTGACCGAAAACAAGTATGCTGCAAAGGTTTTGCAGGCTCACTTCGCTGCTCCTACGTTCCCGGTTGGCTCCAAGGTCGCAGCCCGTGCCAACGCTCCTTATGGGCTCAAGGGCAAGAAGGGCTTCGTTATGAAGACCGATGCCAAGCCAGTTACGAACGCTGCACGCGGTACGAAGGTTTATATGATTCTTCCCATTGGCGAGGCTACGCCCGTCTTCTGTGAAGAGCGTCACTTGAAGAGAGGACGTTTCTAAAAAATAAAGTTTTTACTTAACAGGTATGCACCTTCGGGTGTATATTTGTATATATGGAGGATTTAATGAGAGTTAGTATACAGTATTCAGTGGAGCTTGAAGAAGTTCCGCTGGAAATACGAAATTTAATTGATACAACCGTAGTAGAGAGATTGCTTGCGGTTGTTGGTGCCCTTGAAGGCTTATCAGTCGAGAGCAATCCCGAACAAGCTCTGACAACCATTGATGAGGCAAGAAAAGCTCTCTACTGTGCTGATGAGCGGCTTTCAGACTTGGACGGAATCTTGCGCGGCTACATTGTACAACGTGCTTCCGAGGTTCAGTCAGGAGAGTCACAGAAGCGACAGCCAACGCCAACAGAGCAGGCAGGCGTAGACCCGCAGATGGCTGAAGCGGGAGCCATCTCAGAAGAAGCGATGAAGATTGTTCGTGCAAAGCTCGCTGAACACAAACTTGAGACAGATGCACTACGCCGTACAATGAATTTGGGGTTTGATGAGCCTCTAGATGACGAGGGGGCTGATAATGAAAGTTGAGAAGGGAATGCTGGTTTATATTCCTTCTGGTGTTCGTTTGGTCAAGACACAAACGGACAAGGATGATTATGATATTTATGTAAAAGAATATCGCGTTACAGATAAACCCACCAATTGTTTGGTGCTGGAATCGAAAGCGGCTGGAAAGAAGCGGTGCAAAGTTATTTATGAGGGCACAGCTTGGTATGTAGATTGTAACAGTGTTTATAAAATTGATAAGGAGAAAGCAAATGCTAGTGAAGCTCGTAGAAGTTATTGAAACAAAAAGAAATTATTCTCAGAAAGCTGAGAACACAAGTGGCGCATCGTACAGCTTGAGAGAGGTTACTGTTAACCCTAATCACGTTGTTTGCCTAAGAGAGGACGACCGTATGATTCAGCGTTTAAACGAAGGTCGTCTTCCAGAAGACATCGATAGTCGCCAGAGGTTTACCCGAGTTTATCTTGACAGGGGTCACACTGGTCTTGACTTGACGGTCGTTGGAAGTCTTGAGCAAACACAAAAGACGCTTGGCGTAGATTCACGGGAGGTGCTTCGTGGCTAATATAGAATATTATCGAATGATTGCGTGGAATGGTTGTCCGTGGTGTGATAAGGCTTATAATTTGTTGACCGAAACCGGGGAAGAAGTTCACGTAACTTACCACCCACGCGGCTCGCAAGCACTTCAAGAAGCTAAAAATAAGAACAACTGGCAGACTGTTCCCATCATTACTCATGTTTCGGTTCAAGGCGACGACATTAAAGAGACTTTTGTCGGTGGCTATGACAACTTATGTCACTTTATGGAAAGCCGGGGAGAGTAGCTTGAGCAACGATTCTTACTATGTTGTGCCGGGATATCAAGCAATGCTCACGATGGTTGAGCTAAAGGAGTTGCAAGATATATCTTCCCATTTGCTAAAATATTATGTTGAAGAAAATGAAGTAAGTCAGTGGGAGGCAACAGCGGTGCCAGAAGTGGCAGAATTATATTCTGGCTCCAGAGCTTGCATTGAACTATTGCAACACTTAATGCAGAAAGACCCACCACCAGAATTTAAAGAAAAGATTACTGGTGGTGGCGTTTGTGTGACTAAGGAAGAGTATCTTGGCTTGGCTTCTCTCTTAGAAACGATGAAGGCTCTCAAGAAAGGTGTGCGAGACAATTATAATATTTCTTTCGAGATACACTAATGGACGTTTACCAAAGATTTAAAGATTATCAGGGGGATATGTGCTGGCAGGCACACATCGCAGAACTTAATAGAGATTCTGATTTGGAAATGTCTGGCTTGTCACTTGATGAAGTGGGCTCCCTAAGAACCTCTGATTTTGATTTTGAATATGTACCCAGCGAAAACAAAGAAGCATGCCGAGAAATAAAACTATTTATTCAGCAGCACGAATGGCTCGGCAAACTACCTAACAGACCAACACATAGATTTACAGCAAGGTTAAAGAAAAATGGACAACTCGCAGGCACTATTATTATGGCTGTACCCAATGCGTTTTCAAACTTATTGGGGAGAGAAAACAAAAACAAAGAAAAATTAATTTCCAGAGGTGCGTGCATCTCTTGGGCTCCTAAGAATCTCGGGTCTTGGCTCATCTCTTCTTCGATAAAGTGGATGGTCAAGAACACCGAGTTTCGATATTTTACAGCCTACTCAGACCCAGAGGCTAGAGAGCTTGGCACAATTTATCAGGCATGCAACTTTATTTATTTGGGACAGACGAGCGGCACCGCAAAGCAATATTTGGACCCCAACCACCCAGAGAAGGGCTGGTTTAGTGACAGAGAGTTTCGCAAGAAGTCAAAGTATTATCGCTACGCTGCCGAGCTTGGTATTAATAAGGAGACTTGGCGAGGTTGGATGAAAAAGTATTCTCCTAATTGGGATATTATCCCGCCTGATGTTAAGTCAGATATCAAGGAGAGAGAACACCAGTATCGCCAATCTTGTCAATGTCGAGCGGTGCCAGCGAAGCACAAATATGTTTATATTCTTGGAAAATCTAAGAAGGAAACAAAATTCTACAGGAACTTGTTTGAGCAAAACAATCCAAAAAAGGTTGGATTGCAGTATCCGAGCCTACGCGGGCAATAGTTTTTTTATTCTTTATAATTAGAACGAAACACCTTTCACAGCAAAAGATTTTCCCAATTTTACCGGCTTTTTTGACATCATCGCAAAGACGCCGTTTTGTTCAACAAGGAACTATTTATAGGATGATAGCAAAAGATGGAGGCTTATACTAATGGCAAAAGACATTGTTGACTTGGTAACCGAGGCTTTGGAGCAGAACGGCGTAAAGCCAACCAAAGCGAGCGTTACCTATTATTACCTGAAAACGCTGAAGGAGTCGTATCGCTCTTTTGGTAAGAGAAAGTCAATTCTCTCAGAGGGGGCAGATATGGACCCTGAACAGGTTCAGAAGGCACTTGAGGATGCGGCTGGACAGTTGAGCACTCTACAAGACTTTTTAAATCCTGACAATATGAAAAGATTTGAAGCAGCAGCCGAGTTTATTCCTCAGTTGGATGAATTTTTTGGAAGTCTAAATACTCACTTTGAAATTCAGAAGCAGAAGGAAGAAGAAGCAGCCGCTGAAGCAGAAGAGGCAGCATCACAGGCAGAATCTGAAGCAGAATCTGAAGCAGAAGAAGCAGCCGCTGAAGCAGAAGAAGAGGCAGCAGAGCAAGAAAAGCAAGCAGAAGAAGAATCCGACGCAGCGGAAGATAGTGGTGAGCCTCCACCAGAAGAGGCACCGCCCGCAGAACAAGCACAGGCTGATGAACCAGAAGAGGTTGAGGAATCACTCAACGAGGGTGTTATCAACAGATGGAAAACGCTTGCAAAGATTAGGGGATAAGTTATGAGCGAATTAAATAGCGACGAATCTAAGTCGGCAGTAGAGGTATCTGATGATGAACTGCTGCCGAAAGCACCACCTAAGTTGGCGGCAAGAGGAATCAGAACCTTTACAGTTGCCCGCAGAGCCGATGAGACTGGTGTCTCTGGTACGGGCGTGGTTATTGAAGGTGTAACGCTGGCAACAGGTCAGTGCATTGTTCACTGGCTGTATCCACCACCAAGAGGTGGCATTGCTATCTTTGATAGTATGAACGACTTTATTAGAGTTCACATCGGACCACACCCTGCTAACAAGACCATCATTACTTATCAGGATGGTGAGCAGCAGACATTTGGTGACGATGACGAAGAGGAAAAAACAAATGAATGATTATTTTAACAGCAATAAGTGGAAGAAGTTTTTAAGTGAGAACAAAAAATATTCTGTAGAGGAAGGCTGCGGCGATATGCCCCCGCTTCCACCTGCACCGGCTCCGATGGCAGCAGAGCCATCCACTGACGACCACGAAGGTGAGATGGCTCGCTCTCAGTTGCAGCAAGCAGCAGAAGCATCAGCTTCTCTGATGTCGCTAATTCAAGATGGCGAGAACCTGCCAGCTTGGGTGCAGGCAAAGTTGACAAAGGCTTCAGACTATCTTGATTCTGTCCGACGCTATATGGAATACAAAGAGACTTCGCCAATGATGGAAGAGGAAGATATGTCGGTGTATGATGATATTACTAAAGCACCGCTTCATATGCCTCCCCGACCTGACAAGCCGTCTAAGGCGCAGGCTAATAAAATTACTCACGCGGAAGTGCCAGTTGAACTCATTAACGATTTAACAGGGTATCTCGAAGATATGGCAGGGTTAAAAATGAAAGGGTCAGATTTTATAGCGAGACGCGCCAGAGATTTATTAGCACAAATTAGCCAGTCGTCGCCAAAGGGACAAGGATGAAGAGTAATGCTTGCTTGGATTAGAAGCCTAAAGCCTATCTTTATTGAAAACAGCAGGGTTCCAGTCCTGCTGTCTTACGTTTCGCCCATTAATATTAATGCCATATCGTTCGGACCCTTCGTGTGGTCCCGTTCGACAATGGATGAAAGAGTCAGGAGGCATGAGTGGGTGCATTTTCAGCAGCAACTTGAGCTTTTTTTTGCTCTCCAGTGGCTTCTTTACGGCAGTTTCTATCTATTTAATCTAATTAAGTATAGAGGAGACGGTGCCTTAGCTTATTATAATATCGCCTTTGAAAGAGAGGCGTATTCACACGATGAGCAAGAGGACTATATGGCTACGCGCCCATTTTATAATTGGATAGGATACATCAACAATGAAACTAAAAAGCTTTAAGACACTAAACGAAAACTGGAACAAGTGGGTTAACGAGAGCCCAGAGGATGACGAGAGAGGTCAACTCATTGATGCAATTCGTGAGTACTCAAAGGACTTGACAGGTAGCCGTGATGATTATGGCAGCTTTGAAAAGCTTGAGGCAATGAGCCTTGAGCAGCTACAAGATTACCTCAAGGGTATGGCAAACTCCCCTGAAGCGCAAGAGAGGGAGGACAGGTTTAGGGATGAAGAAGAGGCAGCAATGGGTGCCGATTCGGATTTTGATAGGATGCCAAAGCAGCAGGGAATGGGTCGCCCAATGGAAGAAGGTGAAGGCGCGATGGATTCTTCTGAAATTATTAGTTACCTTGATGGTATGATAGATGACCTGAATTCAGAGGTTGTATCGTTCCAGAATTTTGATGCAGACGTAAACAACCGTGGTCGTTCGAGCGCAGAAGAGGTGGCGTTTGAGCGAGGCGCAGCCGAAGCTAAAAAAGAAGCGATTGAAAAGCTTGATGCCATCCTTAATATGATTAAGGCGGGCAGTGAGAAAGGTGTTCAAAATGAAGCATCCAGCCTTGAAGAGCGTATTAAAAAGGCTGTTACTCGCAAACTACAAGAGAAGGCAAAGTCAAAGAACCAGCAACAGTTTATGGGAATGGTTAAGAAGTGTCAGGAAACTGGCGACTGTGCCTCAACCGAGGTAAAGAAAGCTGCCGACAGTATGAAGAAAGGCGACGTTGATGACTTTGCCAGAACAAAGCACAAAGGATTGCCCGACACGGTGGAGGATAAAAAATAAATGAAACATCTAATGGAGAACTGGAGAAGATTTCTTACAGAAGAAGAATCTGATTTTGAAACTCATATGATGTATGACCCTGAGTCGGGTGATAAGAAAGAAGCCAAGTCCGAGGCAGAGCACAACGCGCTCGCAGCTAAGGGTTACGTTCACGTTGACCCTGCAAAGGTCCGTAAGGCTCTTGAAGATGAGGGCGGTGCCGCTGGCACTGACGCCATCGTAGACAGAACTGATTCCAGCAAGGAAGAGGTCGAGAAGACTATGGACAATATGCCAGACGTTGCCCAACACAAGAAGGGTGATTATATTCTTGGCGATAAAGATAAAGTTAAGATTCAAGAAGACTGTTGGGATGGGTATGAAAGAAACTATGATGTACCAGAAGGCGAACAAGGTTCCTGTAAA
>MDTB01025340.1_pt1 | contig 20884 bp, 17 predicted proteins | sample 811161 | NCBI WGS metagenome assembly MDTB01 (sample SAMN05326650, study PRJNA326480) | marine metagenome | isolation source: seawater | place: Mediterranean Sea | collected 2009
GCAGATACACCACTGCGCTGATAGGCGGAATTATCTTACTGCTTGCCAGGTGAGCGGCGGTTCATCCATCAGCGCCGCCTGCTCACGCAGGTCGAGAATATGCTGCTCCCAACTGCGGGAGGTATTAAACCATGGGAAAGCCCGGGGAAAGGCCGGATCGCTCCAGCGTCTCGCTATCCAGGCAAAGTAGTGCATCAGGCGCAGCGTACGAAGCGCTTCAATCAGGTTGAGCTCTACAGGGTCAAAGTCCATAAAAAGGGTGTATCCCTCAAGCAGGACATGCAGGGTCTGTTCACAGTCTTCCCGCTCACCCGAAAGAAACATCCACAGATCCTGCACCGCCGGCGCCATGCGTGAATCGTCCAGATCCACCATATGCGGGCCTTTCTCCGTCCAAAGAATGTTGCCGCGATGGCAGTCGCCGTGGGTGCGGATCAATTTCAGGTCAGGGCAGCGCTCATAGCACCAGGCCACCCTCTTAATCAGGTCCTGAGTCAGCGACTCATAGGCGGGAATCAGTTCGGATGGAATGAAATCATGTCCAAGCAGAAAGCCAGCGCAGTCGCTGCCAAAAGTCGTGACATCGAGCGTCGGCCGGTGCTGATAGCGTTCTTTTTTGCCGATGGCATGTAGGCGCCCGATGAAGCGGCCTAGCTGACGAAGCTGCTCGACATCTTCAAAGTCCGGGGATCGCCCTCCGCGTCGCTCAAAGAGGGCAAAGCGGTAGGGCCCAAACGCGCGCAGCGTGGCGCCGGCGCTATCGGCAAGAGGTGCTACCAGGTCGATGTCTTGTGAGGCAAGGTCCAGGGCAAAGGCGTGCTCTTCCAAGATAGCAGCATCGCTCCAGCGGCCCGGCCGGTAAAATTTGGCGATGAGCATGCCGCCATCCTCAGTCCCCAACTGATAGACACGATTCTCAAAACTATTCATCTCAAGCAGTCGCCCGTCACATTGAAATCCCTCGCCGTCGACGGCGGAGAGTACCGCTTCAGGCCCAAGCCCTTCATAGGTGGTCATTGAGGTGTCGCTGTCTGACATGGCATTCAAGGTGAAACAATATCGGGCTGGGTGGGCCTCATCCGCAGGGCCAGCACGATCAGCACGGCTCCCACCGCGATGAACCCGCCAAAGACGCTGCAGACCCGGTAGATACTGAGTCCCGCATCCATCAGCATCCCCATGACCACCGGACCCACCGCGGAGGCAAAAACCATCAGGGCCAGATAGAGGCTCTTGATGGCACCAAGATGTTGCGGCCCATAGAGCTCCGCCCACAAGGCCGAGGCGGAGGTGTGGATGAGCCCCGTGTGCAGGCCCATCATGATCATATAGGGAATCACCCAGAAAGCCCGATCTGCGGTTGCGAGCATCAAACATGCCCCCATCAGCGGAATCAACATAACCTGAATCACGCGCTCGGCTCGGAAGCGATCGATCAGTGGTCCTGCAAAGAGGACAGTGATGATTCCTGCCAGGGCATAAAAGATATAAGCCCCGGTGATCCATTCACCGGACCAGCCCTTGGCTTCGGCGACATTTAGATGATGAAAAAAGAAAGCGGTCACGATCATGGGCGAGGACAGTATGCCGGGGGCCATGACATAGAACCTGACGTCGCGGAGCACTTGCCTCCTGGTCCACGAGACCACATTTGAAACCGCAGAGTCTCTCTGGGAGGATAGCTGACTGAGATACCGACGATGAAAGCGGTGATGGTTACTGAGCAGCCAGAGTGTTGCGGGAATCAAGGTGACTCCCACCAGAATGGCGGCGCTGGCGTATGTCCAGCGCCAGCCCATGACGGCGATGAGGACCACCGCCAAAAAGGGCAGTACCGCCTCGCCAACGCTGTATCCCAGCGAGGCGACCGCAATGGCGCGGCCGCACTCCCTATCGAAATACCGCGCCATGCTGGTAATCGAGATATGTGATGCCAATCCCTGTCCGGATTGTCGCAAAAGAAATATGGCGACCACGAGCATGACTGGACCTGATGCCAGAGACATACAGGCGCAGGCTACGAGCAGGCCGAACGCGACTGCGATCGAATAGCTGGAGAGCGAGAATCGATCGATCAGGCCTCCGGTGAACGGCATCAAGAGGGCGCTTGCCAGTGTGCCGGCAAGGTAGATGCTGCCCCAGAGCGTATGGCTCAGGTCAAACTCAGCTTGAATGTGTGGCCCGAATACCCCGATGAAGTAAGTCTGGCCAAAACTTGAGTAGAAGGTCATCAGAAAACTGAAGGCCACGAGACGGCCGTTGATGACGAAGAGTTGTCGATAGGCGGCGAAAGACTTTTTCACAAGTAATCAGGCTTCAGGTGCTGGAGACCGCCTAAGATGTTCTTGGCGGAAGACGGCCTGACTGTCGATCAGGTGCCCGGTTTGGGGAAGCGGACGATATCACAGGAGCTTACGCTCGATAGCGCTTTCCTTTGCATCAAGACCTTGGGTATCGGTCTCCCGCAGCACCTTTTCCTGTCAGCCTGGGGCGACTCCGGTTTCCATTACCGCGACAAGATCAGCCGTTGGGAGGGTGAAATCCCTAGAATGCCGCCCGAAGACTACAGGACTTGAGGAATCGATGATACAGGGCCAGCAGCAAAACGGACGCGGAATCGTGCTCGTCATTAGCGCAATGACGATCTTTTCTGTCCAGGACGTCATCATCAAGCTGCTCTCCGATGATGTTTCGTTGTACCAGATTCTTTTTTTTTCGATCGCTTATCGGGATACTGCTGATCCTGGGGTTCCAGAAGATCATCGGTGAGCCGATTAAACTGTGGACCGCATACCCTGGGCTGTCCCTATATCGGGGCATCGCTTTTTTCTTTGGTTACGCGGCGTTTTATTTTGCTCAGTCAAAAGTGCCGATTGCGAATGCCACTGTGCTTTTTCTCGTCAGCCCCTTCTTTATTACCATCATGTCCATATTTGTTTTCGGCAGTTCGGTTGGGGTGCGCCGCTGGGCCGCCATGCTGGTGGGTTTCTCGGGGGTGATCTTTATTGCAAGGCCTGAAGGCGGCGCGTTCAACTGGATTTACCTGCTACCGGTGACGGTAGCAGTGCTTTACGCCACTTCGATGATGATCGCCAAGAAAACCGCTGAGCGCGATACCGTTTACCAACAGATCATCGTGATGTATCTGGTCACGACCGTGCTCTCAGGATTAATGGGACTCTTTTTTGGTGATGGTTCCCTTTCCGCGCTGGGGATCAACGGAATTGAATTTCTCACTCATCCCTGGCGCTTGGATGGCCTTGACGTCACTCTGTCTTTGTTGATGATCACGCTCATCGGCACTTCAGGGTTCCTTTTGCTCCACAGCGCTTATCGAATTGCAGATCCGGCCGTGATCTCACCCTACGAGTACAGCGGCCTGGCAGCGGTAATTATTCTTGCCTTTGCCGTCTTCGGAGATATCCCCTCTGCACTTGAAGCGACAGGCATGGTGCTCATTGTGGGTGCGGGAATCTATCTTTTCTATCGGGAGCACGTTCAGGGTCAGGACGCAGCCGCCGAGGCAACACTTCGCTGAATCGTCGCTGTCGGTATAATGCTCCGCCGCGCGCTTTCCGACTCACTGATTCAGGATCCTCTTGGATGCATCCCTCGATAGAAAACTTGAGAAACGTGGCGATCATCGCCCACGTTGACCACGGCAAGACCACGCTGGTCGATCAACTGCTGCACCAATCTGGCACGCTGGCCTCACATGGAGAGATGGGGGAGCGTGTGATGGACTCCAATGATCTGGAGCGAGAGCGCGGCATTACGATCCTTTCGAAAAACACCGCTATCCGCTGGCGAGAATGGCGCATCAACATCGTTGACACCCCGGGCCACGCAGATTTTGGCGGAGAAGTGGAGCGGGTGCTGTCGATGGTGGATTCCGTACTGCTGTTGGTGGATGCAGTAGAGGGTCCCATGCCACAGACACGGTTTGTGACGCAAAAAGCCTTGAGTCATGGGCTCCGGCCGATTGTGGTGATTAACAAGGTCGACCGTCCCGGCGCCCGCCCGGATTGGGCGCTGGATCAGACCTTCGATCTGTTCGATCGCCTGGGCGCGTCCGAGGCGCAACTGGACTTCCCCGTCATTTATGCTTCTGCTTTACAGGGTTGGGCCGCAAAAGAACCCGCTGCAGAAGCGAATCAGGGTATGGAGGCGTTGTTTGACGCAATTGTGACTCACGCGCCGGTTCCCTCGGTAGATCCGGACGGCTCCTTCCAGATGCAGATCAGCGCGCTGGATTATTCGCCCTATGTCGGAGTTATTGGGATCGGCCGAATCCAGCGGGGCCAGATTCGGCGCAACGATGCTGTGGCAGTGACTGAGCCGGAGGGAAAGGTGCGCAAGGGGAGGATCCTGCAGATTCTGGGCTTTCATGGGCTGGAGCGGGTAGAAACGGAAAGCGCTGTGTCTGGAGATATCGTTGCTGTGACGGGGTTGGATGCGTTGGGGATTTCCGATACGTTATGTCATCCGGATTTCGTTGAGCCACTCCCTATGCTGAGTGTGGATCAACCTACCTTGAGCATGACTTTCCAGGTGAACGATTCTCCCTTTGCTGGACGCGAAGTGAAATTTGTCACCAGCCGCAACCTAAAAGAACGGCTCGAGCGCGAGCTCATTCACAACGTGGCACTCCGGGTCGAACCCATGGAAGATCCCGACAAGTTCCGGGTATCCGGTCGGGGTGAACTGCATCTGTCAATTCTTATTGAGAATATGCGCCGCGAGGGATACGAACTGGCGATCTCCCGTCCGGAGGTCATCATGCGTGAGGAGGCGGGGGAAACGCAGGAGCCTTTTGAGACGCTGACGGTGGACGTCGAGGAAGCGTACCAGGGCCGCGTGATGGAGAACCTTGGAGAGCGCCGCGCCCAACTGCGCGATATGGTGCCTGATGGCCGTGGCCGCGTACGGCTGGACTATCTGATCACCAGTCGGGGACTGATTGGATTTCGCTCGGAATTTCTCACCATCAGCTCAGGAACCGGATTGATGTATCACGCATTTGATCATTATGGTCCGCGCTTGGAGGGCAGTCTAGCTGAGCGTAACAACGGTGTGATGATATCCATGTCGGCAGGCAAGGCGTTGGCTTATGCTCTGTTTAATCTGCAGGAGCGAGGACGACTATTTATTGGTCATGGGGTTGAGGTTTATGAGGGCATGGTCATTGGCATTCACTCAAGATCCAATGACCTGGTGGTGAATCCCCTTAAGGCAAAACAGTTGACCAATATCCGTGCCGCTGGCACTGACGAAAACCTGCTGCTGACACCGCCGGTCTCGATCACGCTCGAATATGCGCTCGAGTTTATCAACGAGGATGAATTGGTGGAGGTGACCCCAGAATCCATTAGGATTCGAAAGAAATTCCTGCGTGAGCACGAGCGCAAACGCGCCAGCCGCGCTGCCTGATCGGGCGCGACGCGGCGGCTAGGGGTCGATCTGCTGTCCCGCGAGGTAAAGCCAGGTCGGCACAACACTATCCGGATTAAGAGAGACACTCTCAATTCCCTCATCCATCAGCCAGCGGGCAAAGTCGGGATGATCTGAGGGCCCCTGCCCGCAGATGCCAACATATTTGCCAGCGCGCCGGCAGGCGTCGATCGCCTGGTGGAGCAGAATTTTGACCGCGTCGTTGCGTTCATCGAAAAGGTGCGCGATGTCACCGGAGTCGCGGTCAAGACCCAGTGCCAGCTGGGTCAGGTCATTGGAGCCTATCGAGAAGCCGTCGAAGTGCTCCAAAAAGGCGTCCGCAAGGAGGGCGTTCGCCGGGATCTCGCACATCATGATGACTTTAAGGTCGTTGACCCCTCTCACCAGTCCGTTGTCTGCCAGCAAGGTCATAACTGCCTCGGCCTCCGTCAAAGTCCGGACAAACGGCACCATCAGCCAGACATTCTTGAGTCCCATGTCGTCGCGAACATATTTCAGGGCACGGCACTCAAGCTCGAAGCAGTCACGAAAGCCCGAATCGATGTAGCGGGAGGCCCCGCGGAAACCGAGCATGGGATTATCCTCCCGGGGCTCGAACTCGCGTCCTCCAATCATGTTTGCGTATTCGTTGGATTTGAAATCAGACAGTCGCACGATGACAGGTTTGGGATTAAAGGCGGCTCCGATGTGGGAGACACCCTCGGCGAGTTTCTTAACGTAAAAATCAATGGGGCTGTCATAGCCCGCAATCGCCTGATCGACTTTGGCCCGGATGTCGGATTCCAGTCGCTCGTAGTTCAGGAGCGCTTTTGGATGAACCCCAATCGTATTGTTGATAATGAATTCCAGTCGTGCGAGGCCGACACCCGCGTTGGGTAGGCTCTGAAAATCAAAAGCCCGCTCCGGATTGCCGATATTCATACTGATCTTGAATGGCAGCTCGGGCATATCTGCAAGATCGATCCGTTCAACTTCAAAATCTAGTGCGCCCTCATAGACCCGGCCTGTGTCGCCTTCTGCACATGAGACGGTAACCGAAAGGCCCTCGCTGAGTGATGAGGTCGCTTTGCCGCAGCCGACCACCGCCGGTATGCCAAGTTCACGGGCGATAATGGCGGCGTGACAGGTCCGCCCGCCCCGGTTGGTGACAATCGCACCCGCCCGCTTCATAACGGGTTCCCAATCGGGGTCCGTCATGTCGGTGACCAGGATATCTCCGGGAGCCACCTTGTCGAGATCCTTTACCGAGGGAACCACACGAACCGTGCCGGCTCCGATACGGCTGCCGATACTGCGACCTTCGCACAGTACCGGTCCTGACCCGTTCAGTCGGTAGCGTTCCAGAACCTGCTTCTGGACCCGGCTTTGGACAGTCTCTGGACGTGCCTGCAGGATGAAAAGTTCGCCGGACTCACCGTCAAGCCCCCACTCAATATCCATCGGCTTGCCATAGTGGGCTTCAATGGTCATCGCCATCCCAGCCAATGCTTCTACCTGGTTGTCGGTCAGGGAGAAGGAGTTTCGTTCCTCGTTCGATGTATCTACGGTTTTGACCGGAGAGGGATCCCCCGATTCCGCGTAGACCATCTTGATCAGTTTGCTGCCGAGATGTCTTCGGGTGATGGCCGGGTGACCGCTTTTCAGCGTGGATTTGTGAACGTAGAACTCATCGGGATTGACTGCTCCCTGAACGACACACTCACCCAGTCCGACGCTGGACGTAATGAAGACCGTATCCGAAAATCCGGATTCAGTGTCCAGGGTGAAGGCGACGCCGCTCGCTCCCATATCGCTTCGAACCATGCGCTGGATGCCCGCAGAGATGGCAACCTGCGCATGATCAAATCCCTGGTGCACGCGATATGCAATCGCTCGGTCATTGAAAAGTGATGCAAAGACCTCGTGCACTGCGATCAGAACGCTGTCGATTCCGCGAACATTCAGAAAGCTTTCCTGTTGTCCCGCGAAGGAAGCCTCGGGCAAATCCTCGGCAGTGGCTGAGGATCGGACAGCAACAGCCGTGTGATCTCCGAATTCTCTGTAGTGTTGGGTTATCTCCTCAGACAACGTGGTGGGCAGGGGGGTTTCGATAATCCAACGCCGGATCTGCTCTCCGGTGCTGGTCAGTTGCTCAATATCGTCGACATCCAGCGGAGCCAACGCGTGGTCGATACGGCCTTTCAGTCCGTCCTGTTCCAAAAACAGCCTAAAGGCATCGGCAGTCGTCGCGAAACCATCCGGCACAGAGATACCGGCAGAATCCAGTTGGCTGATCATTTCACCCAACGAGGCGTTTTTGCCTCCCACTCGGGGCACGGCATTCATACCGAGTGCCGTGAATGCGATAACGTATTCAGAGGTCATGATGGTCTGACGGCTCCCATGGATATGCTATACATTCGGCTCCTGGACATCTTCCTGATATCAGAAAAGAGGCGCCGATGAGTCTTGATAAACGTTCGGTCTTTGTGGTCTCCGACCGTACCGGCCTGACTGCGGAAGAACTCGCGAGGAGTTTATTGACGCAGTTCCCGCAGGTACATTTTGTGACCACGGTGCTCCCTTTCGTTGACTCAGATGATAAGTTGAAAGATGTACTCCGACAAATAAAAGAAGGCGGCCAAGAGGATGGGTCACGGCCCATCGTGTTCGTGACCTTCGTTAACGCGGATTACCGCAAGCAGATCGATAAAGCCAATGCGCTGGTCGTGGATGTTTTCAGCTCCTTTATGGGCCTGTTGTCGCGCGAGCTCAATCTCATTCCGAGTTGGCAGGCGGGCTATAGCCACGGCGTCACCGATCAGTTGCGCTACAACTCGCGGATCGACGCCGTGCATTTCGCAATGGATTCCGATGACGGCGTTAATCCGGATGCCTACGAGCAGGCAGATCTGATCCTGGTGGGGGTATCGCGTAGTGGGAAAACACCCACCTGTGTCTATCTCGCAATGCATTTCGGGTTGTACTGCGCGAACTACCCTCTCACCGATGATGACTTCCTGGACGATGGATTGCCTCCCGTGCTGATCCCCTATAAGGATCGTCTTTTTGGGTTGACGATAGACCCCCAGCGGCTGCATGAAATTCGTGAAAAGCGCCGGCCTGACAGCCCCTATGCCAAGTTGGCCCAATGTCAGCTTGAAATCCGTCGCGCCGAAGGGATGTATCGACACCACAGCATTCCGATGTCTAATACCTCAGGTATTTCGGTCGAAGAAATTGCGGCGACAGTACTGCAAAGAAGCGGGATCCATCGCGAGTTGCTCAGTTGAATGAATTAAGGGTGATCCGGTGAGTCGTCCAACCGTGGGTTTCGTAAGCCTGGGTTGTGCCAAGGCAACCGTGGATTCGGAGCGAATCCTGACCCAACTCAGGGCCGAAGGCTATGCCTTTTCCCAAACCTATACGGATGCAGACGTTGTGGTCGTCAATACCTGTGGCTTTATTGATGCGGCAGTGGAAGAATCCCTGGCAACCATCGACGAGGCATTAAGTACCAACGGTCAGGTAATCGTGACCGGATGCCTTGGTGCGCGGGCTGAAATGCTCAAGGAGAAGTTCCCGGAGCTGCTGGCAGTGACTGGTCCTCAAGCGACAGCAGAGGTGCTTGCTGCTGTACACCAGAAGGCGCCTCCGGTGCAGGAGCCGCTCTATCACCTGCTGCCTCCAGGTGGTGTCAAGCTGACGCCGCGACATTATGCTTACCTCAAGATCTCCGAGGGATGTAATCACAAGTGCAGTTTTTGCATCATCCCGACAATGTGCGGCCGTCTCGCCAGTCGTCGGCCAGGGGATGTGCTGGAAGAAGCAGGGCAATTGGTTGAGGCGGGGGGCAATGAACTGCTGGTGGTCTCCCAGGACACGAGCGCCTATGGCATTGACCTGAAGAAGCAGGCTGATCTCATAACGGGTCATAACCTGCGCCCGGAAATTCACAGCCTTGCCCAAGCGCTGGGCGAATTGGGCGTGTGGGTGCGCCTGCATTACGTGTACCCCTATCCGCACGTGGATGCACTCGTTTCCCTGATGACGGAAGGTCTCGTGGTGCCTTATCTTGATGTGCCGTTTCAGCACGCCAGCCCCCGCATTCTCAAACTGATGAAGCGCCCGGCAAATACCGAGGACAATCTTTCCCGTATCCAGTCCTGGCGGGCCCGATGCCCTGAACTCGCCGTTCGCAGCACGTTCATTGTGGGGTTCCCTGGTGAGACGGAGCAAGATTTTTCTGAGCTGCTTGAATTCCTGCGTGAGGCACAACTGGACCGGGTCGGGTGCTTTATCTATTCCCAGGTGACAGGGGCTCGGGCAAACGAACTGCCTGATCCAGTGGATGCTCAACTGGCCGAGGAGCGTCTTCAGGCATTGATGGAGGTGCAGGCGGAAGTCTCGAAAGATCGCCTCGGCAGCCGGGTAGGTTCGCAGGTTGAGGTGGTGATTGACGATGTGGAAGCAGACACCGCCATAGCTCGAAGTTACGCAGAGTCCCCCGAAGTCGACGGCATCATTCAGGTTTCCGGAGCTGGGAACTTATCGCCCGGTCAGCGCCTGGATGTCAGAATTACCCACTTTGACGAGCATGATCTTCTGGCTGAAGCATTGTCTTAATCCAAGTGAATTCATCGGTTTGCCCAGACCCTGTTCGGTCAGTAGAGACCATTTAGAAACATTTCACGGTATTTGACGAGCATCCAATAACGAACGACAGATGCAGGAATTATCCAGTTCATTTGCCATTGCGTTCTCTCTGATAGGGACGCTGGACGCCGACCTTTTTGAGATTGTCGGACTGTCTCTTCGCGTCAGCCTGTCCGCGGTGGGCTTATCCCTGCTGATTGGCCTTCCGGTTGGTGCGGCGATTGCGATCGGCCGGTTTCCCGGACGCTTCAGTCTGATCGTTATCAGCAATTCGCTCATGGGGATGCCGCCAGTCGTAGTGGGACTGCTTGTCTATCTCGCGCTTTCCAGGGCAGGCCCTTTTGGCGTGCTGGGCTTGCTGTATACGCCGACCGCCATGGTGATTGCGCAAACCCTGCTCATTACACCGATTGTGATCGCGCTCGCCCGGCAGACCATCGAAGACCTTAATTCAGAGTACGGCGAATATTTCGCCTCTCTGGCAATCGGCTTGGGTCATCGAGTGCGGACCCTGCTATGGGAAGGACGGTACGGTCTTCTAACAGTCGGTCTCGCCGGCTTTGGCAGAGCGATCTCGGAAGTCGGAGCCGTAATGATTGTCGGGGGAAATATTGATCACCTGACTCGTGTTATGACGACGGCAATCGCACTCGAGACCTCCAAGGGTGATCTCGAACTTGCGATGGCGCTTGGGATTATTCTCATGTTGCTGGCCCTGGCGGTGAATCTGCTGTTGTCTTTTATCCGCCCTTCGGAACGGGTCGGGAAAAAGCCGACGGCGGCAAGCTACTGAACCCAAGATTGCAGACTTTGGCTGAACCAATCGTATTTTCTGGCCCAGGACAATTTCTATGATGATGTCTTCGGGGAGCAGGCGGCGGATCCTGTGGTTATTGGTGGGTGTGCTCTTTTGCAGTTTCTCGGCGGGGGTTCCCGCTGCGCAGGATTCCATTGTCATACAGTCGACGACCTCTACCGCCAATTCTGGACTCTACGATTACCTGTTACCTCTTTTTGAGGAGGCTCATGACATCAAGGTGAACGTGGTGGCGGTTGGAACAGGTCAGGCGATCCGTAATGCTATACGGGGAGATGGTGACGTTCTGCTGGTTCACGCCGAGTCGGACGAGGAGGAGTTTGTCGCGGATGGTTGGGGTGTTGAGCGTTTTGATCTTATGTTCAATGATTTTGTCCTGGTCGGCCCGGTAGCCGATCCGGCAGGACTGGGGGAGGCGGACAACGTCAGTGAGGCGCTGATGCGGATCAGCCGCTCCGGCAAGTTCTTTGCCTCCAGGGGGGATGATTCGGGTACGCACAACAAAGAGTTGGCGCTATGGCCCTCAGCGGCGATCGATCCATCGGAGGCCAGTGGGGGCTGGTATCGGGAGACCGGCTCGGGTATGGGCGCGACGCTGAACGTCGCCGTGGGAATGAGCGCCTATTGCCTGACGGATCGTGCCACTTGGATCAGTTTTGCCAATAAGCAGGATTTCAGTGTGTTGTACGAAGATGATCCGCTGCTTTTCAACCAATACGGGATTATTCTGGTGGATGCTGAAAAGCATCCGCATGTCAACGCAAAAGCAGGGCAGATATTCATAGACTGGATGATCGGCAAAGCTGGTCAGACGGCCATCGCCAACTTCAGGCGGTCTGGGCAACAGTTGTTCTTTCCGAACGCCTCACCCTCAGCAGACGTATCGGCGTCGGAGCAGTGAGGCACACTACTGTGATGGTCCATCGGTCGTTAGAATGGCGCCATCGTTATTTCGGAGTGGCAGTGCCTTGAACCGCAGCAGATGGAGTACCCGGCGCCGCATTCATCGTATCCGGCAACGCCGCTCGCACAATTTTGACCGCTATAACCCACAGCTGCCGTTACCGTTTTCGCAGTCCTTCCGGCCGAGCAGCGCTGATGAGGATTTGCGAAAACGCGAGGAGTACTAGATCGCTGTTGCGCAGTAGCGGCATCCAGAAAACGATATTGAGGGGCGTTAGCCAGGGCATGGATCCGGCAGGACGGTATAATCCGCCGTCTTTTTCAGTCCAGCAGTGACGGTTTTATGTCAGATCATCTGGAAGAGGTGCAGCGTCGGCGTACCTTTGCCATCATCTCTCACCCGGACGCGGGTAAGACGACTCTCACTGAGAAATTCCTCCATTACGGCGGCGCGATTCAGGAGGCCGGGACCGTGCGCGCCCGCAAGACCGGCCGGTATGCCACCTCTGACTGGATGAAGCTCGAAAAGGAGAGGGGTATTTCGGTCACCTCTTCGGTCATGCAGTTCGAGTACCGCGAGTTCATTGTGAACTTACTGGACACGCCGGGCCATGCCGACTTCTCGGAAGACACCTACCGCACGTTGACCGCAGTGGACTCCGCGCTGATGGTGATTGATGCGGCGAAAGGTGTTGAAGAGCGCACGATCAAACTGATGGATGTTTGTCGCCTGCGGGACACGCCCATCATGACCTTTATCAACAAGATGGATCGCGAAGGACGCGATCCCGTGGAACTGCTTGATGAGGTTGAGTCCGTCCTCAAAATCAGTTGCGCGCCTGTCACCTGGCCGCTGGGGTCCGGCCGTCATTTTTGCGGTGTCTACCGACTTCTCGATGACAGTGTTTCCCTGTTTGATCGCAGTGGATCAGGAGGCTGCTCGTCCCAGGTGATTCAGGGATTGGACAATCCAAAGCTCGACGTGATAGCGGGAGACGATGCGCCTAGGCTTCGTGAAGAGATCGAACTGCTGCAGGGCGCATCTCATGTTTTTGATCGCAATGCCTATCTTGCCGGGGAATTGACGCCCGTTTTCTTTGGGTCTGCCCTGAACCATGAAGGAACAGATGAACTGATCGATGCCTTCGTTGATTACGCACCGGCTCCGTTGCCCAGAGTATCGAAGACGCGAACGGTAGATGCGAGCGAAGCCCCTTTTTCCGGATTCGTTTTCAAGATTCAGGCAAATATGGATCCGGCACATCATGATCGGGTTGCTTTTTTGCGGATCACCTCGGGTTCATTTAACAAAGGCCTCAAGGTCCGTCATGTTCGTGCGGAGCGTGATATGCAGTTACACAACGCCATCACGTTTATGGCTGCCCGGCGCGAGTCCGCTAGCGGCGCGGTGGCAGGAGACATTATCGGGCTTCATAACCACGGCACCATTCAGATCGGTGACGCCTTCACGGTGGGGGAAGAGTTGAAGTTTCTCGGTATCCCCAGTTTCGCTCCTGAACTGTTTCGGCGGGTGAGGCTGGCCGATCCGCTACGGGCCAAAGCGCTCAACAAGGGGCTGGATCAGTTAAGTGAAGAAGGCGCCACCCAGGTATTTCGGCCCATGCTCAGCAACGATCTGGTGCTCGGCGCGGTAGGTATTCTGCAGTTTGATGTGGTGGCACATCGACTTAAGCACGAATACGGCGTGGAGTGCAGTTTCGAAGCGGTTCCCGTGGCGACTGTGCGCTGGCTCGACAGTGAGGACAGCGCGAAATTCGAAGAGATGAAGAAAAAAGCGACCCAGAACCTCGCGCTCGATGCTTCGGGGGCGCTCACCTACCTGGCGCCGAATCTTGCCAATCTTCGCCTTGCGCAGGAGCGATGGCCTGAGGTCATGTTTCATGCCACCCGAGAGCTGTAAGGTAAATCCTGATGATTTTGCAAGGTTTACCGTGGGCGGGACAAATCTTAGAATCTCGACACGGATTTTTAACGGTTTATCCAGTTTCGTCCTGGCGTTAACAATGACAAAGTCAGGATATTCTGAAAGCTTAATCAGAAGCTTAATGCTTAACGAAGGAGCATGAAGATGAAAAAATTTGTTGCTTTGGCGAGTCTCGCGGTGATCGGTGTTGGTTCACCAACGGTGCAGGCGGATGGCGCAGCGGTGTACAACAGTGGCTGCATGGCCTGTCATAACTCGGGCGTGGCAGGTTCTCCAAAAATTGGGGATAAAGATGCCTGGGCAGATCGCATCGCTCAGGGTATGGACTTGTTGTACGAGCATGCGATTGTGGGATTCCAGGGTAAGGCCGGCTACATGCCTCCCAAAGGAGGGTTCGCTCACCTGAGTGACGATGATGTCAAACTCGCTGTGGATTACATGGTCGAGCAGTCGCAATAACGAGACTCTGGATGCTGCCGCTGGGGCAGGCCGGAGCGGGTGAGTAAAAAAGCCGGGCTTTAGGCCCGGCTTTTTTTAGGCGTGTCTCTGAGATGGCATCGACGGATTACAGCGTTTGGGACTCAAAAAATTCCTTGAGCGCTCGATACAGAAGGACCGGATCATGCCAACCGGTGGTTTCACGAATCGAATGCATGCCGAGTTGCGGCGCGCCTACGTCGACCGTATCCACGCCGAGTACGGTTGAGGTAATCGGCCCGATGGTGCTACCGCAGGCCATATCGCTGCGCATCGCCATAGACTGCACAGGAACATCGGCACGGGTACAAACCCCTCTGAAAATCGAAGCGGTCTCACCGTTGGTGGCGTAACGCTGATTGGCGTTGAATTTGATGACAGGTCCGCCGTTAAGGCGCGGCTGATGCTGCGGGTCGTGTTTGGTTTCGTAGTTGGGGTGCAGCGCGTGCGCATTATCCGCCGAGATCAAAAGTGAGCGGGCCAAGACCCGCGCCATGGTTTCGCCGTCGCCGCAAAGCCGCTCCAGCACGGTGTGCAGAAAGGGTCCTTGTGCACCGGCTGCAGATGCACTACCGACTTCCTCATGGTCATTGCATACCAGTAAAACGGCCTGCTCTCCCTGGGCATCCAGCAGGCTGCGAAGCCCGGTGTAGCAGCTCAGCAGATTATCCAGCCGGGCGCTGGCGAGAAAGTCACCCCGTAATCCCACCTGCTGCGCACCTTGGGTGTCATAGCAACTCAGTTCATAGTCTGTGACCGCCTGTACGTTTTCCCCAGGATGCTCCTGATGAATCTGTTGAAGGAGTAATTCGCGAAACCCGGCTTCGCTTTGATCCGGCAGGTCACACAGTATCGGAACCAGTTCCTGCTGAGGATTGATCGTGCGGTTTTTGTGGATGTCGCGGTTAAGGTGGATCGCGAGGCTGGGGATAGTGACAATGGGCTTCTTGAAGTCAATCAGCAACGAGAGACGCTGGCCGCTGGTGTCAGAGCAGGTGACGCGTCCTGCGATCGAGAGATCCCGGTCAAACCAGGGTGCCAGCAGCACACCTCCGTAGATCTCAACACCGAGCTGATGAAAACCGGACCGCCTTACATCAGGCGCCGGTTTGATGCGAAGACAGGGGCTGTCGGTATGAGCGCCGATCATGCGCACACCGGATTCACTCAGGGGCGCACTTCCCATCCTGAATGCGATGAGCGATGAGCCATTTCGAAGGACCAGTGCTTTGTCGCGATCACCGATTGACCATAGCGCTTCAGGATCAAGATTGTTAAACCCGTGTTCTTGCAGAGTGCGCTGCATGGCGGTGACGGCGTGGAAAGGGCTGGGTGATTCGTCCAGAAACGCCATCAGCCCGGGATTAAATGATTCCGGTTTCAATTTCTTTCTCCTCTACGATCCGGTTTTAGCGCAAGGGCCGGTGTCGACCAGGCTGTTTTGTTGGTTCGTGGTTGTGCCCTCGGGAAGCCAGCGGTGTTCTGCTGACTGTGCTTCCAGCGCGGCAAAGTCAAAAAGAGACCGGTCTGCAAGCTGACTTGGTGCTACGTGTGTGAGGCTTCGGAAGATGCTGGCAATACGTCCCGGATGCGCTTTTTCCCAATCACTCAGCATTGCCTTGATCGCCTGGCGCTGCAGGTGGTCCTGTGAACCGCAGAGGTTGCAGGGGATCACCGGGTATTCCCGAATCCGTGCGTAGCGTGCGAGATCTGCTTCGCGGCAATAGGCCATTGGTCGAATGACGATATTGCGCCCATCGTCGCTGCGCAATTTTGGGGGCATCGATTTCAATTGACCACCATGGAACATGTTCAGAAAAAGGGTCTCGATCATGTCATCGCTATGATGACCAAGCGCAATCCGGCTCATGCCGTTTTCTCGAGCATAGCGATACAGGACACCCCGCCTCAGTCGTGAACACAGCCCGCACATGGTCTTCCCTTCGGGAATGACCCGCTTGACGATGCTGTAGGTATCCTCATCAATAATGTCGAAAGGCACGTCGCGGTCGACAAGGTATGACCTCAAGGTCTCGACCGGAAACCCGGGCTGGTTCTGATCGAGGTGCACTGCACGGAGTGAAAAGGAGACGGGGGCGCGATGGCGCAATTGCTCCAACACGTCCAGCATCACAAAAGAATCCTTACCACCGGAGACGCAAACCATGATGCTGTCTCCCTCGCTGATCATCTGGAAATCCTGAATGGCACGCCCGACCTCACGGCGAAGCCTTTTACTGAGTTTCTTTTCGTCCACAGATGAGGTCATGGCATTCTAATGATCGTCGAGCGGTTATCTTGATGCAAAAAATCCTGCTGCCGCATTGGTTGAGGGGAGGTTTTGCGGCGGACTGGGTCTGATTTTCTGGCGAATCCGGCGCGCATTGCCTTATGCTACGTCCATCATGACTCGAAAGCGCCTTATTTTATCGGCAGTTGGGCTATTGGTGGCGCTACTGGCCCTTCCGGTACTGTTCTTGCAGTACTTCAATTGGAACGATCATCGCGATCGAGTAGCGAGTTGGGTGGGTACCGCCATCCAGCGTGAAGTCCAAATCAGCGATCGACTTGGTTTTCAGCTTTGGCCGACGACCAAACTATCGGTATCGGGTCTTGAGATCTCAAGCCCTGAAGGTGTGTCGGACCTGCCTTTGCTGAAGCTTCAAAGCGGCGAAGCGGAGTTCGCCATCTGGCCCTTGCTGTCCGGTATCCTGGTCATCGATAGATTGGAACTTGATTCGCCTACTGTAAATCTGGTTTCCAAACTGGAGGAGGGGGCAACGAACTGGCGTTTTCGTCTGGATGAGACCGCTGACGACCAGTCGTTCGCTGGACCTCCTTTGGTTGTTCGCGAGTTGCAAGTACGCGGTGCTTATGTCCAGTACTCAGATCCTGATCCACAGCTTGATCAGGATCTTCACTTGAGTCAGTTGGACTGGGTGCTGCCCGAGGATGCCGGCAACAGCACGGTCACTGCCGCAGGGACGCTCAACGGCGGCGCCCTCGAGGTGAAGGGTGCCCTGACGCTCGTAGGCGAGGATGACCTCGAGGCAGTTTTGAATCTCGTGTTAGGCAAAATCTCAGGAGAAGTGAGCGGGAGCGTCACTGAGGTTATGCAGGGCGGTAACGTCGATATGCGTCTTGCGCTCGAGACAAGCGACTTGACCCAGTCAGTTGCCATGTTTGTGCCCGGACTCACTGAACAGGAGAAAGGTCTCTTCAGCGGTACCGCCCGGGTGATCGCCGCGATACGCGGCCGGCCGGGCAGGGATTTACGCCTTGAAGATATTGACGTTACGACGCGCTCGTCGATATTGCGCCTCACGGCCTCCGGAGGGATAAGTCTGGTACGCCCGCATCGACGTGGCCGGACCCCTTCGACCCGATTCCAGGTGCTGGCCGAGACAGAAGCGCTTAGTGAGCTCGTGGGATTGTATGGTGCAAAGTTGCCTTTTAAAGCGAGTGCTCAGGCGCGCGGCGTCCTGACAGGATCTCTTGGCAATTTCCGCATTGATGAGATTGCGGTCAGTGCGTCAGGCGAGTATGGCAGCCTTTCGGCAAATGGTTTCATGGAGAAGCTCGGCGGCGCTGCGCGCCCCTGGCTTGAATTTACCGCCAAGGCGCAAACCGCGACACTAGGCACGCTGATGCGGTCCTATGAGATGGGATTTCCTTACTCAGGATCTGCTCATGCGATCGGTAAGGTCAGCGGCCATTCTGGTGATGTCCATGTGCGCGAATTGGATATCGCGCTCAGTTCTAACGCAGCGACGGTCACGGCGAGCGGCAGCATAGGCCCACTTGGAGAAGATCTGGCGTTTGATCTGCCATTCAAGATTGATGCGCAAGATCTGGCTCTTGTGACCGAACCGTTAGGTCTTGATGCTCCTGAAAAGGCGCATGCTCAGATGATGGGCCGGTTGATTGGAAAGGAAGACGCTCTCAGTGTGGGCGACATCGAGTTAAGCATAGCGTCTGATTCTTTCAATTTAACCGCCTCGGGTGATGCGGGTCTGATAGGTGAGGCCGTTGTCTTCAATATGCCCGTCACTATGCAGTCCGATGATCTGCCAGCCGCCATGCAGATGTTTGGCTACGATTCACCCATCGGCGGAAAAGCCCGCCTGGCGGCAGTGCTGACCGGGCAATTTGATGCGCTTAGTCTTGAGGACTTGTCGGCACAGCTTGATAGCGAATATGGCCAATTCAGAGCACAAGGCCAAGTCAGCGACCTTGGCCCGGCCGCCGAATTTGATTTGGACATCAACACCCAGGTGCCTGACATTGCCCAGCTGGGACCGCTTCTGGAACTGCCCCTGAATCAGTACCCCGATCTCGGCCTGTCCGCTTCAGCCAAACTGTTTCGCCGCAACGGTGAGTTACGCCTGTCCGGGGTAGACGGCATGATTTTGGGTGAAGGTATTCGGTTTGGCCGTTTTTCAGGCCAGATACCAGATCTGACTTATCCTGCGAGTGGATCGGTGACTGTCGATCTTGCGGTCGATGATCTGGGAGCGTTTACGCAGCCATTGGGTCTGCAAACGACCAAAACCCTTCCGGCGAGGCTGTCGGGGAATATCGTCGGGAGCTCTCAGCGCGATTCACCGCTGGTCGTTATCGTCGAGGGTATCAGTGATGATGCTGAGCTGCACATCAATGCCAAGGTGAATCCTTTTGGAGAAAAAACGACCTTTATGTTGGATGCACGGTTTCAGACCGAAGCGGTCTCAAACGTCAATGAAATGTTTGGCACGGCAATTCCCTTAGAGGGTCCGCTTTCGCTCGGGATGGTGCTACAGCGAGACGGATCTCAGGATGCGAAAACGGCTAGCGGTCGTGTCCAGGTGTCGGTCAGTGGATTTGATGCAGAGGCCAACGGAGATTTCTCATGGCCGCTGCGTGCGGGTAACGCGCTGTCTTTGACATTCAAGACGCCTTCATTCGCTAACCTCTCCCGATGGTTGCCGGGCGAATACCTGGACCCAGGCCCTGTAAGCTTTGAAAGCAATTTTGAGATCGACAGCCAGAATACGCCTGTCGGTGATTTTGCCCTGACCCTTGGAAATAACGACCTTTCCGGTGACGCACATCTTCAGGGTATTGATTTATCCAAGTTTCCTGATCTGTCAGTAAATCCAGGCGAAAAAATTCGTATCACCGGATCGCTGGAATCCTCCCGTTTGAATATGATCGAGATCCTTCCTCCGCGAAAACGCATACGGGAAAACCCGGAGTCTCGAGAAGGCGTATTTGAGGACGATCCTTTCGAGGTGACGTGGCTTGATCACCTTAATCTCGATGTTGAGCTCGACGCGGATGATCTCGTCACTCGTGGATTTGAGGCGCGCGGGCTCGAAAGCCGGATCCGGGCGACTGACGGAAAGCTGGAGATTAGCGCGCGCTCGGGGGAGTTTTCGGGCGGAACGCTTGATATGGATATCGAATTTGATACTCGCCAGTCGCCGTATGCTGCTGATTTTGCATTCGACATGGACGGGCTTATCCTGAATCGAATCCCGGCACTGAAAGATGTCCAGTTACCCTTGGAAGGTTCGTTGGATGTGGCGATTAACCTCTCTGGTCAAGGCGTGTCTTCTAGGGAGATTATGTCGAGCGCGTCAGGATCCTTTCTTGCCAGGGGGGACAATACCTACATTCCAGCAACGGGGTTTGATCTTCTGACCAACTCAATCCTGGTGCAGATCTTCAGCGCGATCAACCCAAAGGAAAAATCAGAATTTCACCAGCTGGATTGTGGGGTGATTGGTTTTCGAATTGTCGATGGAATAGTCATGTCGGGCGACAGCATTGCGCTCCAAACGCAGGATGTCACTTACCTTATCCGGGGCGGCTTCAGTCTCAAGGATGAGTCGCTGGTGTTTCTGATCAATCCCAAAGCCCGCAAAGGATTCGGTGTCTCTGCGGCGAATCTGACTAACTTCTACAGGATTGGGGGCAATCTCCTGAAACCAAAAATCCAGGCAGATCCAGGGGGGGTTCTCAAGACCGGGGTGACATGGGGGCTTGCAGCCGCGACTGCGGGTCTGTCTATTTTGGCTCAGGGGCTTTTTGATAAGTTCACAGGCAGCCAGGATGTCTGTGCACTTGCAGAGAGCAGTCAGGAGCGACTTCTGGCAGCGAAACCCAATACCGTCCCAAAGGCCTGGAGGCGGTTTCAGCCGACACCAGACGCCAGCAATTAGAGATTGAAATCAAGCGCTGCTGAACTCATCTATCGAGTTGATGTCAATTCCGGTCGTGACAGGCCCAAAGTCACAAAGAAATAAAGAAAATAACGAAATCCTATTGAATAGAAAATTATGCTGAAAGAGTTTTCACAACTACTGGGACCACTGAGACTGGTGTTGGCACTGGTGCTGGGAATCCTGGCTGCGATGGCACCCTTCGCTTTAGCCCCCACGAGTTACGAGGGTTGGGCTTTTGCCACCACGGTGATTGTTCCGGCCCTCGTGCCGATCTTTTTTTTCGTCACACTCCTGGATGTGCTGATGAGCGCGGTGTTTATGTCTTCCAGCAGCGGGCAGCGCCGGGCAAAGCATCGCACTGTACTGATCACCCAATCTGTGCTGGTAGGTTTGCTGACGATTGCCTGGTTGCCGCTCTTCTGGCAGGTGTTGAACCCGGGATAGCCGTAA
>MDTB01170623.1_pt1 | contig 20883 bp, 18 predicted proteins | sample 811161 | NCBI WGS metagenome assembly MDTB01 (sample SAMN05326650, study PRJNA326480) | marine metagenome | isolation source: seawater | place: Mediterranean Sea | collected 2009
AAGTTTTGCGCTTTCAGAAATATTTTCTAAATTTTCTTCATTTGATATTCCTAAAGCTACATCAACATGAAAATCCCAAGATTTTCCAACTAAACATACTGCTGGAGTATTGCTATTTAGTATGGATGAAAGACCTGGATCATTATCAGCACTTCTACCTGATTTTTTGGTCATTCCAAAGGCAGTTAATATTGAATTATTTAGTTTAATCTTTTTTTGAAAAAACTCAGTATCAGTAGGGTTGGCACCTGGCCATCCTCCTTCTATATAGTCAACACCTAAATCATCTAAAGCTTTAGATATTTTTAACTTATCGTCTATTGAGAAATCTACTCCTTGAGTCTGTGCGCCATCTCTAAGCGTAGTATCAAATATATGTATTTTCTCTTTGCTCATTTAAATTTCCACTGGGTTTTATCATCTTTGTCTTCAATTAAAACTCCTTTATCTAATAATTCATTTCTAATTTTGTCTGCTCTTTTAAAATCTTTGTTTTTTCTAGCATTATTTCTTTCGTTTATTTTTTGTTTAATTTCATCTTCAGAAATACTCAATTTACTTTCTTTAAATTTATCCCACGAAGTTCTACTTTCATCAAGCAAACCAATAAAATTACATGCTGAAACAAATATTTGTTTATCTTTTAATGTTCCTTTTTGGGATTTTTCAAACAATTTATGAAGATTAGCAATATAACCTGGTGTGTTTAAATCGTCATACAATGGCTTAAGATTTTCATCGGGTATTAAAATTGTTTTTTCAATCTTTGTATAGCTTTCGTACCATTTGTTTATTGTTTTTTCACATTCTGATAAAAGATTTTCATTCCAATCTAACGGCTGTTTGTAATGAGCGCTAATTAAAGCTAGTCTTAAAACTTGTCCACTTACATTATTTTTAAAATCGTTAATTTTCAAAATATTACCTTGGGATTTTGACATTTTTTCCTTTGAGATAGTTATAAAGCCATTATGCACCCAATAATTTGCAAAAGCTTTGTTTTCGTTTGCACATCTTGATTGTGCAATTTCATTTTCATGATGTGGAAATATTAAATCTTTTCCACCTCCATGGATATCAAATATATCACCTAACAATTTCTTAGACATTGCAGAACACTCTAGATGCCATCCAGGTCTACCATTTCCCCATGGTGATTTCCAAGATGGTTCGTTTTCTTTCGACGGTTTCCATAATACAAAATCAGCTGGATTTTTTTTATTTTCAGAAATCCCTACTCTTGCTCCAGCAATTAGTTCATCTAAATTTTTATTTGATAATTTCCCGTAATCTTTAAATTTGTTTACTTCAAAATAAATATGATTATTGCTTTCATATGCAAATTTATTTTTAATAAGATTATTAATCATTTCAATCATTATTGAAATATTTTCTGTAGCCTTGGGTTCTTTTGTTGGTGATTCACAGTTTAAATATTTACAATCTTCATGAAAAATATTTGTAATTTTTTTTGTAAGATCTTCTATAGAAGTTTTTTTTTCAATTGAAGATGCTATTATCTTGTCATCAATATCTGTTATATTTCGTATGTAGTTAACTGAGTTACTTCCATATTTACATTTTAGTACTTTAAATAAAATATCGAACACAACTAAAGGTCTTGCATTTCCTATATGAGGATAGTCATAAACAGTTGGTCCACAAACATACATTCCAATTTTTTTTGGATTAATTGGGATAAATTTTTCTTTTTTATTGCCAAGGCTATTTGTTAAAAAAATATCTATATTCATTGTTCTAGAAATATACTTAAATTTACTGTTTGTGAATCTTTTAGATTATCTGGGAATCTTGCAAACTGGAATTGGCTCCATTTTATGAAGATTTAATTTTCTAATTTTAATGTATTTTTCGTAATTTGATGAATTTGAGTTATTCATAGCATCCTCTACTTCTTTATAACTTAAGCCTAATTGACTTTCGTCTGTTCTTGCATCATCCCATAAACCATCAGTGGGTTTTGCATCAATAATTTCTTGAGAAATTTTTAATTCTTTTCCAAGTTCCCAAACATCAGTTTTGCTGCAGTCAGCGATCGGAGAGATATCAACGCCACCATCTCCGTATTTGGTATAAAAACCAACTCCAAAATCTTCTACTTTATTTCCTGTACCGACTACAATTCCTTTGTTTGCGGCTGCAACCTGATATAACGTCGTCATTCTTAATCTGGCTCTTGAGTTAGCTAAACCATGTTCGCTTTTAAAATTAGATAATGTATTTTCAAAATTTTTAAAAATGTTATCAAGTTCTAAAGTGTGAGTTTCTACATTATTAAATTTATTGCTTAACCATTTTTTATGCAAAAGACTTAGATCGTTTTGCTCTTTATTTTGCTTAATAGGCATTGTTAAGACTATAGTTTTTAGACCTGTCATCGCACATAATGTGCTTGTAACAGATGAATCTATACCTCCAGAAATTCCAATAACCAAAGATTGAGCTTTAACAGGCATAGAATTTACATAGTTAAGAATCCAATCTTTTATAAATACAATTTTTTTACTAACTTCCATAAATTAAATATACTTTAAAGGATTTATTTTTAAAGCCTAAGATACAGCTCTAATGCCGCTTCTTGCGTAAATAGAATTCTTTTTTATTTCATCAGAAATTAAAAATGCTAGTTCTATAGCTTGATTAGCATTCAATCTTGGATCACAATGAGTACGATATCTGCTAGATAAATCTTGGTCAGATATTTTTTGAGTACCACCAGTACATTCTGTTACATTTTGACCAGTCATTTCGATGTGTAGGCCGCCTGCATAAGATCCTTCGGTTTGATGTACTGCAAAAACATTTTTGACTTCTTTTAACACACTATTAAAAGGTCTGGTTTTAAATCCAGTTGTAGATTTAATTGTATTACCATGCATCGGGTCGCAAGACCAAATAACATTTAAACCTTCTTTTTTAATTGCTCTAATTAATTTTGGTAAAAATTTTTCTACATTGTCGTGTCCAAATCTTGAAATTAATGTTATTTTACCTTTTTCATTATTTGGATTTATTACATTGCAAATTTTTACAATTTCCTCAGGCTTTGAAGATGGTCCACATTTAATGCCTATAGGGTTTTCAATTCCTCTACAAAATTCAACGTGCCCACCATCTAATTGTCTAGTTCTATCTCCTATCCAAACAAAATGTGCCGAAGTATCGTGATATTCCCCTGTTGTAGAATCAATTCTTGTCATGCTTTCTTCAAAAGGTAAAAGTAAAGCTTCATGTGATGTCCAAAAATTTACTGTCTTTAATCTTCTATTAAAATCAGAATTTATTCCACACGCATCCATAAATGCTAAAGCATCAGCGATTTTATCCTCTAATTCTTTAAACTTTTTAGCTTGAGGACTTTTTTTAATATAGCCTAAATTCCAAAGATGAACTTTTTTTAAATCAGCAAATCCACCATGACAAAAAGCTCTAATTAGATTAAGCGTGGAAGCGGCTTGAGAATAAGCTTTAAATAATCTTTTAGGATCAGGAATTCTTGATTTTTCATTAAATTCTATACCATTAATATTATCACCTAAATAACTTGGCAATTCTTTATTGCCTTGTTTTTCAGTTGGAGCACTTCTTGGTTTAGAAAATTGTCCTGCAATTCTTCCAAGCTTTACAACTGGCAAAGATGCTGAATAAGTTAATACTAGAGACATTTGTAGCATAACTTTAAAATAATCTCTTATGTTGTCAGGATTGAATTCCACAAAACTTTCAGCGCAGTCTCCTCCTTGTAGAAGAAATGCTTTGCCATCGACAACATCAGAAAGTTGTTGTTTTAGGTGTCTTGTTTCTCCTGCAAAAACTAAAGGGGGAAAATTTTTTATTTTATTAAGAACCATATTAAGCTCTTTTTCATCCTCATAAGTAGGAATGTGTTTTACAGGATAATTTCTCCAGCTATTTGTTTTCCATTTTTTCATATTCAACTCTAAAGTGTTTTAGCAGAGTTTTTTTATTATTCAACAGTAACTGATTTAGCCAAATTTCTAGGTTTATCAATATCATAACCTTTTTTTAAAGCGGAATAGTAAGCTAATTTTTGCAATGGAACAGTAAATAAAAACGGAATCAAATCATCAATAGTATTTTCAACTTCTATTTTTTCCCAAATATTTTCTGAAATAATTTCATTTTTACTTTTATTTGTAATTAATAAAACTTTTGCTCCTCTGGCAATAACTTCTTGCATATTGGAAATAGTTTTTTTGTAATAATTATCTTTGGGTGCTAGAACTACTACAGGCAAGCCATCTTCAATCAATGCTAAGGGACCATGTTTCATTTCTCCTGCAGGATAACCTTCGGCGTGAACATAGCAAAGTTCTTTTAATTTTAGAGCCCCTTCTAAAGCTATAGCATAGGAAAAACCTCGTCCCAAAAACATAGAGCCTTTAGCTTCTACAAACGTTTGTGCTATGGATTGAATTTTGGTTTCACTTGAAAAAGTTTTTTCTACAAGTTTTGGTAATTCTTTCAAAGATTTAATTTTTTCAATATATAATTGTTTTTTAATATCTTTTCTTAAAAATGAAATTTTTAATATTAAAATATAAAGCACAAGTATTTGTCCTAAAAAAGCTTTAGTTGAAGCAACTCCAATTTCAGGTCCGCAATGGATTGGCAAAATAAAATTTGAATCTCTAGCAATTGAGCTTTCAACAACATTCACAATACTAGCTGTTTTCATATTATTTTTATTACACAAGTCTAATGCTGCATAAGTATCCGCAGTTTCTCCTGATTGGGAAACAAAAATATATAGATTATTCTTTTTAAATCTATTATTTCGATATCTAAATTCTGAAGCAATATCTATAGTAACATCTAAAGAACTTAATTCTTCAATCCAATATTTTGCGATTAAGCAAGAGTGATAAGCGGTTCCGCATCCAATTAATGTTATTGAAGAAATATCATTAACTTTCCATGGGAAATTAAAAATATTTATATCGTTATTAATATTATCTATATATTCTTTGATACAATTTTTTATTGTTGTGGGCTGTTCGTCAATTTCTTTGGCCATAAAATGTTTATATTCGCCTTTTTCGTAATTTTCTTCATTTGAGGATAATTCTAATACTTTTTTATTTAATTTAATTCCATTCTCATCAAAAAATTCTACTTGATTATTTTTAACAATACAAAAATCACCATCATCTAAATAAGATATTTTGTTTGTCATAGATTTTAATGCGTACGAATCTGAGCCCAAATAATTTTCTTTAGGTCCATAACCAACGGCTAATGGAGACCCTCTTCTAGCGCCAATTATTAAATCAGGATGATTTTTCGAAATTATTGCTAATGCAAAACTACCTTCAAGTTGCTTTAACATTTTTAATATTGAGTTTTTTAAATCATTTTTTTTAAGAAGTTCGGTAATAAGATGAACAACTACCTCTGTATCAGTTTGTGATTTAAATTTATGACCTTTTAATTCTAATTCTTTTTTTAATATTGCTGAATTTTCTATAATTCCATTATGAACAACAGATACAGTTTCGGATGAATGTGGATGTGCATTTATAGTATTTGGAATACCGTGTGTAGCCCATCTTACATGGCCTATTCCAACTGAACCCATCATATTTTTAGAATTAATTCTTTTTTCTAAATTATTCACTCTGCCTTCAGATTTAAATTCATTAATTAAGCCGTCTGATAATGTTGCTATACCTGCTGAATCATATCCTCTGTATTCAAGTTTTTTTAAAGAATTAATAATTGAGACCGAAACTGGTTTATTACTTGTTATTCCAATAATTCCACACATAATTTATTTATTTTTTTCTTTTATAATTTTTTATTTCTATTTGTTTGGTTCTGGTTAACGCTAAAGATTTTTTTTTACATTTTTAGTGATTACTGAGCCCGCGCCAACAATACTATTTTGATTTATTGTAAGAGGGGCAACCAATGATGAATTTGAACCAATGAATACATTATCTTTTATATGTGTTTTGTTTTTTTTAAATCCATCATAATTACAGGTAATTGTTCCAGCTCCTATATTAACAGAATTACCTAAGAAACTATCGCCAATATAAGATAAATGATTTGCCTTAGATTTTTTTCCAATTATGCTTTTTTTAACTTCAACAAAGTTTCCTACTCTTGAACCTGATTTTAGAATAGTTCCAGGTCTTATTCTCGCATAAGGACCAACTTGAACGTTATTTTCAATTTTGCAATTTTCTAAATGTGAAAACGAATTAATTTTTACATTGTTTCCAATAATAACTTTCGAACTAAATACAACAAAGGGATCAATTATGACATTTTTTCCTATTTTTGTATCTTTTGAAAAAAAAACTGTTTCAGGACCAACTATCTTTACACCTTTTTTAATAAACTTGGTTCTTAAGGCACTTTGAATTTTTTGTGAATTTATCTGTTTCATTTGAAAAAATCTTTATATTAAGCTATAGAAAATATGAATTCACAAATTATTTCTTAAAAATACTTTATAAATGAGTCAAGATTACACTATTTTATTTGATTTAGATGGCACGCTAGTGGATACGGCACCAGATTTGGTGAATGCTCATAAGCATGTAATGAAAAAATTTGGATATGAAAATAAAACATCGAATGATATTAGAAAATTGGTAGGACGTGGAGCTGACTCATTAATTACAAGATCGGTTTGGGGAAAGGCAAAAAGAGAATTTAATGAAATTGCTGATAAAAAAATTAAAAACGAAATGGTAGATGAGTTTTTAAATTTTTATAAAAAAAATATTGCTGTTGAAAGCAAACTTATAAATGGTGCATATGAATTTTTAAATTGGGCTAAAAAAAATAAAATATCTATGGCGGTTTGTACAAACAAACAAGATTATTTAGCAATAGATCTTTTAAAAAAAATTAATGTTTATCATTTTTTTGAGTATGTTGCGGGAAGTAATACATTTGATTATTGCAAGCCAGATCCAAGACATTTAACAAATGTGATTGAAATAATGAATGGAAATATAAAAAAAAGCATAATGATTGGCGATAGCGAAACAGATGCAGAAGCCGCAAAATCTGCTGAAATCCCCTTTATACTTTTAGAAAATGGATACACAGAAAAAAATATAAATGAAATACATCATGATCATTTAGTAAAAGATTTTATTGATATTAAAAAAGTAGTAGAATCATATCTAAATGATTGATTTAAATATTCTAATTGCTTTAATAAGTTACTATTTTGTAATGTATGTAACGCCAGGCCCTAACAACGCTATGGTTCTCACTTCTGGTCTCAAGTTTGGTTTTTTAAAGACTATTCCTCATATCTCTGGAATTACTATTGGTCACATATTGCAACTAATTTTAGTGTGCCTAGGACTTGGAAAAATTTTTCAAATATTTCCTATGATTCAAAATATACTAAAAATAGTTTGTGCATTATATTTGGTATACCTTGGTTATAAAATTATTGGCTCATTTAGTAAAATTAAAGAAGATGACTCAAGACCTTTAAAGTTTTACGAGGCAGCATTATTTCAAATTGTAAATCCTAAAGCTTGGACTATTTCTAGCATGGCTGCCTCTGGATTTTTACCAAAAGACGGAAATTTAATAATTTCAATTTTTTTTATTGCTTCAATTGCTCTAATTATTTGTCCATTATCAATATCCCCTTGGGCCGCGTTTGGAGCAGCAATAAGAAATTTAGTCAAGAATAACAAAATTAAAGGATTAATTGAGTATTTTTTAGCATTTTTACTTTTGATTACAGCCATTTTGATTGTAATACAGTAATAATTTAATATTACTTTAAACATAAAATTTAAGGAGTAATTTTGATTTTACATAAAGTAAAAGTCTACCCATCAAAAAAATACTTGCCAAAAAAGAAACAGCTAGCATGGAAGATCGCAGAAATTGCATCTGATAACTCTAGATTGAATAAAAATTCTATTGAAATGGTTATTAATAGAATAATAGATAATGCGTCAGTTGCTATAGCTTCCTTGAATAGACAGTCAGTAATTTCGTCAAGAGAAATGACATTAAAGCACCCAAGAAAAAATGGAGCAAATTTATTTGGTATAAACTCAAAATTAAAGTTTGATTGTGAATGGGTAACTTGGTCAAATGGAACAGCCGTTAGAGAATTAGATTTTCATGATACGTTTTTAGCAGCAGATTATAGTCATCCAGGCGATAATATACCCCCACTTTTAAGTGTTGCACAACAAAATAAAAGAAGTGGTCTGGATTTGTTAAGAGGGATTATTACAGCATATGAAGTCCAGGTAAATCTTGTTAAAGGAATTTGTTTACACAAACATAAGATTGATCATATTGCTCATCTCGGACCAAGCGTTGCAGCAGGCATAGGTTCAATGTTGAAATTAAGTACAGAAATAATTTATCAGTCAATTCAGCAGTCACTACATACAACAATATCTACTAGACAATCAAGAAAAGGTGAAATTTCAAGCTGGAAAGCTTATGCGCCAGCGCATGCAAGTAAACTTGCTGTTGAAGCAGTAGATCGAGCAATGAGAGGGGAAAAATCACCAAGTCCAATTTATGAAGGTGAAGATAGTATTATAGCTAGAATACTAGATGGAAAAAAAGCAATTTATAAAATTCCATTGCCAAAAAGAAATAAAGAAAAAAAAGCAATTCTAGAAACTTATACTAAAGAATATTCTGCTGAATACCAAGCTCAAGCTTTAATCGATATTGCAAAGAAACTTAATAAAAAAATTATAAATTTAAAACACATTAAAAAAATAGACATTTACACAAGTCACCACACACATTTTGTTATAGGTACTGGTGCAAACGATCCGCAAAAAATGGATCCAAATGCTAGTAGGGAAACTCTTGATCATTCAATTATGTATATTTTTGCAGTCGCTCTTGAAGATGGTGATTGGCATCATATTAAATCTTATTCCAAATCTAGAGCAAAAAGAAAAAGTACAATTAAAATTTGGCGCTCAATAAAAACACATGAAGATAAAAAATGGACAAAAAAATATCATGACCCCAATCCTAAAAAAAAATCTTTTGGGGCAAAAGTTATAATAAGCCTAATAAATGGTAAAAAATTTACAGAAAGTTTAAATAGAGCAGATGCGCACCCGTATGGACTTAGACCTTTTAAAAGAGAAAATTATATAAAAAAATTTTTAATTCTCACAAAAAATATAATTTCTAAAAAAGAAAGCAATAGGTTTTTAAACATTGTTCAAAAAGTAAAAAAAATTAAATCAGGAGATTTATATAAACTTAATATAGAAGTTAAAAAATCTTATCTGAAAAGAAATTATAAAAAAGGAATTTTTTAATGCATTTTGTTAAAAAAAAACCAAAACAAAAAAGATTAGATTTTGTAAAGAAATTAAAAAAAAACAAAATTTTACGTATACCTGGAGCATACAATCCTATAACTGCTAAACTTATTGAAGATATAGGTTATGACGCAATCTATGTTTCTGGAGGTGTAATGTCTAACGATCTAGGGTATCCCGATATTGGCTTAACTACACTAAAAGATGTTAGCAACAGATCAAAGCAAATTGCTAGAGTAACAAATCTACCAACAATAGTTGATATAGATACTGGTTTTAAATCTTGCGAAGAAACTATAAAAACTTTTGAAAAGATTGGCGTAACTGCAGTGCATATTGAAGATCAGGTAAGTCAAAAAAGATGCGGCCATTTAGACAATAAAGAATTAATCACTCCTAAAAAAATGATAAAAAAAATTAAAGAATGCGTAAAAGCAAAAAAAGATAAAAATTTTAAAATTATTGCCAGATCCGATGCAAGAAATGTTGAAGGACTAGAAAAAATGATAGATAGGTGCAAGTCTTACATTGATGCTGGTGCAGAAATAATTTTTCCTGAAGCTCTTAAAAATGAGAAAGAATTTGAAATTGTTAGAAAAAAATTAAATACTTATTTATTAGCTAATATGACCGAATTCGGAAAAACAAAACTACTGGATTGCAAAAAATTACAAAATTTAGGTTACAATATTGTAATATATCCAGTAACAACTCAAAGGTTGGCTATGAAAAGTGTTGAGGATGGATTGCGCGCTATTTTTGTAGATGGACATCAAAATAAGATTATTGATAAAATGCAGACCAGAAAGAGATTATATGAACTGGTCGATTATGAAAAATATAATTCTTTAGACAAAAAGATATATAATTTTAATACAGATGGGCACGAATAATGACTGATGAGATAAAAAAAGGATTACTAGGAATTGTTGTTGACGAAACAACTATATCTCAAGTAATGCCAGATATAAATTCTCTTACATATAGAGGTTATGCAGTACAGGATCTTTGTGAAAAATGCAGCTTCGAGGAAGTTGCTTATTTAGTTTTAAATGGAGATCTTCCTAAAAAAAAAGAATTAAAAAAATTTAAAAAAGAATTAGAAGAAAACAGAAATATAACAATTAATTTAAAAGAAATTGTTAAGCATATGCCTAAAAAATCTCATCCAATGGATGTGGCCAGGACAATTGTGAGTGTTTTAGGTTTGGAAGATAAAGAAACAACAGATAATTCTCAGAAAGCCAATATGAGAAAAACAATAAGAATTTTTTCAAAAACACCGACAGCAATTGCGGCGTTCTTCAGATCTAGAAAAGGTAAAAAAATAATATCTCCAAAAAAAGGATTGTCATTTGCAGAAAATTTTTTTTATATGTGTTTTGGAAATGTGCCATCAAAAGATATTGTAAAAGCTTTTGATGTTTCTTTAATTCTTTATGCTGAACATAGTTTTAACGTTTCTACATTTACTGCAAGAACAATAACTAGTAGCTTATCAGATATACACGGAGCTATAACGGGCGCTATAGCAAGTTTAAAGGGTCCTCTTCATGGAGGCGCAAATGAAGAAGTGATGCACATGATGAAAAAAATTAAAGACCCAAAAAGAGCATTAAAGTGGATTAATAATGCACTTGATAAGAAAGAGGTAGTAATGGGCTTTGGTCACAGAGTTTATAAAAAAGGTGACTCAAGAGTTCCAACTATGGAAAAATATTTTAAGAAAGTTTCTAAGATTAAAAAAGACAAAAAATTTTGTAAAATTTATGATGTTGTTAAAGATGTTATGATTAAAAGAAAGGATATTTACCCAAATGTAGATTATCCAACTGGTCCTACTTATCATCTTATGGGTTTTGATACTGACTTTTTTACTCCGATTTTTGTTATTTCAAGAGTTACTGGTTGGGCGGCGCATATTATGGAACAACATGCTGCAAATAAATTAATTAGACCACTTTCTAAATATAGTGGACATGAGCATAGACGTGTCATGTTATTAAATCAAAGATAATTTAGAACTTTTCTGCCAGGAAATTCTCTTTATCTAATTTATTAATTTTATATCCTTTTTCAGTCAATTTTTGCTTAATTTCTTCCAACTTATCTCCTTCAGTAAAAGTTCCATCGAAGTGTTTAGACTCAAAAATTATTTTATTAATATTTAATTCATCATAATTTAAAGATTTTAATATTTCGTATTCACTTCCCTCAACATCAATCTGAAGTTTATCAATTGATGATATTAAGTGTTTTTTTACTAAATCAGAAAATGATAATGACTGAATTTCAACAAAATCAATGTCAATCTCCCCAATATTAAACCTTTTAGTTTTATGATCTAGAATATGTTGTTTTTTAAAAGAGCCTATTCCACTCGCCCAGTGTTTACCTAATTTATTTATTGATTCAGCTTTAACAAAATAGAATTTTTTTATCTCTTTTTTAGAACTAACTGATATTGGATCTATTATTATGTTTTTAAACTTTGAGGTATTTTTTTTAAGGGCTCCTACATTGTGTGGAACGGGTTCTATCAAAAGAATGTTTTGATTTTTATATTTTTCCAAATCTTGTTGTATGTGTACACCAATGTGAGCACCAATTACAACTAATCCAAATTTTTTCAAATTTTAATCTTTAAGAAAAAGCTTCAGTCCAAGTTCCTTTAGTTGACGCTTTAGAATATTCTGTAGCTCTTCCTTCAAAAAAATTCATATGTTCTACAGCATTCAACATTGTATCTAGCCATGTGAGAGGATTTTTATCAACTTTGTAAATTGGTTCTAACCCCAGTTGGATTAATCTTCTATTGCCAATCCATCTTATGTAATCTTTAATTTCTTGTGGCGTTAATCCTTCTATTGGCCCTTGTTGAAAAGCTAAATCTATAAATGCATCTTCGTGAGATATTATCGTCCTGCATGATTCATAGATCTCTTTTTTTAACTGTGGTGTCCATATTTCAGGTTGCTCTTTAATAAAAGTTTTAAAAAGTCTAATCATTGAATTGCAATGTAATGTTTCGTCTCTAACAGACCAAGTTACTATTTGACCCATGCCTTTCATTTTATTTTGTCTTGGAAAGTTTAATAAAATTGCAAAACTAGCAAATAATTGAAGGCCTTCAGTGAATGCACTAAAAACTGCTATAGTTTTTGCAATATCATGATGGGATTTAACATCAAATCCTTGCATGTAATCATATTTATCTTTCATTTCTTTATATTTTAAGAATGCAGAGTATTCCGTTTCTGGCATACCTATTGTATCTAATAAATGAGAATAAGCAGCTATATGCACTGTTTCCATTGATGCAAAAGCAGACATCATCATCAATGTCTCTGTTGGTTTAAAAACGTTCATGTAATGTCTTATGTAACAATTGCTTACTTCAACATCAGCTTGCGTAAAAAATCTGAAAATTTGCGTTAATAAATTTTTTTCTTCTGGTTTAAGATTCTTCTGCCAGTCTCTTACATCATCGCCTAAAGGAACTTCCTCTGGCAACCAATGAATCCTCTGTTGTGTTAACCATGCATCATAACACCATGGATATCTAAAAGGTTTGTAGACAGGATTTTCAATTAGCAAACCCATTTCTTTAGGTTTATTTTGTATTATCTCAACCTTTTTTAATTTTTCTACTGACATGACAAACATTCCTCATAATTATTTTGCTCTGATTTATTTGAATCTGAATTGTAAACATTTTTAGTTACATCTGTTGACGAACCGCTATTAATATTTTCAGCTCTTTGTATTGATTTAGATCTACAATAATAAAGGCTTTTTAATCCTTTCTTCCATGCTTGAAAGTGGATTTGGTGAAGATCTCTTTTATGAATATCAGCAGGTATAAAAATATTAATTGATTGGGCTTGTGAAATATGAGGCGTTCTATCTGCTCCTAAATCTACAATCCATCTTTGGTCAAGTTCGAAGGCTGTTTTAAAAACATTTTTTTCCTCTTGAGTTAGAAAATCTAGATGGGAAACTGATCCTTGATTAGTTGTGATGCTTGACCATGTTTCTTCATCATTTTTACCATATTTATCTAGTATCTTTTTAAGATATTTATTTCTCACGTTAAAAGAACCTGAAAGAGTTTTGTGTGTAAAGCTATTTGCGGCTATTGGTTCTATTCCTGGAGATGTGCCACCACAAATAATTGAAATAGATGCTGTGGGAGCAATAGCAGTTTTATTTGAAAATCTCTCATTCACTCCATACTCAGCTGCATCAAGACAAGGTCCTCTTTCCTCGGCTAAATCTTTTGATGCCTTGTCTACTTGTTTTTGGATATGTTCAAATATTTTTTTATTCCAAACTTTGCTCATTACAGACTCAAATGGTATCATTTTTTGTTGAAAGAAAGAATGAAGACCCATTACGCCTAAACCAACGCTTCTTTCTCTTAATGCAGAATAAGTAGCGTCGCTAAAACTTTCTGGAGCTTTTTCTATAAAATCAGTTAAAACATTATCCAAAAATCTCATAATATCTGAGATAAAACTTTTATCATCTTTCCACTCATCATATTTTTCTAAATTTAAAGATGAAAGACAACAAACTGCCGTTCTATCTCTACCTTCTTTATCAATTCCAGTTGGTAAAGTAATTTCACTGCATAGATTTGAAGTTTTAACATTTAAACCTGCGAGTTTATGGTGCTGTGGAATTTGTCTATTAACGGTATCAATAAAAATAATATATGGTTCTCCTGTTTCAATTCTTGCAGTAAGTAATCTTATCCATAAATTTCTCGCTGATACAGTCGACTGAACTGATCCATTTTTTGGGCTCTTTAATGCCCATTGTTCATCAAGTTCAACTGCTCTCATAAATGCATCGGTAACTAAAACACCATGGTGAAGATTTAATGATTTTCTATTTGGGTCTCCTCCCGTAGGTCTTCTCATTTCTATAAATTCTTCAATTTCAGGATGATCGATTGGTAAATAACATGCAGCAGATCCTCTCCTTAACGAACCTTGGCTAATAGCCATTGTTAATGAGTCCATAACTTTGATAAAAGGAATTATTCCTGATGTTTTTCCAACTCTTCCAATTTTCTCGCCAATAGATCTAAGGTTCCCCCAGTAACTACCTATTCCACCTCCTCTTGCTGCAAGCCAAACATTTTCACTCCATAAATCTAAAATTCCATTTAAACTATCTCCTGCTTCGTTTAAGAAACAAGAAATTGGTAAACCTCTTTTTGTACCACCGTTTGATAAAACTGGAGTAGCAGGCATAAACCAAAGGTTACTTATATAATTATAAATTCTTTGAGCGTGTAAATTATTATCAGCATAGTGACTAGCAACTCTTGCAAACAAATCTTGGTATGATTCGTTGGCTCCTAAATATCTATCACTAAGGGTTGCTTTTCCAAACTCAGTAAGGTTTACATCTTTTGATCTATCAATTTTAATAGTTATGCCTTTTTCATTTTGAAAAAGTTCAGTTTCATTACTTAATGAGAATAAATCTGGTCTTTTTTCTTTTGTAATATCTATATTGCTTGGGCTATATTCAGAAACAGCTCTCTTAATTGCCTGGGATAGAGTTTTATTCATGTGTTTATTGTATTAATGTTATTTTACATACAACAACTAGATGTTGTATGTAAAATATGTTGATATACTATATAAAATAAAAATCAACAGAACATTTATAGAACATAAAATAAAAATTATCAATAAAAAAATAAAAAATTATAAGAGATAATAATTATGAATAAACAAATTAAAATAGATCCATATGGCTTCAGAGAATACGACGCTAGATGGCTGTATGAAAAAGATATAAATCAATTTGGAATAGAAAATTTAGGCAAAGGCTTAGGAACACAAATAATAAATCATACTAAAAAGAAAAATCCAAGAGTGGTTGTTGGTCATGACTACAGATCCTACAGTGAGGAAATTAAAAGTGCTTTAAAAAAAGGATTAATATCAACGGGATGCTATATAGAAGATATAGGTTTATCATTATCACCAACAGTTTATTTTGCTCAATTCAATTTACAAGCTGACGCTATAGCAATGGTTACCGCAAGTCATAACGAAAATGGCTGGACTGGTGTAAAAATGGGTATCAAAAAGGGACTTACCCATGCTCCAGAAGAAATGAAAGAGCTAAAAGATATAACATTAAATGAATATTTTATTAAAGGAGAGGGAAAAGAAAAAAAGATAGAAGATTTTTCAAAAATATACAAAGAAGATCTAATCAGTAAAAACAAGATTAAAAAAAAAATCAAAGCAGTCGTTGCATGTGGTAACGGAACAGCAGGAATATTTGCCCCAGATATATTAAAAGGAATTGGTTGTGAGGTAATAGAACTTGACTGTAAATTAGATTATACATTTCCTAAATATAATCCAAACCCAGAAGATTTAAAAATGCTTCACGCAATAAGTAAAGCTGTAAAAGATAATAATGCAGATATTGGTTTTGGTTTTGACGGTGATGGAGATAGAGTTGGTATCATTGATAATAACGGTAATGAAATATTTTCAGATAAAATTGGATTACTAATTGCAAGAAATTTATCTGAGAAACATAATGAATCTAAATTTATAGTAGATGTAAAATCTACAGGGCTATACTCTAAAGATAAAATTCTTTTAAAAAATAGATGTGAAACAATTTATTGGAAAACTGGCCACTCGCATATTAAACGGAAAGTTAATAGCGAAAAAGCGTTAGCTGGCTTTGAAAAAAGTGGACACTTCTTTTTTAACCAACCGCTTGGTTATGGATATGATGATGGTATAAACTCAGCTATACAGGTCTGCCATCTATTAGTTAATCAAAATAAAAAAATGAGTGAAATTTTTAAAGAACTGCCAAGTACTTATCAGACACCAACTATGGGACCTTTTTGTAAAGATGAAGAAAAATACAAAGTTGTTGAAGATTTAGTTAAAAAAATTGAAGAAACTAAAATTAATAAAATAAAAATTGATAGCCAAATAATAACTGAAGTGCTTACTGTTAATGGTATTAGATTTTCTTTTGAAGATGGTTCGTGGGGTTTAATAAGAGCTTCATCCAATAAGCCGTCATTAGTTGTTGTTACTGAAAGCCCTACGTCCGATAAAAGAAAAAAGGAAATATTTAATTTTATAGATAAATTGTTACAAGAAACTGGCAAAGTTGGTAAATACGATCAAAAAATATAATTAAATATTAAGATACCTATATAAAAAAACTGTACCTACAACATATAAAAAAATTCCGAATAGTCTTTGTATTTTTGATTTATCAATCTTGTGAACTGTATTAGCTCCTACTCTAGCCATAAACATTGTTATAGGTATAAATATTAAAAAGGCTGGAATATTTATAAATCCTACACTTAAGGGTAAATTAGCCTTTAAAAATGATCCTGTGGTTAAAAAACCTATTGCACCAAATAGTGCAATAATAAAACCTATAGCAGCTGCACTTCCAATTGCTTTATTGATAGGATATCCAAAATACCTTAAAATAGGAACATTCATAACTGCACCACCTATTCCCATTGGGGCTGAGATAAAACCAGATACAAAACCAAAAAAAATTCTTGGAATTAAATTAAAGGTAATTTTTATTTTACTAGTTTTATCCTTAAGGTTTAAAAGATAAGCACCTAAAAAATAGACTACAATTGTGAAAAATAGCATAAGTGATTTAGTGTTCATTAATGCAGCAAAAAAAGTCCCAGCTAAAACGCCTATTGTTACAAAAATTCCATACTTTTTAATTACATTTATATCTACAGCATTGTGTTTTCGGTGTGTTATAACAGAAACAATGGATGTTGGAATTATTATAGAAAAAGAAGTTCCAACAGCTAGGTGCATCAAATAATTAGAGTTTATATTTAAACTTTCAAAAATAAAAAACAAAAATGGAACTGTTATAAGTCCACCTCCTATACCAAATAATCCTGCAAAGAAACCTACTGGAAAAGCAGTAATAACCATCAAAAATATAAAAATTAAATATTCGTTTGATAAAATTGAACTAATCAATTTTACCTGCAGCATGTGCTTGTGGTGCTAATCTTACTTTATCCATAATATGATCAATTTTTTTAACATCTGCGTTTCTTACGCACATATTTTCACTAAGATATCTTTTCCAAAAGCTTGATCCAGTTTGTCCATGAAATAATCCAAGAGTATGTCTCATAATTTGGTTCATTCTTGTTCCTTTTTTAATTTCTTCCTTCATATATGGTATTAATTTCTCAATCACTTCTTCTCTAGTTAAAACATTATTATTTTTAAAAATTTCTTTTTCAACATCTGCTAAGATATATGGTGAATGATAAGCAGCTCTTCCAATCATAGTACCATCTGTTTTTTTTAAATGATCTTTAATTTGTTCAACTGAAGTTATTCCACCATTTACTATTATCTCCAAATTTTTAAAATCTTTCTTTAAATTATAAACCATCTCATATTTTAATGGAGGAATATTTAAATTTTGTTTTGGAGTAAATTTACCTAACATAGCTTTTCTTGCATGAATAATAAATGTGTTTACCCCTGTTGATTTCAAAAGATTTATGAAGTTATATAAATTTTCATAATTTTCTACGTCATCATAGCCAATTCTTGTTTTAACGGTTACTGGCAAACTTGTGGAGTTTACCATTTTATTTAAACAATCTGCTACTAAATTTGGTTCCTTAATTAAACAAGCTCCAAATTTATTTTTTTGCACTTTTTTACTTGGACAACCTAAGTTTAAATTTATTTCGTCATATCCAAAATCTTCTCCAATTTTTGCTGATTGAGCTAGAAGCCTGGGTGAAGAGCCACCTAATTGTAGTGCAACTGGTTTCTCATTTATATTAAATGACAATAATTTTTTTTTATCTCCTCTGTCTATAGCTTCAGAAACAATCATTTCTGTATACAAGAGTACATTTTTACTTATTAGTCTAAGAAAATATCTCTCGTGTCTATCAGTACAATCCATCATAGGAGCAACTGAAACTTTCCTATTCATAATTTACTTTTATATTATTTTTTTAAGAATTTGTATCTTCTGTATTTTCTTTAGTAGCTAGATTTTCACTGTCCGACAATTCATCTAAAGAAACCTCTTTTTCGGCTGTTTCTTCAGCGGGTGTATCAATTTTTATCTCATTAGAACCTTTTAATTCTTCAATGTCTTCTTTAGAAACTTGTAATTTTTCAGGGATTTTTCTAGCTCTTTTTGAAGGTAAAATAGGTGTTCCACTTTTTGAAATTTCTCCTTTATATAAATTTTCAAAATCATCTCCAACGTCTTCATCGTCCTCTAAACCATCGTCAACCTGTTCTACATGTTTTCTTAATTTATATATTGCGCTTTCAGTTAATTCAGGGACTTTAATATTATCTGAAGCTATCTCTCTTAACGCTATAACTGTATTTTTATCGTTCTCTTTTTCTAGAGTTGGTTCAACTCCTGAATTTAATTGGGTAGCTCTTTCTTTTGCAACTAAAACTAACTGGTATGGGCTGTCAACTTTATCTATGCAATCTTCTACTGTAACTCTTGCCATGACGTGCTATTTATACTCCGAATTAAATAAAATCAAGATATTTTTATATTATTGTAGGATTTAACTTATTTCTTACTAAAAATAATAAAACTATAGATAATGATATGTATGAACCAGATATTAATGAAATCTGCTCAATTGAAAAGCCCCTGTCTATAAGAAAACCAAATAGTGCAGTTCCAAAAGCTGTTGCAAAAACCATTAAAGCAGTAGTTAAAGCCTTTATAGAGCCAATATATTTAACACCATAAATTTCTGCCCAGGTTGATGAACCTAAAACGTTAGCAAGGCCATTGCTAATACCAATCAAACCTAGAAAAAAAAATGCTGAAACAGAATTATCAAAAAAATATATAACTATGGCTGAAAATAATAAAGGTATGTTCATATAAATTAATAGTTTTCTACTAGAAAATTTATCAATTAAAAAACCTGATAGAAATAATGTAATTACAGAAAAAATTGAGTAAGCCATAAATGACTGAGCTATAATATATGGGCCCCAATTTTTTGAAGTAAGTATAAAAGATTGGTAAACAAAAACACCTGTAGCAATCCAGGGCATTGCCAACATGTTAGAACAAATCACATAAAATCTATAATCTTTAATAACTTCTAATCTCTTCCATTGTTTAATTTTTTTCTTATCTATTTTATTTTTATCTATATCTTCTCTTGAATCTAAATTTATTCTTCTTACTAAAAAAAAAGAAATTAAGGGAAGAAAAATTAATACAATGATTGAAATAAATATCCATATATTTCTCCAATCTACAAAGGATAGTAAGTATATCATCAAAACTGGTAAAATAAATTCTGCAGCTGATAATCCAAACCATCCAGTACTTAAAGCTTTTCCTCTCGATTTTGTAAAATATCTAGAAATAGTAGTCGTCGCTGTATGAGACATCATGCCTTGCCCAGAAAACCTCATCAAAAAAATTGATATAAATAAAAAAATAATGGTAGAGATTTTAGAAAATAAAAAACATGAAAATGATAATAAAATCGTTACAAAAAATGCAAATCTCAAAACATTCATATCATCAATTTTTTTTCCTAACCATATTAATAAAAAACTACTTAATAGTGTTGCAGAAGCATAAATATTGCCAAATTGACCATGTGTGATTTGTAATTCGTTTCTTATGCTTGAATTGAATATTCCTAAAAAAAAACTCTGTCCAAAACTTGAAAAAAATGTAAATATAAAACCGAATATAATTACTTTTAAACTTAAACTTTTAAACATTTTAAATTATGGCTTGTAATGTTGCTTTCATAGGACTTGGTGTCATGGGGTACCCAATGGCCGGTTATATATCAAAAGCTGGTCATAATGTAACTGTTTATAATCGTACAACTTCAAAGGCAGATAAATGGCTAAAAGAATACAAAGGTTCAAAAGCAGAAACGCCCGCAAAAGCTGCAGAGGGAGCTGATTTTGTTTTTACCTGCGTAGGAAATGATAACGATTTATCTGAAGTAGTTTTAGAACAAAATGGAATTTATAATACTATAAAAAAAGGAGCAGTGCATATTGATAACACTACTGCATCTGCTGAAATAGCAAGAAAATTATATAAATCTGCGAAGGCTCACGGTTGGGGTTTTTTAGATGCTCCTGTATCTGGTGGACAGGCTGGAGCTGAAAATGGAGCGCTTACTGTAATGATAGGTGGCGACCAAAATGATTACGATAAGGCTAAACAGGTTATTGATTGTTATAGTAAAAAAATGAAATTACTTGGAAGGGCTGGAAATGGTCAATTAGCTAAAATGGTAAATCAGATTTGCATCGGTGGTTTAGTCCAAGCTTTATCTGAAGGTATTAATTTTGGAATAAAAGCTGGGTTAAATATGGAGGATGTTATTGAAGTTATATCTAAAGGTGCAGCTCAATCATGGCAAATGGAAAATAGATACAAAACAATGATTGATGATAAATTTGATTTTGGTTTTGCTGTTGATTGGATGAGAAAAGATTTAAAA
>MDTB01184581.1_pt1 | contig 20881 bp, 17 predicted proteins | sample 811161 | NCBI WGS metagenome assembly MDTB01 (sample SAMN05326650, study PRJNA326480) | marine metagenome | isolation source: seawater | place: Mediterranean Sea | collected 2009
CCCGAAAGTGCGCTCGACTTGCATGTATTAGGCCTGCCGCCAGCGTTCGTTCTGAGCCAGGATCAAACTCTCAAGTTGAAAAGCATAAATGCTTAACCTTGACGTTCGAACCTCTGCACATCAATTGGTCAACCGGCTAGGCTGACCAAAACTGTTTGTCATGCATCAGTAACAAAAGTTACCGAAAGCCGAACAAACAGTGAAGCTGACACCACATCATCAGACTAAACCCAAATAGAGCAAACCCTAGCGGTGCGATATGCAAAAGGCGATCCATCGAAAACGATCAAACTGCCCACATATCTCTTCAGTGTCTTCAATTGTCAAACAGCGTCAAAACAAAATTAACCGATTGCGCCTAAACTTCCAAGCGCAACCCGCTCATCATGCCTCTGAACTTTCTATGCCAACCAAGTACTAACTCGGCCAACTTAACCAACAAGCCATCGATGACTAGCCAGTGAACGACCTTCTACGCTCAACAAATCACACACGCAACCCCCCAAAACAACAAAAATGAAATAGTTTTAAGAACTAAGCCAATGCACCGGAAGTTATCGTTCAAAACGGTACAAAACTGAAATTTTACAAAACTTATGACCGATATGAGCCATTAAATACTTATATGATTTTGCCTCTCCCGTCCTTTGGCTTGAAAGATTCAGATATTATTTTTGAACTCAGATGCGCCACCAAACCAATTTCCCCCAAAAGGCATCAGTATCTTGGAAGCTTAGACGCTAATCGCACCAGTAAAAGGAACGATATTACAGATAGGTATATCAACGGCTCTAGTTGGAAGCCTTTTCGTACCATTATAAAATGGAATGCGCCTAAAAGGCATACCAAATAAGTCAATTTATGAAGCCTGAACCAGTTACGTCCAAGCCATTTCATTGATTTTTGGTTAGATGTTATAGCTAACGGCAGCATTACAACAAAGCTCAGCATCCCAATAGTGATGTAGGGCCGCTTAACTATGTCCGCCCAAATCTGTGACAATATTCGGACGTCCAAGAAAAGCCACACAAGAAGATGTAAAGCAACATAAGAAAATGCCAGAAGGCCAATTGATCGCCGAAACTTAAGCAGATTTATTGCTGTATAACGTCTAAGGGGGCTGACAATAAGACCCAAAATCAGAAGCTGTAAGGCAAATTCCCCCAACAAATGCTCCAACTTATTAATTGGATTTGGGCCAAGCTGATTGCTAAAACCGAGCAAAAAAAACCAAACCGCGGGAAGACCACCAAGCAAATAAACAGGCCAAACGGGGATACTGCGGAGGACCGAATTTAAAGACGACCTTATCCCGTTTTTTTCAGAACCTTGCTGTCGCCATAGAAAGCTCAAAAAAACTTCCGCAAATTCATGCCTTTGTAAAGGTTTGCAACATCTTCGCCATAACCGTTAAACATCAATGTCGGAACCCTTTTGGAAAAGAGCCCACCCCCAAGTGGGCGCTCGGAAAATTGAGACCATCTAGGATGATCAACATTAGGATTAACGTTGCTATAAAATCCATATTCACGTGGATTGGCAATATTCCAAGATGTGGGCGGTTGTTTATCTGTCAAATGCACTTTCACAATCGACTTAATTGACTTAAATCCGTATTTCCAGGGTACAACCAGTCGAAGTGGGGCGCCGTTTTGATTTGGAATATCGCGTCCATAAATTCCGGTGGCAATTATGGTAAGAGGGTGAAGAGCCTCGTCAAGGCGCAACCCCTCAACATAAGGCCATTCCAAAACATTCGTCCGCTGTCCGCGCATCTCATCTGGTCGATAAAGGGTTTCAAAAGCTACAAATTTGGCACGAGACTGAATACCCGCAAAGTCAAGTAAATCGGCCAGCTCAAACCCATTCCAGGGCACTACCATAGACCAAGCCTCAACACATCTGAAGCGATAGATGCGTTCTTCTATTATCATTTTTTTTAAAATTTCTTCGAAATCGTAGACCCCAGGACGATCTACTAAGCCCGTAATCTCTAAGCTCCAAGGTCGCGTTGTTAACGACTTGCCAAAGCGTTTGGGATCATCTTTTCTAGTACCAAACTCATAGAAATTATTATAGGTTGTAATATCTTCCCATGAGTTTGGCTCAAGTCTATCTAGCGCTAAAACTGGGCCAGCGAGCGCCGTGCTGATACCTAGTCCACTAATCCCCGTCAAAAGTTTACGACGGTTTAGAAAAACGTACTCGTCCGTGACATCCTTATCTTTTAGTTTAGAGGTCCAGCGATGTGGCATTGCAAACTCCCAGTCACTCAAAAAATGAAAATAGTTCGCAATGACACTATTTCCAAAACAAAATTTTTTGACTTCTAGTCGAAACCAAAAAGTAACCGAAAAAACTTATCCCCGCTTGGCGAGAAATTTCCAACATGACTTCTGATTAATGCAATACGGCAGTTTCTGGTGGATTGCGTTTTGATGGGGCCAATTTATCACCTATAATCAGGCCACCGGCTTTTGCTGAAACTTCAACCGTCTGACCACTGACCACATCATTAGCCAGGAGCATTTCCGCAAGTGGATCTTGCAAGGTGCGTTGAATTACCCTATTCAGAGGGCGTGCTCCAAAGACTGGGTCATAGCCCTCATCAGCCAACCAAGATCGAGCGTCCGCATCGACAGACAAGGTGATTTTCCGATCTGTAAGACGCGAAAGAAGCCGTGAAAGCTGAATATCTACAATTTGACCCATGTCCCGTCTATCAAGACGCTCAAATATCACGGTTTCATCTAAGCGGTTAAGAAATTCTGGTCGAAAATGAGCCTTTACGGCTTGCATTACATCATATTTCGCTTGCCCACTGTCAGCGCCTTCCGGAAGCTGACTCAACGCTTGTGAACCAAGGTTTGAAGTCAGAATGATCAGCGTTTGTGTGAAGTCCACAGTTCTTCCATGTCCGTCAGTTAGCAAACCGTCATCAAGCACCTGAAGCAAAATATTGAATACATCAGGATGCGCCTTTTCCACCTCGTCAAACAAAACAACCTGGTAAGGCCGCCGCCTTATTGCCTCGGTTAAAATACCACCTTCATCATATCCAACATATCCGGGAGGGGCACCAATCAGACGCGCTACCGCATGTTTTTCCATGAATTCAGACATATCTATTCGTACCATGGCGGCGTCATCATCAAAGAGAAAATTTGCTACTGCTTTGGTAAGTTCTGTTTTACCAACTCCGGTTGGGCCTAAAAAAAGGAAAGATCCTAGCGGCCTACCTTCATCATTCAGCCCAGCCCGGGCCCGACGTACCGCATTCGAAAGGGCCGAAATTGCTTTCTTTTGTCCAACCACACGCCCAGCAAGTTCCTGTTCCATGCGAAGTAATTTTTCGCGCTCACCCTCCAACATCTTTGACGTTGGTATACCAGTCCACCTTTCGACCACACTAGCGATTTGTCGCTGGCAGACGGCTTCTTCAACCATTAAGGCGCCCCGTCCTTCTTGGGTTTCGGTATCAAATAAGCATTTTTCCAAATTAGGAATTACACCATAAGAAAGTTCCCCAGCCCGAGCAAGATTGCCTTCACGTTTAGCAATTTCAAGCTCTGCTCGCTTTTTATCCAATTCCTTCTTAAGGTTCCTTGCATTAGCAAGCTTGTCACGTTCCCCTTGCCATTGCGCCGTCATCGATGCACTTTTGTCTTGCAAGTCAGATAAATCTTTTTCTAAGTCATTTAATCGGTCTTTAGATGCAGCATCTTTTTCGAGACGTAAGGCCTCTGCTTCGATCTGCTTTTGAAGAATATCGCGATCAAGCGCATCTAACTCCTCCGGCTTGCTATCTACTTCCATACGGAGACGACTTGCTGCTTCATCTACCAAGTCAATGGCTTTGTCTGGCAAAAAGCGATTGGTTATGTACCTTTGCGATAAGGTGGCTGCAGAAACGAGCGCACTGTCGGTAATGCGTACCCCATGATGAAGCTCGTATTTCTCTTTAATACCGCGCAATATACTAATTGTGTCCTTAACGGTAGGTTCGCTCACAACAAGAGGTTGGAATCGTCGGGCAAGTGCCGCGTCTTTTTCAACATACTTACGATACTCATCCAGTGTTGTCGCCCCTATACAATGAAGCTCTCCTCGTGCAAGAGCCGGCTTGATAAGGTTGGCAGCATCCATGGCTCCATCAGTCTTTCCAGCGCCAATCAAAGTGTGCATTTCATCTATGAAGATGATAATTTCACCAGCAGCTTCAAAAATTTCGATCAGGATGGCCTTCAGTCTTTCTTCAAACTCTCCACGATATTTCGCTCCAGCAATCAAAGCCCCCATATCAAGCGAAAGTAGCCGCTTTTTTTGCAAAGACTCTGGCACATCACCGTTTACAATGCGAAGAGCCATACCTTCAGCAATTGCCGTTTTTCCAACACCTGGCTCTCCGATCAAAACAGGGTTATTTTTAGTTCTGCGAGATAGCACCTGCATCGCACGTCTAATTTCATCGTCTCGACCAATTATAGGATCAATTTTGCCTGAACTTGCAGCCTTGGTCAGATCATGGGTATATTTTTCAAGCGATGCGTAGGTTTGTTCTGCGTTTTGACTATCTGCCGTACGTCCCTTGCGGATATATTCTATCGCGCCGTTAAGGTTTTTGGCAGAAATCGAACCTTTTTCAAGCACGCTTAATGCGGCTGATTTTATTAACGTAAGTGCCAGAAGTAATCGCTCGGCAGTCACAAACTGGTCTTTGGCTTTACCAGCCAACTTCTCAGCTTCGGCGATCACCCTCAGCGTTGCACTGTCAATTACGATCTGAACATTAATGCCGTTTATCCTGGGCAGTTTTGAAAGCTCGATTTCAAGTTTCTCCCTAATGATAGAATAATTTCCGCCAGCACGGTCAATCAAGTTTGCAGCAAGACCATCAGGATCATCCAAAAGCGCCTTTAGGATATGAAGTGGGTCTATACGTTGATGATTTTCACTCAGTGCAATCGTTTGTGCGCTTTGAATTAAACCACGCGCTCGGTCTGTGAACTTTGTCAAGTCCATGGCTCGTCTCCTTTTATCAGCACCTTTTGAAGGAACCCGCTATTGCAGCGTATTTCATCAGGCCTTCGGTGAAGGATATGGGGTTAGTAAAGTTATAATTCAAGAATTTACCATATTAACCGGATCGAGTTCAAAATGCAGTAATTATTCTTAAAATTGATATCGGCTAAAAAATACAATTTTGCAAAGGAAGAAAATGTTGATCCAGAAATCATCGTATGGTTCTTGACCGTTGCTTAACTGCATGAGAGGTATCACGAACATCAGCAGTGAGAATGCAAAATGACTGATAAGCTCATTATAGCCTTGGATGTGCCAAACGCGCTATCCGGATTGAAAATTGTGCAACAACTTGGTGAAAATGTATCATTTTACAAGATAGGCCTTAGTATGTTGACAAGCGGAGGCTTAGCGCTGGCCAATGAACTTAAACAAGATTTCGGTAAACGTATCTTTCTGGACATGAAACTTTTTGATATCGGCACAACTGTTGAAAATGCCGTGCGGGGAATTGCTCAGTTTGATCTCGACTTTCTGACAGTGCACGGTGATCCGCATGTAGTTCGCGCAGCAAAAGAAGGTGCTGCCAAGAGTGAACTAAAAATTTTGGCAGTCACGATCCTGACATCTCTTGACCGCGAGGATTTGGATGCAAGCCTAATTAAATCAGGAGATACCAAAGACCTAGTTGCGGAAAGGGCCGAACTCGCATTTGAAGCTGGTGCAGATGGGATTATTGCCTCACCTCAAGAAGCCGGTTTGATTCGGGCATTAAGTAACTCAAAAGGCAAACTAATTGTTACTCCAGGAGTACGTCCAAAAGGAACAGCCCTGGGAGACCAAAAAAGAACCACTACGCCTAGCGAAGCAATCGCTAATGGAGCTGATCATATTGTTGTAGGTCGGCCCATATGGCAGTCAAAAGACCCTCGGCAGACCGCGCTTTCAATTATTGAAGACATAACTCGGGTAAACCCAAAAGGCCGATCAAACCTTTGAACGCAATTGCGTCACTTCGAGCAAATCAAGTACCCTTGCTTCAATATTAGCAGAATCAAGTCCCGCCATACCATACATCTCGCTTGGGTTTGCCTGGTCCAAAAATATATCAGGCATCACCATAGATCGAAAAAACAAACCCCGATCGAAAATCGCCTCATTTGACAGAAGCTGCATAACGTGTGACCCAAATCCACCTACTGAACCCTCTTCAATCGTAATCATGTATTCATGGTGATGCGCAAGATTTAAGATTAAGTCTTTGTCGAGTGGCTTTGCAAATCTAGCATCTACTACTGTCGGGAAAATTCCTCTCGCGCTCAGTTTTTCACAGGCCATTATCACTTCGCTTAGTCGAGTGCCTAATGATAAGATAGCAACGCCTTGCCCCTCTTGAATAATCCTGCCTTTTCCAATCTCTAACGGCACACCGGCTTCCGGCAAATCTAAACCTCGTCCCTCACCACGTGGATAGCGGAAGGAAATGGGCCCTTCATTGTATGCCACCGCGGTTGCTACCATATGGTAAAGCTCTGCTTCGTCGGCAGCAGCCATAACAACCATACCGGGTAGATTAGCAAGAAAAGCTATATCATAGCTTCCCGCATGGGTGGCACCGTCAGCACCAACGAAGCCAGCGCGATCGATCGCAAATCTTACGGGCAATTTTTGCAAAACCACGTCATGCACTACCTGATCGTATCCTCGTTGTAGAAAAGTAGAGTAAAGTGCACAAAATGGCTTCATACCACCCGCTGCGAGTCCAGCAGAAAATGTTACACCATGCTGCTCAGCTATACCTACATCAAAACAACGAGAAGGATAGCGCTCAGCAAAAAGATTAAGCCCCGTACCATCGGGCATTGCCGCAGTCACTGCACAAACGCGCTGATCTTTTGCAGCTTCTTTCAATAGAGCTTCAGCAAAAACGTTGGTGTAAGAGGGCGCGTTAGAAACGGATTTCTTTTGCTTACCAGTCAAAACATCAAACTTTGCTGTCGCGTGTCCTTTATCCCGAGCCACTTCGGCCGGAGCGTATCCTTTGCCCTTTTTGGTCAAGACGTGAATCAGCATTGGCCCGTCCGCGCGCGCTTTTACCGTGCGTAAAATTGGAAGCAGTTGATCCATGTCATGACCATCGATGGGACCAATATATGAAAAACCTAGAGCTTCAAACAGTGTGCCCCCTACAGTTGCGCCTTTTAATAGATCCTTGGCTCGCTTTGCACCCTCCTGAAAGGGTTCAGGCAAAAAACTAATTGCGCCCTTTGCTGCTGCCTTAAGTTCTTGAAATGGTGCTCCTGCGTACAATTGTGATAAATAGGCAGAAAGCGCGCCAACCGGTGGGGCAATGGACATTTCATTATCGTTAAGAATAACGAAAAGTCTCTTTTTCAAATGTCCTGCATTGTTTAGCGCTTCATAAGCCATGCCAGCACTCAATGCACCGTCTCCAATCACGGCGATCGCGTCACCCTGCCCAGTATCACAACTCCCACCAAGATCACGCGCAACGGCAAAGCCCAATGCTGCACTTATTGAAGTGCTGGAATGTGCTGCTCCAAAAGGATCAAATCTTGACTCGCTTCGTTTTGTAAAACCACTAAGCCCATTTTTTTGTCTTAAAGTCCTGATACGATTGCGCCTTTCAGTAAGAATTTTATGAGGGTAGGATTGATGACTAACGTCCCAGATCAATTTGTCTTTTGGGGTTTCAAAAATGGCATGTAAAGCCACGGTGAGTTCTACAACACCCAATCCAGCCCCTAAATGCCCCCCAGTTTCAGAAACAGCCGAAATTGTTTCACTCCGTAATTCATTTGCGATTTCAGCCAACTCTTCATCATCAAAACGCTTTAAGTCAGACGGTAAAGTGACTTGATCAAGCAAGGGGGTAAAAGGGCGTTGCGACATTTTTGACTTTCTGCAGATGACTTATCTATCGCGCGAGATAATAAAGTGCGCGACTTCCTTCAAGGCATCAGTTTTCTTTCCGAGGGGTGACACGGCATCACAGGCCGTTTCAATTAAAGCTTTCGCGTGTGATTGCGCATTTTCCAGTCCAAGCAAAGATACAAAGGTTGCTTTCCCTGCAGTCTCGTCTTTGTTGAGCCGTTTGCCAGCTTTTTCTTGATCACCACGAACGTCCAAGACATCGTCCGTGATTTGAAACGCAAGTCCTATAGCATCCGCGTAAATCCTAAGAGGTTCTGGATCCGCCTCAGCAAGGATAGCACCACATGTTGCTGACCAGCGGAAAAGTGCCCCCGTTTTGGCATTTTGCAGGGCAGTAATCTCTTTCAATGTCAGGGAGGAATTTATTGACTCAGCAGCTATATCGAGCGCCTGCCCTAAAACCATACCTTGCCCCCCCACTGCCCTTGCAAGACCTAAAGCTAGCTCTGATCTAATCGCAGCTCGCGGACTGCAAGCAGAATTTAGAACAAGTTCAAAGCCTAATGATTGGAGTGCATCGCCAGTAAGCACGGCAGTAGCCTCATCCCATTTTTGATGAATAGTCGGCAGTCCACGTCTGAGATCATCATCATCCATGCAAGGCAAGTCATCATGAACTAGCGAATATGCGTGTATAGCTTCAATCGCACCAGCAGGCCAGATCGCCTGGGTTCTTAGAACACCAAAAACTGCGGCGCTTTCAACCACCAGAAAGGCTCGTAGCCTTTTACCTCCACTGAGCGCATGACGCATCGCGTGTATAACTGAAAGATCTTTCCAAGTAGATAGATAAGAATCAAGATGTTCTTGGATGGTGCGCCCGTTTTCCTTTAAAGCTTCAAGAAACATCTAAAGACCATCAATAGTCTTTGTTCCAAGCTCTCCGTCTTCTTCTTGAGTTATAAGAGCAACTTTTTCTTCTGCCTCTTTAAGCTTCGTCTGGCAGTGCAGTTTAAGCTCTGCTCCACGTTCGTAAAGCTTTATGGACTCCTCAAGCGGCACATTACCCTGCTCTAGATCGCTTACCACCTTTTCAAGCTCACGCATCGCATCTTCAAAGCTCATTTCTTTAACGGGAATATCTGTCATTTGGTAACCTCTTTGAGTGTTTCGACATGAGCTTTGACTGAAGACGCCAGAGCGTCTAGATCATAACCGCCTTCAAGGACAGAAACCACTCGTCCTTTACAATGCTTCTCTGCGATTTGATTAAGCTGCCGCGTTAGCCATATAAAATCTTTTTCTACCCAGTTCAGTTCTGCAAGGGGGTCTGCAGCGTGCGCGTCAAACCCTGCAGAAATAAACAAAAATTCCGGGGCAAACTCTTCCAGTTTTGGAAACACCAGCCGTTCATAAGCTTCACGCATCTCCTTGCCAGCACTTTGGGGGCTCAAAGGGATGTTAATTACGTTATCATGTGCGCCGCGCTCGTCTGACGCTCCAGTTCCAGGCCATAGTGGAGACTGATGTGAAGTAACGGTAAGAGTACGGGGTTCATTCCACAAAAGGTCCTGTGTTCCATTTCCATGATGAACGTCAAAATCAACAATCGCTACCCGCGATAAACCATGGTTTTCCAAAACATATCTTGCTCCTAAAGCAACATTACCAAAAAAGCAAAATCCCATCGCTAATTCACGCTCCGCATGATGCCCAGGTGGGCGGATAGCCACAAATGCGTTTTGTGCTGATTGCATCATGACAAGATCAACCGCCTGCAATACACCACCTACCGCGCGAAGTGCAGCTGTAAAAGAACCCGATGACAAATGCGTGTCTGCGTCTATAGCTTCCCATCCGCAGTCAGGGACAGCTTTTTCGATATTGTCGATATAGGCCGCGGGATGAAGCAACAAAATCTCTTCTCTTGTTGCTAACTTGGCCTCTAATCGCATTAAATCAACCGATTGAAGAGCATTTGTAATATATTCCAGTCGTGCCACTTGCTCAGGATGCCCAGGCGGCGTCACGTGTTTCAGGCAATCATCATGGGTAATGAAAGCGGTGGTCATTTTATCCCCTCTTGCATAAACGACATTTGCTGGTCAAAAGACTAGTAAACGCGAATAAAAGACGCAACGCATTTTGCAGCTTCTGACTTAAAATCTATTTTCCATTAAAGATGTAACTTGGCTACATTAGGCCATGCAATTTCACATAGGCAAACGTTTTATCAAGGGCGATTGACGCTCTCTCCAACAACAAATCAATTTCCTCTTCGGATATGATCAACGGTGGTGAAATAACCATTCTGTCTCCAACAGCTCGCATTATCAGGTTCGCTTCGAAACAATGTTCGCGACAAATAAGACCTACTTTGCCCGCCTCCCCATTGAATGGAGCTCGCGTATCTTTGTTCGGCGTCAAAGCGACAGACCCCATCATTCCAACCACTTTGGCTTCACCTACCATGGGATGATCTGCCAAAGTTAGCCATTTGTCTTTAAGATATGGCGCTATTGTTTTCCGCACATTTTCCACGATGCCTTCTTCTTCAAGAATTCGGACGTTTTCATTTGCCACGGCGGCTGCCACCGGATGACTTGAATATGTGTAACCGTGGTTAAACTCATCCATACCGATGACATCTGCAACTGCGTCACTAATAATCGATCCTGCAATCGGCTGGTAACCTGAGCTTAGGCCTTTTGCGATCGTCATTATATCAGGGCGTATATCCAAAGTCTGGCTACCAAACCAATTGCCAGTCCGCCCAAATCCACAGATCACCTCGTCAACGATTATTAAGATCTCATGATCATCACAAATACGCTGGATTTCTGGCCAATATGTGGCCGGCGGGACAATTACGCCTCCAGCGCCTTGAATAGGTTCAGCTATAAATGCTGCGACCCTATTTTCTCCAAGAAAATCTATCGCATCTTCCAACTTTTTTGCCGTTGATTTTCCGAATTCTTCGGGTGTCTGGGCACCTCCACATGACCACCAGTCAGGTTGTTCAATATGATGAATATCTGGAATAGGAAGACCGCCTTGTGAGTGCATATATGTCATTCCACCTAGGGATGCTCCGCCCATTGTTGAACCGTGATAGGCGTTCCGGCGGCTTATAATGACCTGTTTTGACGGTTTTCCCTTGAGCGCCCAATACTGCCTTACAAGCCTGATATTTGTATCGTTAGCCTCTGAACCGGAACTTCCGTAGAAAACATGATTTAAATCATCAGGAGCTAGACGGGCCAACCGCTCCGAAAGCTCAATTACGGGAAGGTGGGTGGTCCGGAAAAAAGTATTATAATAAGGTAGTTCTGACATTTGGCGGGCTGCCACATCAGCCAACTCCTTACGGCCATAGCCAATATTCACACACCACAATCCAGCCATCGCGTCCAAAAGTTGATTCCCATCCGTATCCGTTATGAAAACGCCTTCAGCATTGGAAATTACACGAGCTCCTTTTTTTCCTAACTCGGTGTTTGCCGAAAAAGGCTGAACATGATGAGCAGCATTGCGCCGCTGCAATTCTTCAGTTGGAAACATATTTTTGGCGTTATTCATCCCCCCCCCTGCTCCAGATTGTTTAGGAGGCTGTGAGTTCAACTTGGGTAACCATATGAACACTTTTTTCGTTGTCAACAAACATAATATCCTTCACTCATTAGTTAGCGATTACTAATTTGAAACCATTACTTAGGCGTTATCTTTCAAATAGCGCGGTCTGCTCTTTAAGAATCTTATTAAAATGACGCTGGTTAAATTTTGGTCACCTAGCCATAAAATGTTGGTGTGCAGCCAAAAAATTTGGGCGATTCGATGACTGTTAGGAATAAAATCAACTCTTTTAAGTCTCAAGTACATTCTGTTTTATATCAAATTGTAAGGAGAAAAATACCTTAACTTTCTGGAAACTGTAAGCAGGCTAGAATTTGAACTTAAGATAATTTTGCGTATCGGTTCAATAAATGCATCTAGCTAAAACCAGTTGCGAGTAAGCACTTTTTCTGACGTGGCTTCTTGTGGCCTTATAGACAAAACCCAACTAACATACTTTTAATTTTTGTATCCTGATACATTTCAGCAAGAACGATGATTGCTCAATTATCGTAGATAATCTTAAACTTCATATTTATAAAAGTCAGTAAGCCTCTACTAAAGGTATCTCTAAGTTTGAAACGTATTTTTGAGGATATCGCTTACAAAGAGGGACCAGTGGCGGACTGCTTTTGGAATTCTACAACCCAAAAGAAACATTTTTCTCCACATCATTCTGACACATATTGTGATGTAGCTATTATTGGCGCAGGATTTACTGGTATTTCAGCAGCATATCATCTTGCACAAAAAAAGTGTCAGTTGTTTTGCTGGATGCTGAGTCACCAATGTTCGGAGCAACAGGTCGCAATGGAGGGTTTTGTTGCCTTGGAGGCAGTAAAGCAAGCGATGCATATCTAGATCAGAAATTTGGGAAACCCGAAAGATTGCTGTACCGCAAAGCAGAGGCGGTAGCTTTGGTGAGCCGTCTTCTGAAGACTAATCAGATTGATGCCGATAGGCACTCTGATGGTGAGACCCTAATGGCCCATCGTCCTAAAGATGTTGACGCCATGATGAATGAAAAAAATACCATCCGCGAAAACTATGGGGTAGATCCGGTTTTTTATCCAAAAGAAGAACTTTTACAACACGGCTTTGGGGGCCAGTTTCATGCAGCAATGACCACGCCAATCGGCTTTGCGCTAAATCCTCGTAAATATGCAGATGGATTACTCGATGCTGCGATGGGTTATGGTTTAAAAGTTTACGGGCACTCTCCTGTCATAAAAATCGAAAAAAAATCTGGGAGCTTCAGACTTACAACCCCGAAGGCACAGGTCCATGCCGCAACAACTATCGTTGCAACAAATGGATATTCTAGCGAAGACCTACCAGACTGGATGCGAGCCCGTTACATGCCAGTTCAATCCTCTATCGTTGTCACTAGACCCTTATCGCAAGATGAATTGACTGCACAAAATTGGACTGGCGAGCAGATGGCTTACAATACGCGCAATTTGTTACATTACTTCCGTCTTTTACCGGACCAACGGTTTCTTTTTGGTATGCGAGGTGGACTATTTGCGACAAATACAAACATTCGGATTATCAAAAAAGAAATCCAGCGAGATTTTCAGAGAACTTTTCCTGAATGGGCGAACGTTGATATTGAGCATCAGTGGTACGGTTTACTGTGCCGGAATCGCTCCAGAACTCCCTATGTGGGACCAATACATAACATGTCAGGAGCATTCGCTGGATTTGGTTATCATGGTAACGGAGTTGCCATGGCCAGCTATTCCGGCGCATTACTCAGTGATCTAGTGATGGGCAAAACACCTGACCTGCCCTATGCAAAACCAATGCGTACGGTTCCAAAGCGTTTTCCACTAGGGTCATATCGCCGCCATCTCCTGCGCCCGCTTTACCAGTGGATGGCTTGGCGGGATCGATAAGACGATTTTATCAATTTGATTTTGACAACTTCTATTCAACTCTAAAACACTCCCAATGGGTAGAGAACGCAGCGATGAAGTTAAAAATTAATGCTCAAACTATAAGGACCACTTTACTGGTTGCCAAACAGGATCTCGTACAAATAAAAAACAAGGGCACAAAATAGATTAAAGAAAACAAGAAGAAGTCGTGCAATCACTCTCGTATATAGAAACTAGAGCTTTCAAGCCGCTTTTTTTTGCCTAGTAATCAAGAGGTCGACAAAATCCAATCTGGCCGAATGTAATGGCAAGTATACCCGTTGGGGATGCGCTCCAGATAATCTTGGTGCTCTGGTTCCGCTTCCCAAAATTCACCAACTGGTTCAACCTCTGTGACCACCTTTCCGGGCCAGTTACCACTTGCATCCACCTCTCTTATTATGGTCTCCGCTTCAAGTTTTTGTGAATTATCGGAATAATAGATTGCTGATCGGTAAGACAAACCGCGATCATTACCCTGACGATTAAGCGTACTTGGGTCGTGGATCTGGAAAAAGAATTCAAGCAGATTACGATAACTGACTGTTTTGGGGTCAAATATGATTTCAATACCCTCGGCATGCGTGCCATGGTGACGATAGGTCGCATTTGGCACGTCCCCGCCTGTGTACCCAACGCGAGTTGATATAACACCTGGCATCTTCCGGATGAGATCTTGCACACCCCAAAAGCATCCTCCGGCCAGAACCGCACGTTTGCTCATACCATATCCTCCACCTGATCAAGATAAACCGCATAGCCTTCTTCCACCATGTCGGTACGGCATATAAATCTAAGGGAGGCAGAGTTGATGCAATAACGCAGCCCGCCTCGATTACTTGGCCCATCCGTGAATACGTGCCCTAAGTGGCTGTCACCATAGCGACTACGAACCTCAGTGCGTGTCATCCCAAGACTAGTGTCACTGACTTCTATGATATGGTCTGTTTCAATGGGCTTTGTAAAACTTGGCCAACCACAACCGCTTTCAAATTTATCAGTAGAAGCAAATAGAGGTTCACCAGATACTATATCAACATAAATTCCAGGTTCCTTATTATGCAGAAGCTTACCTGTACCAGGCCGTTCTGTACCACTTTTTTGGGTGACCCAAAATTCTTCATCACTCAGTGTGGCTATAGCGTCCGAATTACGTTCGTATTTAACCATGAAAGTCTCCACAATTCTAGATCCAATTTAAAATGGGGCCTTGTGATAATAATTAAAGAATTAATTTTGTTAAAGCTCAAGAGATGACAAACTCATCTTTAGAGAAACCTTGTAAATATAAAAGCGCGCTAAGGTCGCCAAAGTTTACCTTCAAGTCACAATTTGCCCCAACTGCAGGCTTTGCACGCATGGCCACCCCTGTTCCTGCACGGCTCAACATTCCTAAATCGTTAGCTCCATCGCCCACTGCAATAACGTCCTTATCTTTTATTGAAAGTCTATCCGTCAACTCTTCCAAAGCTTCAACCTTTGCTTGTTTGCCAAGAACTGGTTTAGCAACCTCTCCCGTCAAAAGTGCGTCTTTAATTATTAGGATGTTGGCTCTATGCTCATCAAAACCAAGCTTTACGGATACATGTTCCGTGAAAGCGGTAAAGCCTCCGGACACTAAAGCTGTGTAGGCACCATGTGCTTTCATCGTTGCAACAAGAATATCTGCACCTGAAACGTACGATATGCGCTCCTCAATTACGGTTTTAATAATGTCTTTAGAAGCTCCTTTCAATAAACCAATACGTTCAACTAATGCCTCAGAAAAATCAATCTCTCCATTCATCGCACTTAAGGTTATCTTTTTTACGGCTTCTCCTACTCCAGCTTCTTCGGCTAATTCATCAATACACTCCTGCGCAATTATTGTGCTATCCATATCGGCGATAAGGAGTTTTTTACGACGGCTCTTTTCCTTTTGTAGAATCAGATCTACACCCATAACCTGAAAATCTTTCCAAATCGCCCCGAAATTATTAGGTTGCACTGGTAGCGGAAACTCGGCCGCCTCATACAAAGAAAGAAAGTTTATGGCACCACCACCCCAGGCGTTTCTCAGGTTTTCGGCGATTTCCGCGTCCAACTTCCCCGGCTGAGCTATAAGAGAGGCCACAAACATTAAATTTTATTACTCTAATACACTCCATGCTCCTTTAGTTCTATTGCCGGAAAGTAAGATAGATGTCACGCACATTATTCAAAAAGCAACCTTTAAACGAAGCTATCAGAGTTTATCGATAGAACAGAAGATTCAATGGAGCGAAAAACAAAATTATTTCGAATCATATACTTATAACTTGAATCATAAAACAGCATCGTTATAATTACACGTGGGCCAACCCTCCCCAACGAGGGGCATCTATCTGGAAGGATACATTTATGAAAATTCAAAAACCTGCCAAGCGGCCGGTAAATCCTTGTTTTTCGTCTGGGCCTTGCGCCAAAATTCCTTCTTTTGAACTTTTAAATCTAAGAGATGCCTCTCTTGGTAGATCGCATCGATCAAAAATTGGAATGGCCAAATTAAAAGCAGCAATAGATGGCACAAGAGAGATATTAGGAATTCCGGCTCACCATAAGATTGCAATCGTTCCTGCCTCTGACACCGGAGCGGTCGAAATGGCAATGTGGTCCCTTTTGGGTGCCCGCAAAGCTACAATGATCGCTTGGGAAAGCTTTGGTGCAAATTGGATCACGGATGTTGTGGAACAACTTAAAATCAATGCCGAAGTACGAATAGCCGCGTACGGTGATATAGTGAAAATGGATAGCATCGATTATGGAAGTGATGTGGTTTTTACATGGAATGGAACAACGTCAGGAGTACGCCTGGAAAACGGAGACGCAATTCCAGCAGACCGCGAAGGTCTGACAATTTGCGATGCCACGTCAGCTGTCTTTGCTGCAGATTTGCCTTGGGATAAATTAGATGCTACAACATTCAGCTGGCAGAAAGTACTGGGGGGGGAAGCCGCGCATGGCATGCTGATACTAAGCCCCCGTGCGATCAAACGTCTTGAAAACTATACGCCGCAGTGGCCATTACCTAAAATTTTCCGGCTTACCAAAGGTGGCAAGCTCATAGAAGGAATTTTCGAAGGTGCAACAATAAATACACCCTCCATGCTAGCCGTGGAAGACTACCTTGTCGCATTAGACTGGGTGCGTTCCATAGGTGGCCTAAAGGGGTTGATTTCGCGGGCTGATCTGAACGCCAGTGCTATTGCAGACTTCGTGCATAAAAATGACTGGCTCGAATTTTTGGCCAAAGACCCAGAAACGCGATCCAACACTTCTGTCTGCTTGCGTTTGACTGATGATCGAATAGAAGATGCCAGCGCCTTCACTGCATCCATCATAGAAAGGCTGGAAGTGGAAAGGGTCGCGTATGATATAGGCGCCTATCGCGATGCTCCCGCAGGGTTGCGCATCTGGTGTGGCGGTACGGTGGAACTTTCAGATATCAAAGCATTACTACCTTGGCTTACATGGGCTTTTGAAAGCGAAATTAGGCAGTCAAAGAATACCAAATGAGGCTATAAAGTTTTATTTTAGTGGAGGAACGCACAATATGGCCCCTAAAGTCCTTGTTTCTGACAGACTGTCCGCCACCGCTGTACAGATTTTTCGAGATCGCGGTGTAAATGTAGATTTCGAACCTGAACTTGGAAGAGACAAAAACCGTTTACATGCAATAATCAGCGAGTACGATGGTCTGGCTGTACGGTCAACAACCAAAGTGACAGAAAAAATCCTTAACGCAGCAACAAATCTTAAAGTAGTTGGTCGTGCCGGGATTGGTATAGACAATATCGACCTCAACGCAGCGAGTAAAAACGGGGTGATCGTAATGAATACACCGTTTGGAAATATGATCACAACAGCAGAACATACCATTGCAATGATGTTTGCAGTATCGCGCCAAATCCCAGAGGCAAACGCTTCAACACATGCCGGAAAATGGGAAAAATCGCGGTTCATGGGTGTGGAACTTACTGGCAAGGTTATCGGCGTAATTGGAGCTGGTAATATAGGAGGAATCGTCTGCGACCGAGCACTTGCGCTTAAGATGAAGGTTATCACCTTTGACCCCTACCTGAGTGAAGAAAAGGCTCAAAAGATGGGGGTCAAAAAGGTGGAGCTTGATAGTTTGCTACGAGGGTCTGACTTTATTACCCTCCATGTACCATTTACTGATCAAACTAAAAACATCCTAAGTCGGAAAAATCTTAACAAAACTAAAAAGGGCGTGAGAATTATCAATTGCGCCCGAGGTGGATTGGTTGATGAAATTGCATTGTCAGAACTGCTGTTATCAGGTCATGTAGCCGGTGCCGCCCTCGATGTCTTTGCCGAAGAGCCTGCAACTAAAAATCCATTGTTCAACCTCTCAAATCTCGTGTGCACGCCTCACCTTGGCGCCGCAACAACTGAAGCGCAGGAAAACGTTGCTCTACAAGTCGCCCAGCAAATGTCAGATTACCTCTTAACAGGTGCAGTGACTAATGCCCTTAATATGCCGTCTGTAACCGCAAAAGAAGCTAAAGTCATGCGACCTTGGCTGAAGTTAGCAGGCCATTTGGGTAGCTTCATTGGACAGCTGACAGATGAGCCAGTAAAGGCCGTGAATATCCTTTACGATGGTTCCTTATCTACAATGAATATTGAGGCGCTCAATTGTTCTGTGATAGCCGGCATCTTACAAAACGCTATTCCATATGTAAATTTGGTAAGCGCACCCTTCATTGCAAGAGAACGTGGTATTAAAATCAGCACCACTAATCAGGATAAGTCCGGCACTTTCGAGGGATACGTAAAAGTAAATGTGGTAACCGAAGAAAGAGAGCGTTCTATTGCCGGCACAGTCTTTAGCGATGGAAAACCCCGATTTATTCAGATCAAGGGCATAAATATTGATGCGGAAATCGGCCATCATATGCTTTACACCACAAACAAGGATGCCCCTGGTGTAATAGGCACATTAGGGCAAATCATGGGCTCAAATGGAGTAAACATCGCAAATTTTACTTTAGGTCGTGCCAGAGAAGGCGGAGAGGCCATCGCGCTCCTCTACTTGGATCACCCAGTGGATGAAAAGGTAGTCAAACAACTTTCTTCCACAGGCGTATTTCAGCAAATTAAACCACTTGAATTTGATGCAAATTAAAAAACGTTTCGCACAAAACGGAATGGGCAAATTTAAGGTTTAACTCACCCATGCAGTTTTTGCCGAGCGATTTTGCGGTATCTTGGTAATTATGAAGGCGTCTTCGCAGATCGCACTAGAAATCTACACGCGGACTGTGGAAATACTTCACTGTGAAAATAAGCATTTTTTGATGGCAGGATAGTCTAGAAACCTGTTTTATCTAAGTCTCCTAACAGTTGGTGGTTAGAGAAGAATTTGATTAAACGTAAATGTACGCCCTTGCATCAAAGGCAGAATTCAAGCTATGGCCTCGGGATGTTTACCATAGTAGCACTTTACCAATTCACGCACTTTGATGACCCGGCCGCCCTTCAGGCACCGCTTCAGGAAAAATGTAACTTTCTGGGCATAAAAGGTTCCTTACTTTTGGCGCACGAAGGGATAAATGGGACAATAGCTGGGTCGCAGGTCAGCATTGATCAAATTCTGCAACATTTAAAATCACTACCTGGCTGTAGAGAGCTTCAATACAAGGACAGCAGAGCGAGGTATCCCCCTTTCTCACGCATGAAAGTGAAACTTAGGAAAGAAATTGTCACCATGGGGCAACCTGATGTGGACCCAAAGACAAGGGTCGGCAATTACGTTGAGCCTCAGGATTGGAATGAGTTCATCTCCTCCCCAAATGTATCAATTATTGACACACGCAACGATTATGAAATTGGGATAGGAACTTTCGGAGGGGCAATCAATCCCGAAACTAAATCTTTTCGCGATTTTCCGCAATGGTGGGAAGAAAACAAAGCCCGATTTCACGGTAAACGCATTGCAATGTTTTGTACTGGCGGCATAAGATGTGAAAAATCCACCAATTACTTACTTGGACAAGGAGTAAAAGAAGTTTTTCACCTCAAAGGAGGTATTCTGAAATATCTTGAAGAGGTTCCTGAAGCAGATAGTAAATGGAATGGAAAATGTTTCGTCTTTGACGCTCGGGTATCCGTTGGACACGGCCTTAAGGAAGGACCGCATAGCCTATGCTATGCTTGCCGTAGACCTATAATGCCCGAGGACCAAAACCGGAAAGAATATGAACATGGCGTTGCCTGTCATCAGTGTACGCATGAGAAATCCAAGTATGACAAACAACGTTTCCGTGAGCGCCAAAAGCAAATTCAACTTGCCCGCAAACGCGGCAAAAGCCATATGATCGGGCACGATGGGAACTGACTATTACTTTCTATCCAGTCGAACAATTATCTAAGTTAACTTTTAAACGAATTGTTCGCTTATCAAACGCTCTTCAAGTCCATGACCAGGATCAAATAAAAGCCTATGAACAATACTTCTTTCCGAGGCTATCTCCACCCTTTGCACTTCATCAAAGGATTTACTATCCGCGTCTGCCCGAACGGGTCGTTTTTCTGGTTCAAGCACCTCAAACGCCACATGGGCCTTTTGCGGCAATAATGCCCCACGCCAGCGGCGTGGGCGAAAGGCATTCAAAGCAGTTAAAGCAAAAACTTCTGCATCAATGGGTAAAATAGGTCCATGAGCTGAATAATTATAGGCAGTAGAGCCGGCGGGCGTTGCTAACAAAACCCCATCACAAACCAGTTCATCCATCCGCGTACGTCCATCGACAGAAATCTGGAGCTTTGACGCCTGTGGGCCAGCTCGTAGTAGAGATACTTCGTTGATAGCTAGTGCTTTATGCACTGCTCCGTTCCTACAGATAACCTTTATGGACAAAGGATGTATCTCTGCCCTCTCCGCATCACACAAGCGCATCAGTAGGTTAGATTCATGATATGCGTTCATCAAAAACCCTATAGTCCCTCTGTTCATACCGTAAACTGGAAGTTTATAAGCGTTTGTTGCATGCAGGGTTTGGAGCATAAAACCATCGCCGCCTAGCGCAACAACTACATCTGCGTCCTCGAAATCTGTCTGCCCATAAAGTCGAACCAGAGCATCTAGCCCTTGCTGGGCCACGTCCGTTGTAGTGGCAGTGAATGAGACACGTTCAAACATGAAGCTTTAGCAATTCTATTTTCTTTCGTTCCCCGTAACAAAAACAATAAGAGGGTGCAAACGCCTATAGCGGCCAGTTAAAAACTCTTACGGCGCCGATTTATATCTTTTCAGACAAGAAAGGTTCCTATACGGAATGAACCACGGAACGATAAATCGAACTGGAGTGATCAATATGAATGCACCTCACAAACTAATTACATTCTTCGCGGATGACTTAGAATCGCGTGATTCGGCGGTATTTGGCGCG
>MDTB01014195.1_pt1 | contig 20879 bp, 22 predicted proteins | sample 811161 | NCBI WGS metagenome assembly MDTB01 (sample SAMN05326650, study PRJNA326480) | marine metagenome | isolation source: seawater | place: Mediterranean Sea | collected 2009
AATTTTATCATTTCTTAATTTATAAAAAAAAAGTGTGTCTCTTTCTTTGGCTTTTATTAGTTTTAATTTCATAAATGTTTATTTTAAAAGATTACTTATATTTCTATATTTAGTTTTTGAATTATATTTTTTGGAAGCGGCTCATAAGCTTCAATAGAAATTGGACTTTTTTTTCCAATAAGTTTATCAAAAAAAATTGGCTTCAAACCATAACCTGGCCTTATTTTTTTTATATTTTTTCTTGAAAATTTTTCACCTTTAATGATTTTTCTTGTTACAAATATAGATCTTCTAAAAGCTTTACTGTTGTCCTCAGATTTATTTCTGAAAAAATATTTTTTTCCTAAAAGTTTTTTATAAAAACTACTATTACTTGAAATTTTAATTTTTGAACTATTTATAGAGTTTCGAAAATCAGATATTTCATCTTCATTAATAGAAAAATTTGAATCTAGAGCGTTAACATTTTTTAAGCAAATGTGTTTTTCAATTACCGTGGCACCAGCATTGATTGCAGCAGCCGCTATTTTAGTGTCAGTGGAATGATCGGAAAAACCAATTTCACATTTAAATTTTTTTTTCAGTATATTTATATTATTTAAATTAAAATCAGAAATTTTAGATGGATAATTACTAACACAATATAGAAGAGTGACTTTTTTAGCACCAAATTCTTTTGCTTTATTAAAAGTTAAAGCTATTTCATCTATTGAGGCCATGCCTGTAGATATAATAATGCGTTTATTTGTTGAAGCTATTTTTTTTATTAAAGAAATATCAGTCATTTCAAAAGAAGCTACTTTATAGAAAGGGCATTTAAGTTTTTCTAAAAAATTAACTGCTTTCTCATCAAATGGTGTACTAAATATTTTAATGCCAATTTTTTTTCCATAATTAAAAAGTTCTTTGTGCCATTTATAAGGAGTATGAGCTTTTTTATATAAGTCCCACAAACTAAAACCCTTCCACAAACCTTTTTTAATCATAAAATATTTTTTTTTTGAATTTACAGTCATTGTTTCCGGAGTATAAGTTTGTAATTTGACCGCATCCGCACCATTTTTTTTTGCTATATGAATAAGTCTTTTTGCATTAATGATATCTCCATTATGATTAGAGGAAATTTCAGCAATAAAAAATGGTTTATTAATTTTTCCCAACATGTTAAATCAGACAATATTTTAAATTTTCAGATATAATAAAGTTTTATACTAAATGAAAAAATCTAACAAACATATAAACCTAATTAAAAAAATTCAAAAAATAAGATCAAGAAACAATGCAAATTGGATGAATATTCTTAGATTAGCTTTTAAATATGCTCCAAAAGAATCAAGGAAATTAATGAAGAAGATTAATAATGACGATAAAAAAATATCAAATCTTGTTTACAAATTAAGTAAATAAATTTTTTTAAAGGACGACCAATGAAATTGAATTATTTAATGATTTGAGAAATCTTTAAGATTTAAACATTAGTTTTGCTTCATTCCAGTCAACCATAGTGTCAATATCGATTGAAGAATATTTTGAAATCTCAATGCCAAACCTAGTCTTATTTTTTTTAAGCCATGTTGTATTTCTTGCAAGGTAAAATTGACCTGTATCGAAATATTTAGGTTTTAAATCTTGAGTTCTTTTATAAAAAGATTTTCTACTATAAAATTTAATTCGATTGTCTTTTGAAAGTATCAGAGATCTCTCCAAAGGGTGGGAGTGTTGCATAATTGGAAATATTAAAGAGTTAGGATTTCTCTTTAAAATCATAAATGCTTTTTTTAAAGAACTTATTTTTATAAAAACACTACAAGGATAAACACAGCAAATATTTTCAATTTTCATATTCTTTGATAGATCTTTTATAACATGATTAACAACCTCCTCTGTACTAGAATAATTATCAGAAATATTTTTTGGTCTTTTTATAAGAATATCGAAACCTATTTTTTTTCCTATTTTTAAAATTTTCTCACTATCACTAGACAACACTATATTTTGAAAAAACTTTGATTTTTTAATTATTTTATGAGTCCAATAAATTATAGGTTTTCCATGAAATTTCTTAATATTTTTGTTTTTAATTCTTTCACTTCCGCCTCTTGCTATGAAAATTGCCGTATTTTTAATTCTTTGCATAAATTTACCTTAATAATATTGACTGTTCAACTTATGAACGATATTCTAAAGTTAATTAAAATTCAACAAAAATCTAATTTTAATGAATATAAAAAAAAATTTAATAAGAGATTATTTTGACTATGCAAAAAATAGGCTTTTTCCTATTTGCAGAAGCTTAACGGGCGCAGGAAACAAAAAAACCCTAAATTTAATTAAAAAAAAAATAAGATTTCTTAAAATCAAGAGTTTTAAATCTGGATCTAGAGTATATGATTGGAAAATTCCTCCCGAGTGGAATATACGATCAGCAACCATAAAAGATAAATTTGGGAAAAATCTTGTTGATTTTTCAGATAACAACTTACATTTAGTTGGATATTCTATTCCTACAAAAAAAAAGCTTAAAAAGAATTTTTTGCTCTCCAAACTTTATACATTCCCAAATAATAAAAATGCAATTCCTTATGTTACTTCATATTACAAAAGAGACTGGGGATTTTGTGTAACAGAGACAAAAAAAAATTTAATTAAGAAATATTATAAAAAAGATGATTTATTCAATGTTCATATTCAGTCAAGTTTTAAGAAAAAAGGAAAGCTACATTATGGCGAGGCAGTTATCCCTGGTAAAAGTAAAAGAGAAATATTGATCTCAACTTATATTTGTCATCCATCAATGGCAAATAATGAGATTTCTGGAATTTTAGTAAGCATGTGTTTGCTTAAACACTTTGAAAAAAAAAAATTAAAACACACGCTAAGATTTATTTTTATTCCAGAAAATATTGGATCTCAAGCTTATATTAATAGAAATTTAAAAAGATTAAAAAAAAATGTTATAGGAGGATTTGTTTTGAGCTGTATAGGAGATAATAGAAATCATTCTTGCATGTTGTCGAGAAATAAAACTTCTCCCTCTGATATTGCTTTATTAGAGACATATAAAAAATTAAATTTAAATTTTAAAATATATCCTTTTACTAAAAGCGGCTCAGACGAAAGAAGATTTAATTACCCAGGTATTGATATACCTATTGCCTCTATATTCAGAACAAAATATGGAGAATATCCTGAATATCATTCCTCTTTAGATAATTTTGATTTAGTCACTTTAAAAGGGATTCAGGGCGGGTTTAAAGTTGCCAAGAACGCTATAAACTGTTTAGACAAAAAAATTATACCCAAAAATTGTTTACCTTGTGAGCCACAATTAGGCAAAAGAAAATTATATCCTACTATTTCAAAAAATTCTCTACAATCAAACCATAAAAACTATCTTAACTTTTTACTTTATGCTGATGGAAAAACAGATTTAGGTCAAATAAAAAAAATTTTAAATATTTCCAATTTAGAATGCTTTAAAATTTATAAGACATTGAAAAAAAACAATCTTATTTTGTGAAGAATTTCAATTTAAAAAGTTTTTTTGAGGATCATTTTAAGAAATTGAATTTAAAAAAAAATGAACATCTAGTTCTTCATGCGGACCTATCAACTTTTGGAATTATAGATAAAAAGATTTATAAAATAGTTTTAGACATTTTAATAAAATTAATTGGAAAAAATGGCACTGTAATAATGCCATCGTATGATTTGAATAATAAAAAAGAATATATATACAATCATAAAAAAGTTAATAAAAATAATGGTCGTTTAGTCAATCTATTTTCAAAAAAATCAAATATAATAAAAAGTAAAAGTTTAATTCACAGTCATTTAGGTTTAGGAAAAAAATCTTTTATATTAAATAAAAGCAAAATTAATAAATCATTTGGAAAAAATACTGATTTTGATTTTTTTGTGAAAGAAAAATTTAAACTTATATTGCTAGGCTGCAAACCATCAATTGGAGCAACTATTCTTCATCATTTCGAATATGAGGCCAAAGTACCATATAGGAAAAAAATTATTATTATTAAAAACCATTTATTCAATAATAATATTAAAAAAATAAAATATCATTATTTCGCACGCACAAAAAAATATAAATTTGATTTAGATAAGGCTTTCGAGAAAATAGCAGATTCAGCGGAAAGCTCTAAAAAAATTAAAAATAAATTTGGCGAAAGTTATTCAATTGACCTTGAGGAAATGAGAAATATAACTATCAAAACATTTAAAAAAAATGTTAACTTCTTAATAAAGAGATGAACTTTTTTTACAAAAAATTATTTACAATTTCTAAAAAAAATAAGCATAAAACAGCAATTTCTTTAAAAAAAAAAGAAATTAATTTTGAAAAATTTTGGAATTCATGTAAAGAAACGATCAAAATATTAAAGTCAAACAGAATAAAAAGTTTAGCGTTTATTGCCGACTCTAAATATCAAGACTATGTTCTAGTAGCAACTTGTCTTATTTCTAATGTTACATACATACCCTTAAATAAAAATTTACCAGCAAGTAAAATTAAAAAGATATTAAAAAATACTAAAATAGATGCAATTTTTGAAAAAAATAAATTTACAATACTTAAAAATAAAAAAAAATTAGAAAATATAGATAACGAAGAAATAGCATATATAATTTTTACATCGGGCAGCACTGGCGAACCAAAAGGGGTTAAAATTTCTAGAAAATCTGCAGAACATTACACTAAATATTTATTAAAATTATTTAAAAATATAAAAGGTAAAAAATTTATGCAATTTGCAAATCTTGGTTTTGATTTAAGTGTAGTAGATGTATACGGATCGATATTTTCAGGCTCCGAACTTCACGTACCAAGTGAATTTGATCGGCAGTTTCCAATTAAATTTATTAAAGAAAAAAAAATAAATATAATTGTTTGTGTTCCAAGTTTTGTAGATATTTTGACTATTTCACCAGGGCTAAATTCTAATGATTTTAAAAGTTTAAAAACTTTTTTTTTCTGTGGAGAAGCCTTATATCCACGACAACTTGAGAAATTATTTGGTTTCAATAACAACTTAATTACCATAAACGCTTATGGTCCGACAGAAGCCACAGTTTCTTGTACCGAAATAAAGTTAAATAAAAACAACTACAAAAAGTTTAGTCGTGGTTCAATATCAATAGGAAAACCGATAAACAAAATGAGACTAAAATTTTTAACAAAAGGCAAATATAAAGAAATGTACATAGCGGGGCCACAATTATCTTTAGGGTATTACGGGGAAAAAAAATTAAATTTTGATAAATTTAAGTTTATTAATGGAAAAAGATATTTCAAAACTGGCGATCTTATAAAATCTGTTAACAATAATATTTATTTTGCAAAAAGAGATGATAATCAAATTAAGATTAAAGGTTACAGAGTAGAATTGAGTGAAATAGAAAATGAAGTCAATTCTATTATAAAACTACCAGTGTGCAGTATATACAAAAATAAAAAAATTACATGTTTTGTGGAGACTAAAAAAAAAATTTTTTTAGATGAAATATTATTTAAGTTAAAGAAAAAAATTCCAAATTATATGTTGCCAAATAAAATTTCACCCATTAAAAAAATCCCAAAGAATATTAATGGCAAGATCAACAGGAGGAAACTTTTTGAGATTGCAAGATAAAATTGTTGTTGTTTTAGGCGAAGGTCCACTTTTCAATCACTGTGTTAAAGAGCTCTTAAAAAAGTTTAAGAATATTTATTGCTTAACAAATATTAAGAATAAACTGAAATATACTAAAAGGATTAACTCTTTTAAAATTAAAAAATTTAAAAAAATTGATTTTTTGTTTAGCATAATGAACAAAAGAATAATTGATTATCAAATCTTAAACAAAACTTTACATGCCATTAATTTTCATGATGCTCCACTTCCAAAATATGCTGGTTTATATTCGAGTACATTTGGAATCTTAAATAATGAAAAAAATTGGGGTTGCACTTGGCATATGATGAATCAAAAATTAGACCAAGGTGATATTTTATTCCAAAAAAAATTTAAAATAAGCTCAGACAACACAGCTTATGATGTTGATGTTCAATCTCAGTTTTATGGTTATGTTTTATTTCAAAAAATAATCAAAAATTTATCTAAAATAAATAAATTTAAAAAAAAACAAAATGCTAAAGAATTCACTTATTTCGGTAAAAAAGAATTCAATTTAATTCCAAATCAAGGCGTAATTAAACTAAGTCATGATATTAAAAAAATATATAAAATCTATCGAGCATTAAAACTTTCTAAAGAAAAAACTAATTTATTATTTAGCCCTAAAATCAAGATAGGGAATAAAATTTTTCTTTTGAAAGAAATGAATATTTTAAATATAAAAGGTAAAAAAAAAAAGGTAAATAGCCTTAAAAATTTTAAAATTAAAAATAAAAATTTCATGATTAAAAATAATGGTAATTATTATCAATTTTTTTTAGGAAAAAAATTTAATATAAAAAAAAATTAAAAAATGACAAAAAACTTAGAAAAAAAATTGCTTACTCTTTTTAAAAAAAATTTGCAATTGAACAAAAAACAAATCGAACGACTTCAAAAAAATGGAGACTTAATAAGACTAAACCACAGTAATTGGGACAGTCTAGTACATGTAAAACTTGTTATGGCTATAGAAAAGGCGTTCAAAATTAAAATAACTAATGAAAATTTCACTAATTTTAATTCCTTCAAGAAGATAAAAAAAATCCTTAAAAATAAGGCTAAAAGGTAAATTTTGGAAAAAAATTGAATATTTTGTTTACTGTTCAATAATTGAATGCTATAGATGTTCAAAATTTGAACATATGAAAAAAGAAGATCATTTTGAAGTTTTAAGAAAAATACAAAAAAAACCAGAACTTTCACAAAGAAAGATGGCTGAAGATTTAGGTTTCAGCCTGGGAAAGCTCAACTACTGTTTGAGCGCCCTAGTAGACAAAGGTTTGGTCAAAATTGAAAATTTTAAGAGTAAAAAAAACAAAGCTCAATACTTTAGATACGTCATAACTCCAAAAGGCATCTCTGAAAGAACAAAACTTACTCTAGATTTTATGCAAAGGAAAATGAAAGAATATGATGAGCTCAAAAAAGAACTTAAGGAAAAATAAATGTGGTCAGTAATCAAATTTGATAAAAAGAACTATCATCTTTTAAAAGAAGATATAGAGAAAAAAATAGGAAATAATTGTATTATTTATAGGCCTAAAATTTTAATACAAAAATATAAAAATAATAAGTTAGTAAACAAAGAAGTTGATGTTTTAAACGATTATCTTTTTTGTTTTCATGAGAAATTGAAAGATAAAAATATAGATCAAAAATTTAAGTTTTTAAGAGGCTTAAAATATTTTCTTGGAGGATACTTTGAATTTCAAACTGATATTAAAAACTTTATAAATAAATGCAAAAATTCTGAAAATGAAAATGGCTACATTTCAAAAAATATATTTGAAATTAAAATAAATTCTGATTATAAATTTTCTTCAGGACCTTTTGTAGACAAGATATTTAAAATTATTAATTTTCGAAAGAATAAAATTAATATTTTAGTGGGTAATTTAAAAACTACGGTTAACAAGAGAAAGTTTTTATCTTATCCAATTTAACATAATGAAACCAAAGATTGTAAAAATGATTAGTTTACAAAGTGCGGAGCTATGCAAAAATTAAAATTAAAGAGACCTTTTTTGATTGCTGAAATAGGAATTAATCATAATGGCTCAATTAAACTTGCAAAAAAAATGATAAATCTTGCAAAAGAAACAGGTTTTGATGCTGTCAAATTCCAAAAAAGAAATCCTGATATATCTACCCCTGAAAACCAAAAGAATAAAATGAGAAATACCCCTTGGGGTGAAATTAGTTATCTTAATTATAAAAAAAAAATAGAATTCGGATTAAAAGAATTTTTGGAAATCGATAGATATTGTAAAAAAATTAAAATTTCGTGGTTTGCTTCTGCATGGGACATTGATAGTCAAAAATTTTTAAAAAGATTTAAATTGAAATATAACAAAGTTGCTTCCGCAATGCTTACTAACATAGAATTAATTCATTCAATTGCTAAAGAAAAAAAATTAACTTTTATTTCTACAGGAATGAGTTCTATTAAAGATATTCAAAAGTGTGTAAGTATCTTTAAAAAAAATAAATGTAAATTTGTTTTAATGCACTGTGTTTCTACTTACCCTTGTCCTGAAGACAAATTAAATTTAAATATGATACTCACATTAAAAAATAAATTTAAGTGTGATGTTGGCTATAGTGGTCACGAAAGTACCGTTTCTCCAACAATTTTTGCATATCTTTTAGGAGCTAATTATATTGAAAGACACATAACCTTGGATCGAAGTATGTGGGGCACAGACCAAGCAGCCTCTTTATCCAGTAATGGATTGCAAAATTTGGTAAATATATTAGAAAAGGCACCACTTGTGATGGGTGATGGAGTAAAAAAATTATCTAATGAGGAAAAAAACATGTTGACGAAGTTCAAATATTGGAGATAACAAAAAAAATGAGTTCTCTAAATCAAATCAAAAATAATTTTTACAAAGATGGTTTTGTCCATGTTAAAAAACTATTTAAAAAAAGAAATATTCAAGACATCTTTAATCAGATTAATGAAATCAAAAATAAATCTATATCTATTAAAAATCCTAACATGCATTTCACGAAAGATAATAAACTTAATACGATACATGATATAAATACATTCATAAAATCAGGATCAATTATTAAAATCAGCAAAAATAAAAAACTAATTAAAATTGTAGAGTCTATCCTTGGAGAAAAAGCTTTTGTAAGAAATATAGAGTTTTTTTTAAAGCCAAAAAAAACGGGTATGAGATCTCCATTCCATCAAGATAATTTCTATTGGAATATTCAAAACAAAAGAGCACTTAATGTTTGGATTGCTTGCTCTTTGGCTAATTCAAAGAATGGCGGTGTTTGTTACTATAAATCATCTCACAGAAATGGATTAATAAGACATGTTCTATCAGGAGAACCTGGTAGTTCTCAAAAGATAAGTGAAAAAACTTTAAAAAAAATTGATAACAAAAAAGTTTATCCCAGCTTATATCCTGGTGATTGCATGATTCATCATTGTGAAGTTATACACGGTAGCAAAAAAAATACATCAAACTTGGATAGGATAGGACTGGTAATAAGTTTTAAAGGCAAATCGGCAAAATTAAACAAACAAAAACTTTTAAATTATCGAAGACTAGTAAAGAAAAACCTTCGTGTATTGAAGAAAAAATAAATTTAAATTTATTTCTGTTATACCTGCAAGATTAGGATCTAAAGGCCTAAAAAGTAAAAATATATTTCCTTTAAATAGAAAACCTTTGATCAATTATACATTTGAACAAGTCAATAAATCAAAAGTAAAAAATAATTTTGTTTTAACTAATAGCAGCTTAATAAAAAAAATTGCCTCCAGGTATAAAATTAATCATCAATATGAAAGACCAAATAGTGTGTCTAAGAGTACATCTTCTCTAATGGATACTCTTCTACATTTTTTTAACTGGACAATAAAAAAAAAGATTTTTTTTGATTATATAATAGTTTTACAACCAACGTCTCCTTTAAGAAGTCATAAAGATATAAATAAATCAATTGAAATTATAAAAAAAAAAAGAAGCAAAAGTCTTTTTAGTATTTCAGAGTCGCTTGAACATCCATACGAAACAATAAATGTAAAAGGAAATAAATGGAAACATACACTGGCAAAATCCAAAAATTTTTATCGTAGACAAGATTTTGATATAAAATCTTATTTCATTAATGGCTCAATTTATATAATCCATAGAGATTTAATTATAAAAAAAAAAAATTTCGATAAAGAAAATCATGCTTTATTATATATGCCTAAAAGTAGATCGCTTGAAATAAATGATATCGAAGATGTTAAAATAATAGAACCGATATTGAAAAAAATATGAAAATTTCTTGGAGTGGAAGAGCTCATAATTACAATAAAAAAGAGATAAAATATCTCACAGATATAATTAAAAAGGCAGATCCTTTAACTCAAGGACCTTTTTTAAAAAGATTTGAAAAAGATTTCGGAAATTATATTGGAAAAAAAAATACATTTGCCGTCAGTTCTGCAGCTGCTGCTTTAGAAATCATAGCACTCTTAATAAAATTAAAAAGGAACGATCAAGTAATTATTCCGGCACATACTTATTGTGCCTCAGCAATCCCATTTGCAAGAAATGGAGCAAAATTAATTTGGGCGGATATTAATTTTGCAACTCGAGTAATAAATATTGATGACGTCTTAAAAAAAATTAACTCTAAAACTAAAGCTATAGTTATAGTACATTTATATGGATATGCTTGCGATTTTTCCAAACTAAAAAAAATTTGCAAAAAAAGAAATATTAAGATCATAGAAGATTGTGCTCAAGCTATTGGAGCAGAAATAAATGGAAAAAAAGTAGGCACTAATGGTGACTTTTCATGTTTCTCTTTCCATGCTCAAAAAAATATCACCACGTTAGGTGAAGGTGGAATGCTTTATGTAAAAAATAATTCACTTTCTAAAAAAGTACCAGGGTTAAGACATAATGGACATTGCGATTTTTCAAACAAAAAAAGAAAATACTGGCAGCCAGCAATGGGAAATTTAGATTTAGATTTAGATAATACATGGCCTTATAAATTTACTTTAAGCGAAATTCAATGCGGCGCTGGAATAGTAATGCTTAAAAAACTTGATAATTTAAATAATTTAAGAATCAAACGAGCCAAAAAATTCATAAAAGAATTATCAAATTTTGAAGAGTTAGAGTTCTTAAAAACAACGGGAAAATTTAGACACGTTTATCACTTATTAAGTGCGTATTACAAACCAAAAAAAAAGATAAATAAAAATTATTTAATAGAGAAATTATTTAATAAATATTCAATAAAATGTGCTGTTCAATACTATCCTTTATACAAATATGATTTGTTCAAAAAAATGAGACAGGGTGGGAAGAAACTGCCTAATACAGAAAAGTTTTATAACAATATGATATCATTTCCATTTCATGTGTGGATGAGTGATAAAGAATTTAAGTATTTAATCAATTCAGTTAAAAAATCTCTAATTGAAATTAGAAAATTACGCAAGTAGTGAAAACTATAGAGAACAAGAAAAAAAAAATACATAGTATTTTAAATAATATAATCTCCAATAATACATTCATTCATGATATTTGGGTTTACGGAAATTTTACCGATAATATATCTGATTTAGATTTAATTATTATATACAAAAACAATCCCAAAAAAATAATTTTTACAGAATTCATTAGAAAGCTTGTTGCAGACGGAACAGTAATTTATATTGGTTATAAAAATAGAAATGATGTTTTTCTATTTGATGATATTCAAACTTACTCAATAAAAAAAACTAAGTTTGTTACTTATAAGATAAGTAATAATTTAAAAAGATTTAGATATCTTACATCATTTTTAGAGAGATATTATGAAAGAAGCACATTGCTTCAACAAAAAAGAATAATAAATTTAACTGATATAAATTTAAGAAATATAAAAAGTTTATTTTTTTGTTACAGAAACTTTTTCAGATATTTTTATAATTCAAAAGAAAAGAAAAGATTTAAAATAATTCAAAAAATTTATAATACCATAAGAAAAGAATATACTAAAAAAAAATTAACAAAAAAAAAATACACGAAATTTTTAAAAAAGATAAAAACTTTTAATAAAAATTTTTACAATTTAAGTTTAGTCACAATAGACAAAAAATTTCCAATAGAGGCTATGCCGAATTTTGTATTTAAATTTAAAAAAAACATTTTATTTTCAAATAAAAATATTAACAAAAAAACTTTCGAGGTACCAAATTTATTTTTTTATATTTTTTTTTTCTATAGCAGACAAAATTATAAAATTTCTAAGCTAATTTCAAAAGATTTAAAAATAATAAACAAAAAAAATATTGATTTCTCAAATAATTTTAGTTTACCATTTACTAAATATCTAAAAAAAAAAATAAAGTTTATAAATACAAATTTTATATCTCTTAAGAAAAATAATTTTACAAGTGGCTTATATAAATTTACTTGGTATTTGAAAGAAACATGATTTATAAAAAATACTTTTCAAAAAAAAAAATTGATCAAGAGATTTTTAATAAAAAACTAAATTGGTACTTTGATATAAAGTCTATTTTGTATCAAAAAAATTCAAATTTTTTGAAAGAAAGTAAAAGCCATGCAAAAATTCTAAAAAAAAATTTTTCTGAATTGAATATCAAAAAACAAAAAAAAATTTCTTATAACAGACAAGCCATTTTATCAAAGAAAATAAATTGGAAAAATTTTATACGTGGTAAAGATAAACATTTTAGAAAACAAATACAGAAAAATTTCATATATTTACAAAAAAATAATATACAAGAATTCACTAAATTTTTCATAGTGCATGGAAGTTTTGCTTCAAAGGATTACATAAAAGGATGGAGTGATCTAGACACTTTTGTAGTGCTCAAAAATGAAATTTTTAAAGATATAAATCAAATTATCAGGTTAAGAAAAATTCTTAAAAAATTTTATATGAAATTATTAAACGTAAGCCCATTTCAACATCATGGGTTAATTGTTTATACTGAAAAAGATTTACAAAATTATCTTAGTGGCTTTCTTCCAATACAAGCTTTGGAAAAAAGTTTTAGCTTATTCTCCAATGAAAAAATACAAATGCAATGTGTTGTCCATAAAAAAAATTTATCTTTAAAAAGCTTAAAAGAAAGATTGAAATATTTAATAGAAGGTAACAAAATTGGCTCCTATCAACACCACACTTATAAAGGTAACGGCCTTACAACTCCTCTCATAGAAGGTAAAAACCAAATGTACCAACTGTTCTGTCATATTGGATATATGTTAAATATTCCAATTTTATACTTTGATGCAACAGGAAGAAGTTTACACAAAAAAAAATCATTTTCAAAATTTTACAAAATAATTAAGGAAAAAAAAATTATAAGTTTAATAAAGAATTCTGAAAAAGTAAGAAATATTTGGAATAAAAAAAAAATTGCTAATAAAAAAATTCCAAAGTGGATTATAAATATTCTAGGAAATAGATATTTATATGATTCACAAATTGTCTTAAAAAAAATAATTTATTTAATTAACAGACATAACAATCAATGAAGAAGTTCTACAAAATTTGCAAATTATTACTTAGAAGAAAGATAAAATTTCAAAATCCTGAAAAAAATGAGTTACTAATTTTTGATAAATCAGGAAGCGATATGTTTAAAAATATTTTGTATTTGAAGAATTATTCAATACTTGAAGTAAGGTATGAAGATGTGAAAACTGTATATTTTTCTTGGAAAATTATTTTTTTAATGTTAAAAAATTTTCATACCAACTTAGTTACTTGTTATTTAATTTCATTGATTAAAATAATCAAACCAAAAATAATTATTACAGCAATTGATAATTCATTTAAATTTTCTGAAATCGCTAAAATTTTATACAAAGATATCTGCTTCATAGCTGCTCAAAATGCATCAAGATATGACTTTGAAAAAAATGAAAGACTTTTTAAAACTGGATCTTTGAAAAAAAATAATAATAAAAATTTTTTTTTACCAAATTATTATTGTTTTGGAGATACAGAAATTGAAAATTGTAAAAAATATAACATTAATGTCTTAAAATTTTTCAAAATTGGATCTTTAAGGTTGGCTCAGTATTTAAATTATCTTCAAAGAGAAAATATTCAAATTATTCATAATAAATATGATATCGGTTTAATTTCAGAGACTGGTGCTGGAAAAGATAAATTATGGAAATTCTCAGAAATCGAGAAAGGGTTTACAAAAACTATTAAATTTACAATTAATGTTTGTAAAAGAAACAAACTTAAATTCACTTTTATACGAAAAAGAGATGCCAAACATTTAGCAGCTGTAGAGATGAATTGGCTTGAAAATATTTTAAATAAAGATGAATTTAATTTTTTAAAAAATAATTCAACATTAGTTTCAAAAGAAAAATTTAATTCTTACAGAGCAATTCATGAAAGCAGCGTTTGCATCGGCACTTGTTCAACTTTATTAAGAGAGAAATTGGCTTTAAAAGGTAAAATTCTTGCCAGCAACTTTACAAAACTAGATCTATATGATTTTCCAATAAAAGGCCTTTCATTTATTAAAGATCCTTCCTTTATAGATTTTGAAAATAGGGTGCTTGAAATATTGAAAATTGAAAAAAATGATTATTTAAAACAGGTAAACAGTGAAAAGCTAATTAAAATAAATGAGGATAATAAACAATTTGAAATTTTAAATGACAATATAAGAAAAATTTTAAATTAATGAAAAAAAATTTTTAAATACAAATTTAATTTATATGACAAAGATAAAAAAGCTTTTTACCTTTTTTTCCAATTCAGAAAAAACAAAATTATTTTTATTGTTTTTTATGATGTTTATAAGCTCAATTTTTGAATTGATTGGCTTCAGTTTAATAATACCAATAATAAACATTGGTTTAGATAACAGTCTTTCAAATATAAATTTTTTTAATGATTTTTCAAACTTTTTTAATATTAATCCAGAGTCACAACTTCTTTTTTTTATTTTACTATTTATTTCAGTTCAAATTATTAAAGTATTATTTTTAATTTGGTATTTATGGCATGAAAATAATTATATCTATTCTTTTAAACAATCTTTATCAGCAAAATTATTTAAAAAATATTTATTTGGCAAGTATAGTATAATTTTAAAAGAGAGCTCTTCAAAAGTTATAAGAAATATTACTTACTCTGTAGATTTAGTAACAGCTTTCTTACTTAATTTTTTGAAGATTTCATTAGAAGCAATATTACTTACTTCAATAGGAATTTTTTTATTATTTTTTAATCTAAAACTTACCGCTTACATATTTTTATTAATCTTAATATTTGTACTCCTTTATAATTTAAGTTTACGCAATAAATTAACTGATTATGGAAAATTGAGACGAATTTTTGTTAAAAAAAGATTGCAATTTGTTCAAGAGAGTTTTGAAAATCTTAAGTATTTGAAAGTATCAAAAAAAGAGGATTATTTTTTTGAAAAGTTTAAAGAAAAAAATCAAGGTATTTCCAGTTTAAGTATTATGTCTGAATTTTTAAAAAATCTTCCTAAACCATTATTGGAACTATTTGCTATATCTCTATTATTATTCTTTTTATACTTCTCAATTGAAGTAAGTAAAACTCCAACACCAGGTGTTTTTCAAAATCTTGCAGTTTTTCTAGCTGCATCTTTAAAATTGATGCCCTCTTTAAATAAAATTTTATCAGGCTTTCAATCCCTAAAAAACGCATACCCAGAAGTAGAAAATTTATCCGGTGAGATTAAAAATTTAGAGATAGATCAAGAAACTTCAGAAATTAATAAATTTACTTTTGATAAGAAAATTGAAATTACAATTGAAGACTTTAAGCATGAAAAGAAAAGAGGTTTTGAATTAAAGAATTTAAATATCAATATAAACCAAGGGGATAGAATCGGAATTGTTGGAGAAAGCGGATCAGGAAAAAGTACTTTATTAGATATAATTTTAGGACTACAAAAACCTAACACCGGGAACGTAAAAGTCGATGGTAAATCAATATTTTTAAATTTAGATGGTTGGCAAAATTTAATTGGATACGTTCCTCAGAGGGTGGGTTTACTGGAGGATAATTTAAGAAATAATATTCTTTTTGGTAATCCAAAAACTAATAACTCAGATGAGAAAATTATTGAATTAATAAATAAAACAAATCTCAATAAGTTTTTTAATAATCTAGACAAGGGACTAGACTCAATAATTTTAGAAAAAGGTCAAAATATTTCAGGTGGAGAAATCCAAAGAATAGGAATTAGTAGAGCTCTATACAATAATCCACAATTATTGATATTTGATGAATTTACCAGTTCACTTGACGAACAAACAGAGCAACAGCTACTAGATGAAATTGAGTTATTTTATAATAAAACAATGATTTTTGTTACACACAAAAAAAGAACCCTAAAAAACTGTAATAAAATATTTGAATTAAAAGATGGAAAAATAAAACAAATCTAATAAGTATCTAGAAATGAACGCATTTAAAAATAAAATAGTAATGATCACTGGAGGGACTGGATCTTTTGGTCAAAAATGTACAGCCGAACTTTTGAAAAGAGATGTAAAAAAAATAATTATTTTTTCTAGAGATGAACTTAAACAATTAGAAATGTCTAACAAATTTAATAGTAAAAAAATTAGATATCTTTTAGGCGATGTAAGAGACTCGGTTAGGTTAGAACTTGCTTTACAAAACGTAGATTATGTTATACATGCTGCTGCGTTAAAACAAGTCCCTGCCGCTGAGTATAATCCTATTGAATGTATCAAGACAAATATAATGGGTGCAGAGAATGTAATAAAGGCTTCCTTAAGCAATAATGTCAGTAAAGTAATTGCTCTTTCAACAGATAAAGCTGCTAATCCAATTAATCTCTACGGAGCAACAAAATTATGTTCAGATAAATTATTCTCAAATGCCAATGCCTTAACTGGACCAAAAAAAACTATATTTTCAGTTGTTAGATATGGCAATGTAATCGGTTCAAGAGGATCAGTGTTACCGATGTTTAAAATGTTATTAGAAAATAAAAATAAATCGTTACCTATTACTGACTTAAAGATGACAAGGTTTTGGATTAGCCTTGACGAAGGAGTAAATTTTGTTTTGAAATGTTTTAATTTAATGTACGGTGGAGAAATATTTATTCCAAAAATGCCTTCTATAAAAATAGTTGATTTAGCTAAATCCTTAAGATCAAATGTTCAATTAAAAATAATCGGAAAAAGACCTGGGGAAAAGATTTGTGAAACGCTATGCCCTATGGAGTCAGCTGGAGATACCATAGAATTCAGGAAGTATTTTACCATAAAACCATCAACTGATTTTAGCAAAGGATTAAGTAAAAATTATTCTTTCAGCAAAGAAAAAGAAAAGGGTAAGAAAGTTGATGACGAATTTGTTTATAATTCAGATAATAATCCTCACTATCTTAAAATTTCAGAAATTAAAAAATTGAATCAGTAAAATTAAAAACTACATAAGAATGATTCGATATAGCGCACAAACAATAAATAATAAGGATATTAGCTCGATTAAAAAAGTGCTAAAATCAAATAATCTTACTCAAGGTCCCAAAGTTCCTGAGTTTGAAAAAAGAATTTCAAAATATACCAAAAGTAAATTTTGTCTGGCATTTAATAGCGCATCCTCTGCTTTACTAGCAGCATGTGCATCACTAAAACTTAAAAAAAAAGATTATATTTGGACATCTCCAAATACATATGTAGCTACAGCTAATGCTATTGTTTTAAATAATTACAAGATAGACTTTGTAGATATTAATTTAGATACTTATAATATTTGTCTAGATCTGCTTGAAAAAAAATTAATTCAAGCAAAAAAAAAGAATATATTACCAAAAGCAATAATCGTTGTTTATATTGGAGGGTTACCATTGGACCCCATAAGATTAAAAAAGCTATCTAAAAAATTTAAATTTAAAATAATAGAAGATGCATCACATGCAATAGGCTCTAAATACTTTGGAAAAAAAGTAGGAAGTTGTTTCTGGTCAGATATATCTATATTTAGTTTTCATCCTGTTAAAATTATCACCACAGGGGAAGGGGGCTGCATAACTACTAATAACAAAGAATATTTTGAGCATATGAAATTGTTCAGAGAAAATGGAGTTGAAAAAAACCCAAAAAAATTTAGATATAAATCACCTGGCCCTTGGTACTACGAGCAACAAAAAATTGGGTATAATTTTAGAATGAATGATATTCAAGCTGCCTTGGGCATCAGTCAATTAAAAAGGATAAAAAATTTCGTTCAAAGAAGAAACAAAGTAGCATCAATTTATAAAAAAAATTTAGAAGGTTTACCTCTGACTTTTCAAAAAATTAATAAGAAATTTTATTCTTCTTATCATCTATTCATTTTAAGAATAAACGAGGATAAAAAAAAAATATATAAAAATTTTTTTTTGTTTCTAAGAAAAAAAAATATTTATGTAAATTTACATTATCTACCTGTACATTTACATCCATATTATAAAAATTTAGGATTTGTTAAAAATCAATTTATTAATTCTGAATTATATAGTTCAACATCTGTATCTATTCCTATTTACCCAAATTTATTATTCAAAGATCAAATGAAGGTAATAAAATTAATTAAAAAATTCTTTAAAAAAAAATAATAGTAAACAATTATTACTATCCATGAAAAAAAAAACTTTGGACATAAAAAATTTTTTCGAAATAAATAAAAAAAATATCAAGCGGATGGTTTATTTGCAAAAAATTTCTTTGCCTACGACTAAAAATTTGAAATACTTAAACAATTTTTCAGAAAATAAAAATGAAGATATTTTAAATGCTTTAAAGTTTATCCATCCCGATTCAACATATAATAAAAATTTTTGGAAAAGCGTGATCCTTTTTTGGATAACTAATTTTAATGATTTTTTTTTAATTTTAGGAAAATATTTAGATAAAATTATTGAGGGTAATAAAACTTACATTATCTATGATATAGATTTTAAAGTTTTTACCAATAATGACGCTGCTCTGGTGTATGATCCAGAAAGGTTTTTTTTATGGTTCATTGGCGAATATATTAAATTTAAAAAACTTGATTATAAAATTCTTAATTACAAAACTAAAAATTTACAAAAAAAATGTAATTATATAAGAAAAAAGATGTATGGTAAAAATATATCAATAAAAAGCGTCTATTCAATTTTTTCAAATTTGGTCTCTAAGTTTTTAAAACCAAAATATATTATAGATAATATTGGAATAAATTTTAAAAGACAGTGTATGCTTAATCTCTCATTAGGTCAGTTTCCTTTTTTTTGGGATAAAATTTTTTACAAAGAAAATAATTATAACAAGGATTTGAGAAATAAATTTTTAAATTATCTAAAATTTTCAAATAAAAAAGAAGAATTTTATAATTTAATTTTATCAAAAATATTTCCAAAAATTTATGTTGAAGATTTTGAAAGTATTGCTGAAATGTATCAAAAGAGTTTTCCTATGGCGAAAACTTATATTACTTCTAATTATTTTCAGCCTAACCACAAAAGAATACTTTTAAATATTTTAAAACAAAAAAAGGTTGATATTTTTTTAGTCCAGCACGGTGGATTCTACGGAGTCGGACTAAATACAAAAGAAGTTATTGCATCACCAGAGCAAGTAGAAAAAAATTTATCTAAAAATTATTTAACTTGGGGATGGAACGATTCGCCCAAAGATTTAATATTTACATCTAGGTTTCCCTCAAAAAAAATACAAATAGGTAAAACTAACAAAATATTATTTTGTTCGAATTTAAGTACAACATTTTTATCAAGACAATTTCATCAACCTAGAACTATGATGGATAGCTTAGAAACTATAGATTACGTTAATCAAACTGCAAAATTTTTAAAAAATCGTAACCACAAACTCACCTTAAGATATCTTGGTATAATAGAGAATTCAGGAAATATGATTAATAAAAAACTTTATGTAAAAAATCTCACATTCGACGAAGGGAAATTAAATTTAATAGATGAATTAAAAAAATATAAATTAGTTATTCACGAGAATCTTTTATCTACAGCGTTTTTAGAAACACTTTCTTATGGATTTCCCACTTTGATTTTGATGAGCAAATATGATGATCTTTATTTGAGAAAAAAATTTAAACCAGAAATTTCTAAATTAAAAAGAGCGAATATTGTTCATTCAAATTTTAAAAGTCTAAAAAATTTTCTAGATAAAAATTTGGAAAATATAGAAAGTTGGTGGGAAAGCGAAAAAAATAAAAAAATTGTGAAGGATTTCAAAAATAAATACGCGCATTATGATAAAGAAGGTGAAAAGATTATTAAAAAAATTTGTTTACAACATAAATAATTAATTGGAAAATATAATTAAAAAATTGCTAAAAAATATAAAAAAAAATAAAACAAATGCTATTGTTGTTTCAGGCGGGGAAACTTTAAAAAAAACTTATAATCTATTTTTTAGAGAAATTTTAAAAAAAAAAATAAAACTTAAAATATTTCTATCTGATGAGAGGTGTTTACCTTTAAATGACAAAAACACAAATGAGATCTTTTTCAAGAAATTTAAATATATAAATTTTCAATCGATTTTAAAAAAAAAATTTAGCTATAAAAAAACTTCAGATATGTATGAAACAAAAATTACAAAGACCCCAAATTTTGTTTTGTTGTCTGTAGGATCAGATGGTCATATAGCTTCAATTTTTAAAAGTTCTAAGGCTTTAAAAAGTCGTAAAAACATTATTTTCTTAAACAAAAATTATAGAGGATTTAAAAGAATAAGCATTACTCTTAAATATTTGAAAAATAAAAAAATCTATTTATTTTGTAAAACAAAAAAAAGATATAATATTTTTACACGCAATATGAATCAAAAAGATCAAGTTGTTTATAATCTTTTAAAAATTAATCCAAATGTCAATTTAATCTACAATAACAGGATTTTTAAAGTTAAAAATAAAGTATAAAATATGCAATGTTTAGTAACAGGTGGAAGTGGATTTTTAGGCTCTCATGTGGCAGACGAGCTTACAAAAAAGAATTTTAATGTTTTTATTTTTGATAAGAAAAAAAGCAAATGGTTAAAAAAAAAGCAAAAAATGATCATTGGAGATTTGAAAGATTTAAAAAAAATCGAGCCATACATTAAAAAAAGTGACTATGTTTTTCATTTTGCAGGTCTTGCAGATTTAAATGAAGCTTTTAATAAACCTTCA
>MDTB01186442.1_pt1 | contig 20876 bp, 19 predicted proteins | sample 811161 | NCBI WGS metagenome assembly MDTB01 (sample SAMN05326650, study PRJNA326480) | marine metagenome | isolation source: seawater | place: Mediterranean Sea | collected 2009
CAAATGATCCTTGGTTAAAGTTAGTAATAAAAGCACCTTTAATAATCCACTCAGAAACAATGTCTCCTACAGGTCCTAAAAGATTTAGAGTAACATCTTTTTTGTAGAAGTCAGAATAACCAGCACGACCGGTTACGGACTCATAAGACAAACGAGCCCATTCCATGCATTGTTGTGCTCCAGATGGTGTAATTGGGTCATATAACGTCATCGTCATTTCTCCCCATTCCCTTTTACCTCTTATTTTTCTGTATGAATTAATGTGATCCAGCTTTATCGCATTGTCTGTAAAATTAGGAGCAGCAACGTTCTTTACCATGAACGATTCTATTCCGTCAATTACCATATAAAATCTGTTCTGGACTTTCGGTTCGAAAGCTCTAAACATTATCTCGTTAGTATCTAGTATTGCCATTGTGTTTCTTTATTATAAATATAGGTTAATAAAATTATCCTCCGAAAGTTGCACCAGTTGGTTCTAAAGTAAAGTCTAGAACTATAAACTCGGCAGTTTTTGAGGGTTGTATAAAGATCTGGCCAATCAATTGATTTCTATCGATTACGTCGGCTGTATTATTTGTATCATCCATTACTACTCTAAATGCATACAATCCTTGTCTTTGTACTACTGAATCCAAGAATGGATTTACAGCTGCTAAGAATTTATTTCTAGTTGTAATAGTGTTCTGATCAAATACTAAGGTGTTAGCTTGATCTCCTACGAATTTTTTAAGTTCGATTAACAATCTACGAACATTTACTCTATCTAAAGCTGAAGCTTTTTTCTGTAATGTCTTTTGACCAAATACTGCAATACCTTGTCCAGGGAAAGTAGCGATTGGATTTACATTACTAGAATATAAAGTATCTCTTTCTGATCTTGTTAATTTTCTTTCTGCTTGTAGTACTGTTGGAATACCTCCTCTTACTAATCCTGCAGGTGCAAACCATGGTGCTGAAGCTCCATCTGTAAATGCATATACTCCTGGAATAGTAACTGAAGCTGGTACGTAAACGTTTTTACCAGTTGCACTTCCTACTTGTACCCAAGGCCAGTAAGCGGCTGCATAAGAAGAATTAATCTCCGATGCTTCTGCTGTTACTGTTGAAGTAGCTGATGTTCCGTGTGGTACTAAATCTACTACTGCAATACAATCTCCTCTTGATTCTGCGAGAGAGATAATGTTAGCTATCTGAGTAGCTCCGTTAGTTGCTAATGAATGAATTAATCCTGGAGATGAAATAATATTAAAGCTGTATTCGTCTTTATTATTTAAGATCGAAATAGCATCATTATAATCTGCTCCTATTAATCCTTGTGTTCCTGCTGTACTGTTAGAAATATCTTTAAAGAAAGTAGCTCCTGCTATAACGTTAGTTCCAGCTGCTCCTGCAAATCCTCCTGACTGTGCTGTTGGAATAGAAGCTGTATAACTGTTTCCTGCTGAATCACTATTGATTGTAATTCCGTCTGTTCCTAGGTAATCAGAAGTTTGTTTTCCTACTGCTGATACTCTAATATAATTAGAACGATTAGGATACTCTCCGTTTGAAGTAAGATATACATTAGTACCGTCTGATGTTTTAGAGGTATTAGCTGTACCTATTTGCTTTTCAATATAATTATCTTGATTAGGATCTAAACTTAGATTGCTAAACGTTTCAAGAATAATTTTACTCTTGTGATTATCATCCCCTCTACGTACTAAAAGAGAAAATGTACCTTTATTAGTATCTACATTAGCTATTTCCCATCTAATGTTGTCTGATGAACCGCTTTTTAGAGATCCGCCTGAAAGTTCGTCTGTTGCTCCTACATAATCGCTACCAGTAACGTTATTATATTGAATACCTTTACCGATAGTCTCTAAGGAGATAACCGCTGCTGCTGCATGAACTCCTGATCCTGAGATAGGAGTAGCTGAAGAAGCAGTCCATCCGGCAGATCCTGAAACTACTCTTGTAACCAATGCTGTAGTTCCACCCTGGTCGAAATAGTTCTTTACTGCTAGAGAAGTAAAATATTCAACAGTAGAAGACGCTGAAACGAAAGTTCTTCCGAATTTTCTTGTGTATTCACCGAACGATGTCACTGTTGTTGGTTGTTCGATTGGCCCGGTAACTGTTGGTCCGATAAAAGCTGCGCCGACTGCTTGGGGAGCAGGGGAAACGAAGGAAATATCGTTCTCTCTTGTTAGGATACCAGGTGAAATTATAGTTTCTGCCATGTTAAATTATTTAAGTGTTTTTATATAAATATCGTGCTTTATTCTAAACCAATTGTATAAGTAGTGTGGTTGCCTACTTAAATAAATAGTGCAAAGAGAGCTAAAACACTTATTGTTATGCAGTAATCTCCCCAGTAGTGACATCTACCGAGACTTTTCCGTATTTAGTTGCTAGTTCTTGACTAAATTCGCTTTCTAAAACATCTATTTTTTGAAGTGATTCGAAAAACTGTTCTTTTTGGAGCTTTAGATTCTTTAATTGCAATTCTGTTGCTCCTATAGTAGTTAAAATATCTTTACGTTTACGAATAAAACTATTAAATTTAATTAATTCGTCGTTAGTAATTTTTTTTGGTTCTTTATTTGCCATTTCTATTTAGTTTATACTATAATATAGTTAAATGTACTCTAATATGCAACTTATAATCTAGTATTTCCGTAATGAATTACTTTAATATTATTATTAGTCTTAAAACTTCTCCAAGGATCAATAACTATTGAACCGTCTGGAAAGTTATAATCATGAAAGTTATTCATATGAGCTAATAAGTAAACTGCTTTAAGTGGTTCTTTAGGATCATAAGTGACTTTAAACTTACTCCCGAATCTTTCACAGTATTTACCAGTAAGAATAGAAGAAGAACCGTCTTCACTAGTAACATCAGGTTTAAACGATTTTCCTAATATCACTATAGGTAAATTACTCTTTAAACTTTCTTTTACTAATTTAGTAGATAAGTTTTTAGCTTGTTCCTCTCTTGCTTTAATAACAGCATCAAATATATCATATCCTAAATCTAATTTTTCAGCCATATAGCGTAAAGCAATATTATCTCTAGGGTGGCATCCTCCTCCATCCCCCATACCTGGTTTCATATATGCAGGTCCCATAATACGTTGAGTAGATCTTGCTAGAGCTCCTGCTACTACATCAGCATTCATATTGCCGTTTTTCTCTGCTACATCTTGAATCATATTTACTAAAGCAACTTTTGTAGATATAAAAGTATTATAAAATATTTTTATTCCTTCTGCTTCATCCCATGTACCTACCTCATATCTTGTTCCTTTTTTAATAAAGGTATAATAAAAATCTAATAATAGTTTAGCATCTCCAGTAGTAGCTCCATCTTCAGTCCCTATTATAATCATTTCTGGATTAACCATATCCCATTTTACTGTACCCATAGCTATTAGATAAGGATTGTAAATAAATCTACCGTTTGGTATTCTACCTATAAACTCTCTCCTTATAGTCCCGGGAAGTACTGTAGATATAAGGACTATCAGCTGATCTTTGGTTACATGTTTATTTACTTCCTCTAGTACATTATTAACTATAGTATAGTCAAAATCTTTATTGGGTAAGTGTGAGGTAGGGTAGCGGCCATCATAGTCCGGGTCGTGAGGTGTAGGTACAGCTACAAATATAAGTTCACGATTTTGACATACGTCTTTAATAGTTGTTACCATTTTAAAGTTTTTAGGACTTACTTCTGTTACGTCGTAACCTATAACTTCATGTTTTTCTGCCATGACTTCAGCAGCGTCTTTTCCTAATTTACCTACTCCTATAAAACCTATTTTCATATAGTGTATATTAATTTTTCAAGTTTGTCTATATCATTAATTTCATTATTATACTTTGGAATAAATTTAGAAGCAAGTTCTTTTGTTTCCATAATATTATTTACATCCTCAACTATCTTCTGTAGTACGGAAGAAGGAAAAGGAAGGTTTAATTTTGTACTTATTAATTTAGAGTAGCTAAAATGCTGTAATGGGGTGGGGTGTGTATCAATAAACGCTTTTCCATTGGCATTTAAATCCCATATTGGCTTTGTTGTTGGGTTACTGAGGCAGTGTGACTCTATAGAGGGGTAAAGAAAGTAAGGGGAATTTTCAGTTTCAGACAAAGAAGTATAGTATTTACTTTTTTTCCACTGTAGTATTTGTTTGTCAATATTCTGATGATGAAGGCAGGGTTCACCAAGCAGGTCTTCTAACCAAGGTTCAAACATATAAAACATACATAGCTTAAATCCTAAATTTTTTGATAATAAAATTAAAGAATCTACATAATGTATAAAATCATTTGTAGAATCAACTAAACTATAATAGTTGTTTATATAAGATTTATTAAAATAAGGGTTATTGTCAATCTGTCCTGCGCATTTCCAGTGATGATCAATATCCCTAATATCGTGTCTGATTAGAGAGCTCCATTGAACTATTACTGTATGGTTTTTAGGGTCAATTTCTTTATTATACTTAAAATAGTCTTTAATTTTAATATAGCTATACCTCATACCAGAGCCGGATTTTCCTAAAGGAACATACTTATCAAAATAAGGGGTTAACCACAAATCCCATGTTGGGCTGGAATGTTTAGTGTAACTACAGCCTGTAGTCAGTAAAGTTGTCATATTAAGTATTTTTGAGTGTTTAACTTATAATGTGGCTGTACCTTTATTTTTTCACCTGCTACTTGTAGTTTAAATGTTTTAGCCGGGTAAGATGGTGGTGTATTTTGTAATATAAAGAAGTTTAAGTAGTCTAGTGTTTCCTGCTTTATATCAAATAGAAACCTATTAAAGTTATGTACTAACGTTTCTTCCATTTCTTGAGTTATCTTATGTAGTTCGTCAACACTTAGCTTACTTAATTCCTTGAGTATTTTTTCTACTTTAGATATACGGGTAACTAACTCTATTTCTTCATCGTAACTCTCATCCCACCATTTGTTAAACGTTTTGTAGCCCATTTCTTGCAGTTCTTTTAGAGAGTTAGGGTTTCCAATTAATATAAATGGCTGTAGCATATATATGGGTTTAAATATTTTCTCAGAAAAAAAAATAGTATCTTCTACGTGTAGTGTTTCTGTAACTATGTTAAGGAATGTAGATTGATGGAAGTGAGTATTGATATTAAATGCTTGATTACTATTATCTGGGTTGTCAAGAATATGTTCAGGGTTATTAAAATCATACGAGTTAATATAGTTACTTACCTGGTCAGTTAGTTTTATGTTTAAAGTACCGTCCCTAATAGTATCCTCTACTATAAGCCCTCTTCTTTCCTGTCGACCTATAGATAGAATTGTTTTTTCTTCCAGATCAGGATTAGACGCTATAGTCCCAAATATTATTAATCTAGGCAACCTTAATACTCTGTTCAAACAAAGAAAATGTTTTTCTTTTTTTACTTTTCTGTTACTGTTAATTATACCTTCAGCATGTTCTAATAATTGTTCTTTAGTTGGGGAAACTCCACCTATCGAAGGTGGTATAAACCAAGGAAAGTTTTCAAAATAAGAATACTTTAAAATTTTAACTCTAGGTTTATTGTCTATTAGTCTAGCTTTTAATAAATTTATATATGTTTGATGTAGTTTTCTATCACCGTGTGCAAAAAAAAAGTTAGTATCGTCTAACCCATTTAATTTTGCAAATGCCTCCAGCCAAAGTAATAGTCCCTCTTTACCAATGTTCTTATGAGCTACTCCTTCGGTATCAAACATTATACCTACTTTACATTGGCCGTTATTGCATGCATCTATTATGCTATTATCTAACTTAAAAGGATCTTCCTCATACATTTTTTCGACCAAACCAGATATAGGGTAAATAAATTTTAGGTTTTTTCGAAAAAAATACTCAGTATCTCTTTTTACTACAAGAGTTTCCAGAAATGGAACACCGTAGAGTGTAGTGTTAAAGTCACAATCATTTTTATTTAAAGTGTCGTAACCGAAGTATATACTCTTATTGTATTTATTTTCAATAAGCAGGTTAAAAGACATGTAAAATTACTTAGAGTTTATATGTTTATAAATAGTACCTGTAATCTGTAGGGTATATCTTGGTTCTATTCCAATGTTACTAGCTGCATGCTCTATATCATAACTGTACATTACATAGTCTCCTTTATTCCAGTTATTAAAACTTGTTTTATTATACTCAAAATAATGACCAGGTTTCCAATCTTCTAAAAAAAGTATAGCCCTATATACTTCATTTTGTTCTTTATTAAATATTTTACAGTAGGCTTCAAAATGATCGTAATGAGGAGGCATAATATCTAAAGTATCCATTTTATAAAAAGTATACCCGCAGTTTTTTAAACCTATAGCGTTACTTATATCTATAGTCCACTCAGGCATAGGATTTTTGCTGCTGTATAAGGCTCCTGTAAAGCTTTTATGGTAGTATCCTTCTTCTCTCCATCTATTAACTTCACTTTCTTTGATAGGTTGTTTAGTATAGTCGAAGGTAAAGAACTCATTTCCTATTAAAGTACGTTTTATGTTATCAACTTTTATCATAATCTTATCATATCAGCAGTACAACAATGGAAAGAACCTCCTAACGTCCTAGAATGTCTTATTTTTAAGTCTAACGCTTCAATATTATACTTTTTTAACTCTTTGATTAACTCTTTCTGTCTATTATCAACTATTACTGTATTTTCATCTAGAGAAATAAGATTTATACCCACCCATTCAGAGGCTCTTAATACTCCTGTATATCCTATATCTACCATAGAAGGGGAATAAATAATATCCCACCCTTTAAATAACTTAGGCATATTTTTTTCACTCACTCTAGCAGGGTTAACCAATGCTAGTCCATCTCTTAGAATAGCAATAGTAGAATCGATGTGAGAATACGAATACATATTTTCTAAGTAATGTACTTTATATTTATCTCCTAACAAATTCTTTAACCAAGTATATCCTTTGTAATTTCCCGTGTTAGAATTAAGGTAAAGAATATCATCATTATGTCTAAGTATATTAGCTGCATCAAATACAGGTTCTACTTCAGTTAAAGTTAATTTATCTAGATCATCTCTTTGATATGAATCATCTGTTAGTCTAGGTTTAGGTGCACACACCCACTTCGCTCCTTTATCCATATAGTCAATAAACAGCTCTCTATAAGCATCTGTTTCAAACTGTCTAGACCTTAACGTCATAGGTGATTCTATAATGGTATCTCCAATGACTGTCATAGTATCTCTTGGGCAGAAGGTATAGTATTGGTCTGTTTCCCAGTAGCCGTTAGAGACGGTTTTTGACGTATCTAAAATATTCGGTCTATGAACTTTTGCTCCAAAATCTTCTAGTGCTTTTGCTAATAAATCTAAGTCTTCAATAGACTCTTCATATACTTGAGGATCAAATAAACCTCTTTCTGAGGTAGGTATAGTATCTTTGTCTGCATAATTAATTGCATGTAAGTCAGTACCGTGGAATGGTTGATTAGCATTTTCAACTCTACCTACTATAACCTCTTTTAAAGTACTATATTCATTATTTACTTTAACCATTGTTGAAATTTGCTACTGTTATAAATTAAATTAGATATTTTTTCATGGCCTTTTACGTTAGGGTGACTCTCATTACCTTCAAAATATTTACCTTCAAAGCAGCTCTGCTCTAGAGCGTCAACATTAAGACTGCTAGGAATTATACCTGAATCTTTTCCTCCTAAAAACGTAGTTAAACTAGTATCAATTAAAAAGTTAGATTTATCTATCTTGCCGTTAAATTTAAAGCTGTAATCTACACTACCGTAATTAGTAAAGAATAAAAAACTAACTCCTATTTTAGTTAAATATTCTTGTATACAAAATAAATTTAAAAGTTGAAAATAAGGATGCCAATTTTTATGTTTAACTAATACTTCATTATAGTAATCAAATTGTTTTTGTATAAATTTATCAGTGTTTTTATTATCAGTATTAAATAGAGATATAAATTTCCCATCTGGAGATTCTCCTATAAATCTTATATCAGGAGGAATACATACTAAAATAAAATCACTTTTATCGATTTCCTCAGTTAATATTTCATTAGTAATTTTTGAAAAAGAATTACCATTTAAACCGTAATTAATATACTCACTATTTATTTTTTCACTCAGCAAATGAGTATAACATTGTGTTTCAGGCTTATCTAATTCAAAACCATAACACCAACTATCACCAAAAGATAAAATTCTACTCATTGAATATTTTTATTTTAGTTAAATCTGGGTAATCTAGATAAGACCATATTTTTGGTTTTTTAGTTTTTGCTTCATCTAACTTAGTTAATCCTATTTCAGCAGTTTCCGGAGTCATATAATAATGATACCCTATAGTATCTATATCTTGTTCAGTCCATGGTTTATCAAACGTTCTACCATCGTAAGTCATTTTACGTAGTTTTATAGCTGCTTCTTTATTATCTGTTAATATCATTCCTCCTCTTCCTAGACTTAAATGTTTTTTAAATTGAAATGAAAGAACCATAAAAGTATTATTAATATACGAATTTTTTTCCCATAATACAGCTGCATCAATTATATTAGAAGTAATATAGTAAAAATTTTGCCATGCGAAAGATCTCCATTGAAGGTCTATATTTAACTTTTTAGAGAGCAAAGGAACTGAAATATAAGTATTAATAGGTGAACTGATTAAAGGAGCTTTACTGTACCTTAAACATAGTTCTAACCCATGAGTACAGCAATCTACAGCTACTCCATACGGTGCATTAAACCATTCTGCTACTTTCTTTTCAAAGTATGTTATCTTTTGAAATGAATTGTAATTTGTATTCATTTTTATTATGGTTTGCGTAATTTAAATTATTATACTCTTCTTCAATCCTCCCTAAAGTCATTTCTGATTTCATAAAGTTAACAGTTTTACCAGATATTCTACTAGCCATATAACTCCAAGTAGAAGGTGGGCTACGAACTATTTCTTTTGTACAGCTTAAACTAAAAAAATCTATTAAGTCGTACCCCATATTTTTTAATTGAAGTCTAGGTTTTAAAAAGTTTATTTCGTCAATTAAATTTTTATTGATATTTACTACATCACTACAAGTTAAAATTTTATCTGGGTATCTTACCTTATAGTAATCTATAGCCTTTTCATTAACATCTATACCTAAATAAAATTTAGCTGAAGGGTCTTTATTAATGTATTCATCTATAACTTTAAAATAAATTTCATCTCTAATAAATGGATATACTTTATCACAATCTAAACATATTTTATAGTACTGCATATACCCTCTAGGTATAGAAAACCTATCTTGATTGTCTAAATATACTCCGCTGCCTCTTCTTATATGTATCCCAATGCGATCTTGTACTGTAGATTTTATTTTTTCGTAAAGAATATTACTTTTTAATTTTACTGAGGTAATAATATCAGCATTTTTATTTAAAAAATCTTCACATAGATCTACAGTATTACCGTAATTAAAATTATTAGTATAAGATAATTCTTTATCTAATATTATTTCTCTATTTTTAATCCATTTTTGTACTACTGAATCTTTAATTGGTATGGCTTTTATTTTGTCTAAAGTAGTATATTCGGTATTCGGAAAATTTACTAAAGAAAGTTCGGGAAACTCTTCAGGTAGTACCTTTATAGTATGTTGATTGCCCATAATATCATTCATTATACAAGCTGTTTGCCATGCAATTAACCGATTACCCCATCCGCTATCGTGGTTTTTAACATCATTCCAAGGGTCTCTTAAAAATATAGTTTTTTCAGACATAACTTTTTAATTCGGGATAATTTTTATATACAATATCAAAAGTAGACTCTTTTCTATACTTATCAAGTAAAGTAAACTTAGTATATAACTCTTTTAATTCTTCTTTTGAAGGAGAAATACTAAACATATAATTTAAAATACCGTCGATATCTTTTTGATATTCACCCCAATCGTGAGTATTCCATTTTTCTTTTATTCTAAGTTTAGTTTCTTTAGGTAAAGAATAAATACACATATGCTTTGGGCCATGTATTATATTTATCCATAATTTAAATTCAGGTGTATTTTTTTGTAACCAGTCATGAAACTCTGGGAGTTCATATGCATTAATCCAGGATAAGGTGTAGGTATAATTAAAAAATAAATTATTTTTAACAGAATACTCTTGATATAAAGAGTAAAAATTAAGTAAATTATCTTTAACTAAATCCCATTTAGCATTTTTTCTTAAGTATTCAAAAGTTTGACCTAATCCATCTATGCTTAACCCTATTCCTACCTGTTTGAAATTATCTGCTATTCTCCTTAATAATTTTTCATTAAATATAGTACCGTTTGAAGACATATTTAAAGTTATATTTTCAGCTAAGCCTTTTTCAATCATTACCCCCCAAGCGTTTTCCCAATTTTTAGTATAGAAAGGCTCACCACCTACTATCTCTATTCTTTTAGCGTAAGGTAACCATTCTTCCATTGAAGTTATAAACTCACTTTTCGCACCTCCTGCTTGACCGTGCGGTAATTCATAAAGATGATTATCAATACCTACTATATCTTCTAAAGGCATAGTTTTTAATTCCTTGTACCATTCAGTACTATGAGAGCTGCCACAGCTCCTACATTTTAAATTACATGCATTAGTTAGTATAACTTGAAAATCAATTGGATATTCAGATAAAGGTTCTTTTACTAAATTTTCAGCATCCGCCCAGTCTCCTAAATAATCTTTAATAATTTTATTATAATTTTCTCTCTTAGAAGTATATCCATTATCTTCGTCTTCCCAACATACACTACAGTTTTTAGGTTTATTACCTTCTAAAAACTCATTTCTAAGATTATTCATATAATCACTATGAAATATATCTTTTACATTATCCAACTGAGTATAATAGTTAGTCCCGTCAGGTTTAGTAACGTGTTCTCTAGAGATACAACAAGGTCTTACCGAACCGTCGGGATCATTAGAAAACCCTACCCAAGGAATAGTACATAAATTTTTCATATAGCTTTAATGTTAAAGTTATCTTTATATGGTTTCCATTCGGGTAAATAATCATAAATTTTTACTTTACGAGTTTGATCCATTATTCTTATAAAGGAATAAAATCTGTCTTTATCTCTATACTTTGGTTTTCTATTTAATTCAACTTTAAGTTTATGAACTTCATGCTCCTCTAGATACTGAATATTATTTAAGATTTCCGTTTTCATCTTATCAGGTATTAAACTAACATGCATGTGGTCAGGATAATGAACATAGTTGTGAGCTATAAATAAATTCTTATCATTAGCAAATTTTTTAAAGTTATCTATATTATAAACATTTAAACAGCTAACAGTTTGACATAGTTCTAAAGTAAATATATCTCTATACTTTAATATTTTATTTAATGAATTCATTATTTGATTCCAATCAGAAGGAAAACGAACATAGTAGTTTCTTTCTTCGATATCGTCGATAGATAAATGAATTCTAATATTCTTAAAATTTTTCCAAATTTCAATAAATTTATCAGGGAACTGAGTACAATTTAGGCTATAATGTAGATCTATATTTTCAGAACTACCATCTTCTATAAATTTTTCTAAAAAATAGGCATGCTCTTTTATTAAAGTAGGTTCTCCTCCATTTATCCAAATTTCTTGCAAACCATTACATTTAGAATAAAGTTCATCATAAAATTTATAATTTCTATACCACTCAGTCTTTACCTCTATTTTATAGTAATCATTTTCGAATTCTGTTCCTTTCAAACCATGCAAGTCTTGATGCCATCTATTAGATGAAAATGGATTACAAGTAGTACACTTTAAATTACAAACAGTTCCTAATCTTAACTCAACGTATTTATAGTTAACTTCTTTTAAACTCCCATCAGGATTTGTATTAGGTAGACAGTCCTTTATATGCTTTTCATATAATAAGTTAGCTTCTCCTCTTTTAGAACCAACACCCTCCTCTTCATATTTAAAACATTTTTGACATACTGAAGGTTTTATGCCGTTCATCATATCCTTACGTACTTTTTTAAATCTTTTAGAATTAGTTATAGATTCTAAACTATCCTTAGAAAGAAATAAATGATCTTTATCATTATCCTCAGCAGCGGCTGTAGAAACTGAGTTTTTCATTTCTGTAACACAGCAAGGAGTAACAGATCCGATAGGATGAGTAGCTAAATGTATCCATGGAAGAACACAAAAGCTATCTTTTATATCACTTGTTTGTTGTTCCACCAGTTATATACTTTTTTATTATGTTTTAAATATATTTCGTTTAAGACATTTTCATTTCTTCTCCATTTATCTATCCTAGTTAAATTTTCTTTACCTCTTTTTAAACCTTCTCTCCAATCTGGGTATTGCTCTGAAAATACTTGTCTTTGTTTAAGATCTTCTAAGCATTCAATCCAGTTAGAATGTTTTGGAAATTTCTCAGCTTTAGGTCTTATATACTCTAATATATCATCTATTACTTCTTCATATAAATTCCTAGGTAAAACTTGAGGACACATCATTATTGAACTATCAAAAGCAAAAGTAGTCTTAATCAAAGTATGAACATCTAATTCTACAGCTAAATCAAACATGTCTTTCAAGCTAAATAGTCCTGGGGTTGTAATTGTTAAGTCAAATGCAATCCCATAACTACCGTATTTCTCATTTAAAAATCTAAAATCTTTAAAGTTTTGAATCCAACTTTTCCATTTTATACCGTGTCTAACATATTCTACAATATCTCCTGTACCGTCTATAGAAGCACATATTTGAACCATTTTAAAATGAGGTAACATAGTACGTAAATCCCAATGTTTATAGGTAGTTCTTGAAAAATTAGTATTGTACCTAATCCAAACATTTTTTGCTAAATCGTTATCTATTAAGTATTGCATAACTTCCCAATGTATTTCCCACATTAAAGGTTCTCCACCAACCCAATAAATTTCTTCTATAGTTCCGTTTTTAACTGCTTTCCATAATTCAGCTTCTGCTACTTCTTTTTGAAATTTATCAATAGCAGGTTTATTTTCTTTTTTTGCCCAAAAATCAGTATTTTCTTCTCTATCATAGTCCCCCATCATTCTTCTTTCAGATTCCCATGAAGAAGATAATTGATCACCACACATTCTACATTTAAAGTTACATAAGTTTTTTATTCTATAATCAAAAGATATAGGTTGCATTTCAGTATGACCATCGTCTCTGGTTTTAGCAAATGCCTCATCTATTTTGTTAGGAAATAAAGTCTTGTTAAAATAATCTCTATAGATAGATACGTTTAGTAATTGATGATTACATACCTGGCATTGTGGTATCTCTTTACCGGCCATTAAGTCTTTTCTTATACCTTTCATATATTCAGAGTTCCAATGGTCATCTAAAGTACCGGGGTTATAAGTTGATCCTTTATCTGCATCTTCTGAATCTAAGTATTGTGTAGCCCAGTCAGCTTTTTCTCGAGATGCACAGCACATTCTTCTTTCACTTTGAGGAGATAAATAAGTATGAGACCAAGGTGCCATACAAAAAGTCTTATTTCCTTCTGATGGTTTTATTTTCATATTGCAGTCTTATTCTTATTTACCTGTAAAACTTTTTTACGTCCTTTTTTAAGGTCATCAACTAAGTCTATCATATCATCTTGTTGCTGTTCATCAGGTTCTATGTATCCTTTTGATCCTGGGTTTGACCACTGTGGGTTTAAAACCCAACCTTCTTCTTTAGCTTGTTGTAAAACTCCAGAAACATATTTGTTAGATTTAGCATCGTCTCCATCTATGGCTTTGATAAGAGGAGTTAGATTAGTTTCTGGTATACTTTCGTACCAAGTTTTTAATTCAGGGAATGCTTTTAAAAAGTCTTTACCTCTCCTTTTATCGTACTGTTGATAAAAAGATTTAAAATCTCTTTCTCTAGTTTCTAATGAAGATGTAAATTCATGACCAGTGTCAACTTTTTTTATGTATTCAATTAATCTTAATAGTCCATCTCTTTCTATATCGAGAAATCCATTAGAGCCTTCATTCCAGTGATCGTTTACCCATTTTTCTATTACAGCAGCTCTTTCTAATCTTATTTCTGTAGGAAGAGTAACTATTGATTGGAAAGAAGGAAAACGTAAAATATTAAAAGACATCACAGCTGCATGGGGCCCGAATACTTTTTTTAATTGCATCATTTCATCCATAAATTCAGTGATAGAAAATAAACATAAACTGTTTATAGTCATCATAACATTTACAGATTCTAAATTAGCTTCTTTATTAATCCTGTACATATTTTTTAACCATACATCCCACTCTAAACCATGTCTAATATATTCAGCCTGTAAACCAACAGCTTCGCAAGAACTATAAATACTAAATTTTTTAATGTTATGTGAAGCATCTATTAATGCATCTAATAATTTTTTCTTTTGACCTAAATTCGAATTGACTGCAAATGGAACTTTACAATCAGGATTATCTTTCCACCAGTCCATTAATTTCCAGAAGTCAGGAGACATAGTAGGTTCTCCTCCGGTTACTCTTAATTCTCTTAAACTATATTGAAGTTCTGCCTCCCACCATTTCCAAAAAGCTTCTACATAAGGATTACCTTCATTTTTTCTTCCAAAAGGCATAGCATGAGAACCGTCATGTTGGAATGCTCCAGCTCCATCAGATACTAAATTTTGATAAGGTCCGTTTTGCTTTATATCTTTTTGCCATGTAGTACTAAAAGAAGAGTTACAGTATGAACAAGCAAAATTACAATTAGCATCGAAAGCAATTTCTAAAGTTTTAAGGTCAACATCTTCAGTATAGCCCATGGTTTCTTTAGCATCTTTTAATTCCTCATCAGTATAAATAACTGATTTGTATACTCTATCTGAGATTTTATCTTTTCCTAAATCTTCTATTTTCCAGCAGTATTCACATTCTTTAGGTCTAATACCTTCTATCATCTGCTTACGTACAGCTTTCTTATATTTTGTATTGTGAAGCGCTTTGTAACTAAACTTTAATTCATCTAAAGGTATCTTATGAGCAGGTGGGTGATGACAAGATGTTGTCTGCCCATTACCTAACCAAATAGTAGCATTATACCATTTAGCACCGCAAAATGAAGGAGATAGTTTATCTACAACCCTGTCTCTATACTCTTGATGAGTTTCATCATCTTTTTTAGCGTATATACCCATTATATCTTATGTACAAAATTTAAATTACCTGTTATGTCTACATACTTATCGAATATTCTTTCCTCAAAAAAATGATCACTTAAAATCTTTCCATCCTGAGATAAAGTAAACCTAAGAAGATCAAAGTCAGTATAATTTAAGTTAAAATTATTTTTTGGAAAGTTACCTGCTCCAATTATTATATGTGGGGATTCATTAATACCAAATACTTTATTTTCCATAGATTCGTTTACTACAACTTCGTTATTAATAAATATTTTAAAATAAAGTTTAGGTTTATGATCAAACTTTACTACTGTATGCTTATCAACAGGTATAGGAAAAGGTAATCTATAATACCTTGGTTTATCTTCATAAGTTATTGTAATAACAGTTTCTTCTGGGTATAAATCTAAACCTGTATACCTAGGAACTAAAGTAAATATAGTTTTTTGGAGTTTAGAATTATCCCTTAATATAAAATCAAAAGAAAACTCAAACGAATGTTCTCCGGTTAATAAAAGATTAGAAGGATTAGAAGGAAAAGTATCACAAATACTGCTAGGCCAAAATAACCAAGGTTCTCCTTTATTTATTTTCAGCATACATATTAGTTAACTGAGGAAACGTATCAGAAAAACTAGTACCTCTTCTCTTATCATACTCCTCAACAAATTTAAAAAACTCTTTCCTACTTTTTTCTTGATCATAAATTACGCTATTACCTATTGCATAATCATATGTTCGTTTAATTTTCTGTATTTCTACGTTTGAAAATCCATAGTTACTATGAGTAAATTCTTTTATTCCATAGTATAAAGCTTTCTCAGCAGATTTTAGTATTAGCTCTTTATGTTCCTTATCTAATACTCTTACAGACATAAAAGAAGGCCATCTTAAATAAGAGGTATCCAACTGTATAGCTGATACCCAGTATCTTTTACCATTAGCATATTTCTTTTTTAGGTTAAAAACTCTATCAATAACCTTATCGTAAGTAAAAACCGATAGGGCATTAAAAGTAGCCATAACATTTATAGTTACTTTCGGTAACTTAGTAAGTATTTTATTAACATTGGCCCAAAATTTATCAGCTTGTAATCCATATCTTACATATTCAGCTTGTTTATCATCTCCTTCTATCGAGGTAAATACTATTAATTCTCTTACCTTATTATTATTGCATAAATCTGTAGCTATCTCTATAAATCTATCTATAAGTTTATCTGGTACTCCTAAATTTGTATTGATTGCTAAAGATATATTACTATTCTCTTTATAATTTTCTTGTATATATTCTAATACTTTAAAAGTATCTTTAGATAATAAAGGTTCGCCGCCAGTAATTCTAAATGTATGGAGATCTTTAAACATATCTGGCCACCATTTCCAAAAAGCTTCTATATAAGGATTGTGTTCTGAATGTTTATAAGGAAATTCATTTTTTTTCTTTAAAAACTCTATGTCGTTATAGTTATTAACCTCTTTATATCCTCCATGATTCTCTATTTCTTCTACCCATTTAGAAGAATACTGAGGTCCACAGTAAGCACAAGCAAAATTACAAGTATTTGAAAAAGATACTTCTACATATTTAGGATTAAAGTTATCTTCCCAGTCTGAATTAACTATATTATCGAATTGCGATATTGACCAAGGTTCAGATGACTTAAAAACTCTATCTGAATAAGAAGTAGAATTATCTTCTACATTCCAGCAGTAATTACATTCAGATGGTTTTCTATTATTGATCATCTGTCTGCGTTTCATTTTCTTATGCTTAGTATTATGTAAAGCAGTAGGATTACTCTTTAATTCTTCTAATGGTATTTTATGAGGAGAAGGATGGTGACAGGAATGAGTCATACCGGTACCAAGATGCATAGTAACTTGGGTCCATTTAGCTAAGCAGAACCCTTTACCAACAGAATCTAATTTATTCTTTACTTCTTGATTGGTCATAACTTTACATTAAGCATTTTTGCCCAAGGAGTTAGCTTTTCTTCACTAACTAAATCATACTTTAAGGTACTTATACCTTCATTTTTATAGTTTGACTTACCTTGTTGCATTTCTAATACATATCTGCGTTCATTTTTAGCTGTTGTAGGACCTTTAGCCCATTTACCGTTAACTAATCCTTCATCTTTATGAGGTAAACATCTAAATTTACCATCTCTACGATGAGGAATGATAGCATTATATACTACCATATCTTCTTTAACATTAGTAATATTTTCTCTAAGGTCATTTTTACTTTCTGTAAGCTTCCATATAGTTTCTCCTTGACTTTTTATTATAACTTCTCCTATACCTCCTTTAAATCTTTTTCCTGGATAGTTTTCCTCAAAAGAAGGTGTATATCCTAAGTAAATGTCACCGTTTTTATATTTACTACTAAGCCTACCGTTATATATTAATGGAGATTCAGTACCATGACCTAATTCAGCATCAGCTTCTACTCCATTTAAAAAATAATTAACTTTCCTTTCACGTGGATTAAACTTAGCTGTAATCCAAGTCCATAAGTTATCATATCTTTTTATCCACATGTAGTTATGTTGATGAAAAGTATTAAAAAATTGAAGAGTAAATGCTCTTGAATTATTGAAAGATAAGCCAAAATCTTCTCCAGGTATCCTAAAAATAGGATATTCGTAAAATTTAGCTTCATTATCACCTATTAAATGTATAGGAGCTTTATGCTGTTGATGCTCTGCTTTAGCTAAAATAGATATTTCAAATTCTCTTTGAAAAAACCCTTTAGGTAAAGTTTCTTTAGGTACTATTATCTTAGAATCTTCACCATTAAAGTATAAATGACTAGAAAATGTATCCATACTAGTAGTAGTAACATCGAGCATACCTTCTAAATAACATCTCCAAAATAAATCATCATCTTCCATACCCCAATCCCAATAGTTATTAGAGTATCCATTGGTTTTTTCCACTTGTTCTTTTGAAAATATAACTGCTCCTCCAAAATATTCAAAGTATTTAAGTTTATAATCTGATTGAGATATTCTTACTGCTATATGTTGAGGATTATCTTTAGGAAAAGAGTAATCACAACTACTATCTTCCGGAATCATATCAATATCATGCCATACAATATAATCACAACCATCTTCGAATGCATGTTTAGCAGCTATATTTTTCATTGCTCCTCTATTAAACAGTTTATCATCTATTTGATGAGCAAAGTACATTTTAAATTCTATATTAGAGTCTTTTAAGAACTTACCTACCTTAGGAATAAATTCATTAAGGTGTAATTCCCTATTTCTATACGGTACACAAACTCCTAACTTATGATTCATAACATTACCTCTAAATGATGATAGTTTTTACTATCAAATCTATTTCTTTCCTTATATTTACAAGAACTTAATCCATCTCTTTGGTAGTTAGATTTAAAAGTATAATAATTATTTAAATATCTTAATTGATTTTCTCTACTAGTCCAACTAATCCAGTAACCATCTTTATATCCATTTTCTTTATGAGGTAAAACTTTAAACTCACCTTTTTTTCGGTGTGGAATAGGTTTAAATATATCAGTACTAGTCTGAGTTAATGTTTGATTACAGTTAAATACTCTTCCGTTGCTTCCTCCTTTAAGATCTAATAGCTCAGTACCGTTTACAAATTTCATATCGTAATAAGATACTAAGTAATCTTTAGAACTGAGAGAAAATAAACTATTAGAAAAGTTATTCCCTAATTCAGCACACTCTTCATCAGATAATGCTTCAGAATAAGTAGCAAAAGTATCTATAGTACCTTTAAACCAATTATTTTTTTCTTTTCTTTCAGGATCTCCTACTCCTAAGTAAATATATTTTTGTTTCCTTATATTTAACATCTTATCAAAAGGACTCTGTCCTACTTTTTTACCGTTTAAGTAGAATCTAACTAAAGGAGGTAAATAATTACCAGCTTTGCTAACTGTAATTATAGCATTATACCTTCCTGCTTGTAATCCTTTAGTAGGAAGAGAAATAGAACTTAAATCTTGTTTCCAAAATTGAAAAGTAAGGTCAAAAAAGGAATTTACTGTTAAGGTAGTATCAAAACCAGGTATACTAAATATAGAATTCTCATCAGTTACTTGATCTACATCAGATATTATATCATTATACCCAAAAGAAGTATAAATTGTAAAGTCTCTTATAACTGATAGTTTATTTGGTATTGCAACAAAGCTATCTTTACCATTAAACTCTAATGATACTCCTTCTCTTCCTTTTTGTACTACTTTTTTACCGTTTAAATCAATATGATTCTCTAAACAACGTAATAATAAATCATCATCTTCAAATCCCCACCCAAAATACTCGTTAGAATAACCATTTACCTGTTTAAATAGATTTACAGGAAAAGCGGTCACTCCTCCGAAGTATTCATCAAATAAAGTCCTAGAAACTCCTTCAGGTAAATCAACTTTAGTAATTAAATGTGTGGGTTTATCAACATAAGAATAGTCAGCTTTAATAGGTAACATATCAATATCATGAAATATAACATAATCACATCCTAACTTCTCTGCTTCTAAAAAACCTATGTTTAAAAGTTTACCTCTATTAAATTCTTTTTTATCTGATTGTTCGACTATAATTAATTCAAAGTCTATTTTAAGGTAATCGTTTATTTCTTTTCTAAATACGGCAAGCTGTTCTGATCTATTTCTATAAGGTACTATTATCCCTAATTTATGCATCTTTTTTTGGTAGTTCTTCTATATCTTTCGATATTTCAGGAGAACGACTTAAAAATTCAGCTAAATAATACTGAATTCTTTCATTCCACTCTTCTTTATCGATTTCTTCAAACCATAATACAAAACTATCTAAACTTCTACTAATTTTCTCTAATGCTTTAACTTTTCTTTCTTCTAAAAGCTGCTTTTCTACATCTAGACTCATATTTTTACTATTTTATCTCTTAATTTATTCCAATTGGTATATTCGTTATAATTAATATACGAAAATTCCTTTAATTCTTCAACTAAATACTCTGGATTATTAATATCTATCTTCCATCCTGAGTCTTTAATAGCATTATACATTTTAAGGTACTCTTCTGAGTAAGCATATTGTTTATTTATATCTGCTACCTTTTTAATTCTATCTATACAGGTGCTATCCCATTTAAAATGATGTACTTGAGTAAATACTTCCTCTATAGGCATTCTTTTAGGGTGTTTAGCACCCCAGCTAGTATTATCAGTAAATTGTATATAATGTTGACCAGAAGTAACTCGCATAGATCCTTTCATAAGAGTAGCTTTGTTTGGACACGCTCCAGACATCGGATATCTAAAGAATCCACCAAGTGGAAATGCCTTATGTAAGTCCGTCTCTCTGGTAACCTTAGGAAAGATACCATCTTTACCTATTCTATCTAAGAAACCGCCTGTAACAAATTCATAACCGCTTCTTTCACAGTGTTCTATTATATCCTCTATATCATATGGATAAACTTGTAGTTCATCATCGTCAGAAACTATCCACCAGTCTGCTGGTTTAGTTCCTTTTATAGAATTGTACATATCAGTTACTCTATTCCAATTGTATTTAGAATCAGTAAATACCATAAATGGGTTTATACCTAATTCTTCTATTTCTTCAAGTATATTATCATTTTCTGATTGTCTATATACACCTACATATATTTTATCAACTATATTTTCGTA
>MDTB01227503.1_pt1 | contig 20876 bp, 21 predicted proteins | sample 811161 | NCBI WGS metagenome assembly MDTB01 (sample SAMN05326650, study PRJNA326480) | marine metagenome | isolation source: seawater | place: Mediterranean Sea | collected 2009
CGTGTTCCTTGCAGGCTTTACTCCAATTCCCTATAAATTGTTCACGATCAGTGCCGGGCTTGCGTCAATGAGTCTCCTGCCTTTTGTAGCGGCATCTCTGGTGGGCCGCGGCGCCCGCTTTTTCCTAGTGGCGGGACTAATTTACGCAGGGGGCGAACGGTTTGAATCCCAGCTGCGCCGCTATGCCGATGCGATCGGCTGGACCGTCCTGATACTGGTGGTCCTTGCTCTGCTGTGGTTCTATGTCTGACTTGTTTCGGTTCGGTGTGCGCAGGACGGGTGCGTGCCTTGCCTTTTTCTTGGCGACAGTTTTCGCCGGCTGTAGTGGGCCAGCCGTGGTCCCGGTGAGCGACCTCACCGCGCCCCGCACGGAGGCGGTGGTCCGAATCGTCCGAAACGGTGACTCTCTTTACACGATCGCATGGGAGGCAGGTCTGGATTACCGAGATGTCGCTGTGTGGAACGGTTTGGAGTCGCCGTACCGGCTCCGAGTTGGACAGGAGATTATCCTTGGGTCTGGCGTTAAAAAGGCCTCGAGCGTATCAGTCAGCAAGGCAAACCTGGAATCGACCTCTGCCGCTGAGCCAACGGTTGTAGAGCTGGAACCTGTCGAAACCTTGTCAGATACTCGGGAGCGGACGACATCTGACCCTACAACCCAATCCGAGTCCACGCACACCGCCTGGCTCTGGCCAGCCGAGGGAGAATTGATAGCGTGGTTTGACCCGGAAACCGGAAGCAACGGCATCGATATCGCTGGTGCCGATGGCGGCCCGGTTCTAGCGGCTGCGAGAGGTAAAGTGGTGTATGCTGGCACCGGGCTCAGGGGCTACGGACTTCTGATTATTATTAAGCACGACGAGACCTTTCTGAGTGCTTACGCACACAACCGGGCGGTCACCATCAGCGAAGGGGATTCGGTGCACCGCGGGCAGGTTATCGCAGAAATGGGCCAGTCAGGCGCAGAGTCGACCCGGCTTCATTTTGAAATTCGGCGCGATGGTCAGCCGGTCGACCCACTGCAGTACCTGCCAGAGTTCTAAAAACTGATTCCTATAGTGGCAGAATAATTGCTGCCGTTACGCGGCGATCATCCAGGGAGAGCACGTTAAAGGTGCTACAGGCCGCGCGGGAGTTCATAAACTCAGCACTCTGGCCGTGTGTCGCGAGCACTCTGCTCAATTCGGGAGACGGAAAGACCTGATTCATTCCGGTACCCACGAGTAGTACCTCGCAATCCATCCCACAAAGTTTGTCCAACAGTAAAGCAGAGAGATCCGAGAATTGGTCGACACCCCAAGGCACTGGGTCGGCGAATGGCGTGAGGATGAAACTTTCGGTGAGTGTTTTTCCGCCAACGACAACCCCGTCAGAGCCGTAAGAAGAGATCGTAGATCTTCCGTCGATTGCTTCCGTTTCAAGTTCCATGTCGCTAGCCTATTAAGGAACGTCGTTCTCACTCCCCCGGTCGAGGTGATCGGCACCTCTCGCCCTGTTTAGATTGGGATAAAATCCGGGTTTGATACCTCAACTTGGGAACATCGTTCTTACCGAGAATGCGGCAAATTATATGAAACCTGTTAATGTTGGTGTGGTTGGACTTGGGACCGTCGGTGCAGGCACGGTAGACGTTCTGTCGCGAAACGCACCGGAAATAGCCCGTCGCGCCGGACGCGAGATCACCGTTACCCGTGCAGCCGTTCGTGACCTGAGTCGGTCGCGCGACTGCAACACGGCGGCTATTTCGCTCACCCTAGACCCATTTTCAGTCGCCTCCGATCCAGAGGTCGATGTCGTCCTCGAGTTGATGGGGGGCGAGGAAACTGCCTATCAAGTCGTCGCAACGGCGCTACAGCACGGAAAGCACGTCGTCACGGCCAACAAGGCCCTAATCGCCACTCGCGGAAACGAGCTCTTCGCCCAGGCGTCTGAAGCTGGGTTGGTTATAGCCTTTGAAGCGGCGGTCGCTGGGGGAATTCCGGTGATCAAAGTGCTCAGAGAAGGCCTTGCAGGAAACCGGATAGACGGCGTTGCAGGCATTCTCAACGGAACCTGCAATTTCATCCTAAGCGAGATTCGGGAACAGGGGCTTGAGTATGGCGTCGTACTGAGTGAGGCGCAGCGCCTGGGTTACGCAGAGGCCGATCCCTTTTTTGATGTCGGGGGAATTGATGCGGCTCACAAGCTCACGATTCTCGCGTCGATTGCATTTGGCACCCATCTTAATTTCAGTTCCGTGCACATCGAAGGAATTCAACACTTACGTCAACAGGACATCACTTATGCCGATGAACTCGGGTACCGCATCAAACATCTAGGAATCGCCCGGAAAGAAGACCGAGGCTTGGACCTGCGAGTACATCCCTGCCTCGTCCAGAAAGACCAACTGCTAGCCAGTGTTTCCGGTGTGATGAATGCCGTTCTAATTCACGGCGACGCTGTTGGTGATACCCTACATTACGGCGCTGGGGCCGGGGCGCAACCCACGGCGTCAGCAGTGGTCGCTGACCTCGTAGATGTTGTTCGGACGCTGACGGCTGATCCCGGTAACCGGGTTCCCCATCTGGCGTTTCAGCCGGACGAATTGGCTGAGCCCCATCCTTTACCGATCACGGAGATCGAATGCGCACATTATTTGCGCCTGTCCGTGCGCGACGAGCCCGGTGTGCTGGCCGAAGTGACGCGGATCCTAGGTCAGCGAGGCGTCAGTATCAGAGTCATTAACCAAAAGGGGTTTGGCGACGAAGATGGTGTTGTGCCAGTAGTGATCGTTACCCATTGCGCTCGGGAGGCTGATGTAGCTGCAGCCGTCACTGAGGTCGAGAAGTTGGACGTCAGTTCTGCGCCAGTAGTTCGTATTCGCCTTGAGACGCTTAACTGAGAACATGGTGACTCCTTCTTCTGCCTATCGGTCTACCGAGGCGGGCTTGATTGCGCGGTATGGCGATTACCTGCCGGTTCCCGCAAACGCGCGCTGGATCAGTCTCAATGAAGGGAGCACTCCGCTCGTTCGTTTGCACTCTCTTAGCGACCCCGACCGCGGAATCGAAGTCTTCGCCAAAGTCGAAGGGGCCAACCCTACCGGGTCGTTCAAAGACAGGGGGATGACGGTCGCGCTGACGATGGCAGTGCACGAAGGGAGTGACGCGGTCATCTGCGCATCCACGGGAAATACATCTGCCGCGGCGGCCGCCTATGCCGCGCGCGCGGGAATCAAGGCTTTCGTGGTGATTCCGGACGGAAAAATTGCTCTGGGAAAACTAGCGCAAGCTATGATGCATGGTGCGAAGGTGATCCAAATCACCGGAGACTTCGATGACGGGATGGGTATCGTGAAGGCTATGCCGGAACAGGCGCCTTTGACTTTGGTGAATTCAGTGAATCCTTTTCGACTTCAAGGACAAAAGACCGCGGCGTTTGAAATTGTCGACACCCTGGGAAGGGCTCCGGACTACCACTTCCTTCCTGTTGGAAACGCGGGCAATATCAGCGCGTACTGGATGGGATACACGGAATACTACGATTCCGGAAAAGCAGATACTCGGCCGGCTATGGTGGGGTGCCAAGCTGCGGGGGCAGCGCCCTTCGTCTTGGGTGGCCCGGTATCGGATCCCGAAACGGTGGCAACTGCAATCCGAATCGGCAACCCCCAATCCTGGGAGCTCGCCCAACAGGCGTGCGAGGGCTCTGGAGGATGGTTTCTGTCCCGCGATGATGAGGCGATTCTGAAGGCCCAAAAATTCTTGGCCCGCTGTGAAGGACTCTTTTGCGAACCAGCGTCTGCAGTATCGGCCGCCGGATTGATGGCAGTAATGGATGAAGGGGGCATTGAGGATGGGGCGACTATTGTTTGCACTCTGACCGGCCAAGGTCTAAAAGACCCTGATACCGCGATAGCCCAAAGTCCCGAGCCGGTCCGGGTGGCACCCACCTTGTCAGCCGTGCGCGACGCAATTTTGAGCTAAGTAAGCCGCACTTAACTGCTGCGCTGAAGCAAAGACGTCGAGAGAAATTATATGCTCATCGGAACTAGCCTTGTGTTTGATATAGAAACTGTGCCTGACGTTGAGTCTGGGCGGCGTCTTTATGGGCTTCATGATTTAAATGATGAAGATGTTGGCCGCGCCATGCGAACTCTGCGCATCCAAAAAACAGGTGGCACCGACTTTCTCGCTCATCCGGAACATCGCATCGTCGCGATCTCAGCAGTCCTGAGGAGTCCGGAAAACCTCAAGGTCTGGTCTCTAGGCTCTGCTGATTCCACGGAACGCGAACTGCTAGAACGGTTTTTTGATGGTATCGAAAAATTCCGGCCAACATTAATAAGCTGGAACGGTAGCGGGTTTGACCTGCCGGTCATTCACTACCGCTCCCTGAAGCATGGGGTCGCGGCGCCACTGTATTGGGAGAGCGGTGACGAGATTCGCGACTTCAAATACAACAATTATCTCAACCGATATCACGCCCGCCACCTCGATCTGATGGATGTTCTTTCAGGCTTCCAAGCAAGGGCATTTAGTTCTTTGGAGTCGATTGCCGTCCTGCTTGGTTTACCCGGGAAAATGGGAATGAGCGGAGGTCGGGTATGGGACGCTTATCGCGATGGCAAGATAGATGAAATTCGCGCCTATTGCGAAACAGACGTCCTCAACACCTATCTGGTTTATCTGCAGTTCGAGAAACTCCGGGGCAAACTGGATGAAAGTGGATACGCGCGGGAAGCGCAGCGCCTTGTGGAACTGCTCGACCAATCCAGCGAAGGGCACCTGACTGAGTTTCTAGGACAATGGCAGGCGAATCCTCGTGGCGGCTAGTTCGAAAGAACCTTTTACTGCGAAAATAGAGGGGCTAAGTCACGATGGTCGCGGTATTGCCCGTGTCGAAGGGAAGGTCTGGTTTATCGAAGGCGCGCTACCCGGGGAAACCGTAAAGGTCAAGCCGATCCGAGGGAAACGGAAGTACTCGCTGGGCATCGCTGAGCAGATCCTCGAGAACTCCCCCGATAGAGTAGATCCGCGTTGTTCCGCCTTTGGGGTCTGTGGAGGTTGCGTTTTGCAGCATCTGAGTTATCCCCAACAGCTCGCTTTTAAAAAGGCCACGGTGGTCGAGACATTGCGTGGGTTCGCCGTCGAGCCACCCACCGAGATTATGGAGATCAACTCCGACCCGTGGTCCTACCGCCGGCGCGCCAGACTTGGCGTCAGATTCGTTCCAAAAAAGGGGGGGGTGCTGGTCGGATTTCGGGAGCGACACAAGAGTTTCGTTACTCCACTTATGACCTGTCCGGTGGTTCATGAGTCGGTCGATCGCGTACTCCCAAAATTGCCAGAATTCGTCGCGCGGCTCAGCGCCCCTGACCGGATACCGCAAATTGAAGTGGCGGCCGGTGAGAATGGGACCGCGTTGGTCTTCCGGCACTTAACGGCTCTGACCGATGATGACTTATCACTGTTGCGCCGCTTTGAAGCAGAGCAGGGGCTCGTGATCTATACACAGGCTAAAGGACCAGAGACAGTGACGCCAATAACCGGCGAGTCCGTGTCGGACCTGTCCTACACGTTAAAGAGTTCTAAGGTGAAAGTGAGGTTTTCGGCTACGAGCTTTATTCAGGTAAACGGTGAGATAAACGAACGCATCGTCGAACTGATCGCCGACTGGCTGCGCCCTGGCGATCAGGAAAATGTCCTCGATCTTTTTTGCGGTCTGGGTAACTTCTCTCTGGCGCTGGCGGGACGGTCAAATAGGGTGGTCGGCATCGAGGGTGATCAGGTCCTTGTTGACCAAGCCCGAATTAATGCAAAAGAAAATAACATCAACAATGTTACTTTTGAGGTACGCGATCTCTATGGGGAGTCTTTAGCGGACTGGCAACCGGAGTATTTCTCGCGGGTACTCGTTGACCCGCCGCGGAGCGGCGCACTCGATATCCTAAACGTGCTCAAAATAAAGATGAAACCGCAGGGGATTGCATACGTTTCTTGTAACCCCGCGACGTTCGCTCGTGACGCTGCCTACCTTATAGGGTCAGGGGAATACCGACTGGAAAAGTTAGCCGTAGCAGACATGTTTCCGCACACGTCCCACATAGAGACGTGTGCGCTATTTATCCGATCCGACTGAGTGCTGGGGTTAGCCGGTCGTCCCGGTTTTCTCATTTCCGGGATTACTGGTTCCGGACCCACTGTCACGGTCGCCTGATGTGCTCGCCGGTCGCGCTGCCTGGTTCTGACGATTACCCTGCCGTTGACCTCCTGAACGACCTCTCCCGCCGCGCGAACGCCGTTGAGGCGGTCTACTGGAATCTCCTTGCGCATCGGAACGACTCTTAACCTCCGGGCGGTTGTTCGGATTCTGGTTGCGATTGGAGTCTGAGCTCGTTCGGCGATTTTGCCGCGATCCATCCCTACGCCGGTCATCGCGTCGCCCCTGGGGCTTTCTGCGAGGGTCGGACCGACCCCGGGGACGCTGGTCGCGCCTTTGAGGCTGGCTTTTGGGTTCCGCTTCGTCCCCTGCGCCGGTTAAGCGTTTCCAAATCCGCGCCAATAGGCCTTCGCTGGCTTCGGGTTTGTCGGGGGTAGGCGGAGCAGGTGGGGGGGGTGGGGGCGTCACGATCTGATCGAGATTTACAGCGGCTCGGCCTTTGCTCCGACTTAGGGAGTACTCTCCCTGATGGTCTGATTCGGACACAATCCTAATTTTGTGACTCGCAAGTATGTTCTCGTTGCCATCCAGATCTTCGCTTTTCAATCTCTGGATATTGGATTGCGAGCCGTGAAGCGAGGGAGAGGGAATCAAGACGATCCGCGTCCCTAAACGGGTTTCAATTTGATTCACCTCGTGACGCTTCTCATTGAGTAGAAAAGTGGCAATTTCTACCGGCAGTTCAGCAAACACTGCCTCGGTATTCTCCTTGAGCGCCTCCTCCTCGAGAATTCTAAGGAAACTCAACGCAGACGACGTGACATGGCGGACCTGCCCTGTTCCGTCACACAGGTTACAGACCCGATAGTTGGACTCACTGATTGAACTCCGCAGCCGTTGCCGCGACATCTCGAGAAGTCCGAAACGGGAGATATGCCCCATTTGTATACGAGCCCGGTCGCTTCGTAATGCCTCGTCGAGTCGGTTTTCAACCATCTTCTTGTTTCTGGCGGATGTCATATCGATGAGATCTATTACGATCAGACCGCCAAGGTCCCGAATGCGCATCTGTCGGGCAAGTTCGTCAACGGCTTCCAGATTAGTCTGAAGGGCAGTTTCTTCGATGTCCGAGCCTTTCGTTGCGCGCGCGGAGTTCACGTCGACAGAAATGAGCGCCTCAGTGTGATCAATCACCAGCGCCCCACCCGACGGCAGTTTCACTGACCGCGCGTAGGCATTCTCGATTTGATGCTCTATCTGGAATCGCGAGAAGAGCGGGACAGGATCTTGATAATGTTTTAATTTGGCCGAGTTCTGCGGCATGACCTGGGTCATAAAGCGAGAAGCCCGATCAAATACCGCTGCTTCGTCAACCAAAATCTCCTGAATATCACCCCGGAGGTGGTCCCTGAGCGTACGAACGATCAAGTTACTCTCTTGGTACACCAGAAATGGCGACTCCTGAGTCTTCGCTGCCTCGGCTATTACTGTCCATAATTGCAGGAGGTAGTTGAGGTCCCATTGAAGCTCCTCAGGACTTTTGCCGATCCCAGCAGTCCGGGCGATTAACGAGTGCTCGCCCGGGCATTCGAGTCCGGACATCGCGTCGCGAAGGTCGGCGCGTTCATCACCATCGATTCGCCTGGAGATTCCGCCCCCTTTTGGGTTGTTTGGCATCAGTACCAAATAGCGTCCTGCTAAACTGATAAACGTGGTGAGAGCAGCGCCCTTCGTGCCCCGCTCATCTTTCTCCACCTGAACCAGAAGCTCCTGTCCTTCCTCGACGACGTCTTTAATTCGGACTTGAGCCATTGGAGTCGAGGGCGAGAAGTTTCGAAAATCCGAGCGACTGATTTCCTTGAGCGGCAGAAATCCTTGGCGCTCAGCGCCGTAATCGACGAACGCCGCCTCGAGACTCGCTTCGACGCGGGTAATTCGCCCTTGGTAGATATTTCCTTTGCGCTGGGCATTACTCGAGGACTCGATATCGAGATCCAGCAGTTTCTGTCCATCGACGATAGCCACCCGCAGTTCTTCTGCGTGGGTTGCATTAAAAAGCATTCTTTTCATTATGTTTTCCGTGTGAGGCGGTTCCAATTTCGTAGAATGTCCCAATCAGGGCTCACTCCACGCTTGCGACCGACCAATTATTCTTATAGCTCTTCGAGAGACGCAGAAACGCCTTCGACACGGAATGGACGAACAACAGGAGGTGAGAGTGCACACCTAAGTATTCAATCTCTCGTCGGAGCCAGATTGCCCCAGTCAGCTATATCGAATTTTCCGACATTCGCTTTAGTCTCCAGAACAACCAGAGACGCTTCTATCGCCTGTGCCACCGGAGCGCACTCGTTGTAAGTGCAACTCCTGACGGCGATCCGTATGAAATCATACAGATGGTATCCTGTTCGTCACGGTGTCTTTACAACTCTCAGACACTCTCTCCGTGTCGGGGCGCTAGTTTTGGGGGGCAGTCTCGACGCGCTAGATGCGCTCCTTAACGACTTAGGGTAAGGTCCCTTAGGATCGCCGTTTTAGACGTCCCGTTCCGACTGTCCCGGCGCAGCTCGCGGCAGCGCGCGACCGTAAAGGTCTGCGGATTTCCCGACAGGGCGCAGAGAGTCTAGCTAAAAAAACGCTTTTTTACAAATATTTATTGATTCAATCTAATCTTTTGGACATACCCGAGAAACCCAAAGTCCGCACTCAGCTGGTCCGCGATACGGAAGCAGGCCAACGGCTGGATAACTTCCTGCTTCGGGAGCTTAAGGGTGTCCCCAAGAGCCATGTGTACCGAATCGTCCGCGACGGTCAGGTGCGGGTCAATGGCGGCCGCTCACGTCCGTCTACCCGAATCAGCGCCGGAGATAAGGTACGGATCCCACCTCTGAGGGTCTCCCATTCAGCAAGTTCGGGCGGAGAGATTCGGGATTATCGCTTTAAGCCTGACTTCCTTTTTGAGGATCAAGATCTCTTGATCATTGACAAACCTTCGGGAATTGCTGTCCACGGAGGCACCGGACAGCGGGTCAGCGTGATTGAGCAACTTCGACTGAACACTTCCGGTTTTTTGGAACTCGTTCACCGACTCGATAAAGAGACTTCCGGTATTCTGATTCTCGCGAAGAATATGGAAGCGCTCCGACAGATGCATATTCGCCTTCGGCGAGTTGGTTCAAAATCCGAGGTGAAAAAAACCTACCAGGCGCTGCTTGCTGGCCGTTGGCAGGGCGGGCAACGGACACTCTGCCAGCGCCTGGAAACTGTACGTGGGTACGGTGGCGAGAAGCGTTCCAGAGCCGCCCCAAATGGCCGCGAAGCCCGAAGCGTCTTTACGCCCTTGGAACTCTTAAAGAATTATTCTCTAGTGCACGTCGAACTGATGACGGGGCGTCTACATCAAATTAGGGCGCACGCCCACGCTGTTGGAATGCCTGTCGCTGGAGATAAAATTTATGGGGAGCGTGACCAGAACCGCCACCTGCGAAAATTGGGCCTCCGTCGGCAGTTTCTGCATGCCTCCCGGATTTCCTTTTCCCATCCCCGGACCGGAAAGGAAGTGGATGTGCAGTCACCCGTACCGGACGATCTGATGTCGGTGCTTGTCAATCTGCGATCACAACCCGAAAATGAGTCAACCTGAAAACAGCATTAGAACTTACCTGTGCGCCGCGGATTCGCTCAGACGTGGCGGCCTTGGCTTGCGATTTGAGGTGCATGCCGGCGGGGAAGTCCTACCGGCGTTTGTTGTACGGCATATGCAGGGTGTGTCGGCCTTCATCAATCGCTGTGCACACCGGGATCTGGAGCTGGATTGGTCCCCTGGAGAATTTTTTGACCTGGAATCAAAATGGTTGATTTGCGCTACCCACGGCGCGCACTACGACCCGAACACCGGAGACTGCCAGAGTGGCCCGTGTAACGGGGCCGGATTGACGGCTCTTTCCATTATCGAGGAAGCAGGAGGGATTTATTTGGTGGATCCACGCTACCATACCCCGCCCAACCGTATTGAAGCGAATCCATAAGCAGGAAAGCGATTTGACTCACGATACTGATGCATCGGAAGTGGCTTCAACCGCGCAGTCTCACGCGTCGGAGCGGACCGACCTCGAGCGCCTGGTGGAGGCGCTGGCGCTCGAATATCGAAAGGAGCGCGGCCGCCGGCGACGGTTTCGCCTATTGGGCCTACTGCTGGTGTTTGTCTTTTTCGGTAGCGCGGTTGGATGGGCTTGGCTTTCTCCATCGACTCATCCAGTCCAGTTCACTGCGGTCGTTCAAATCTCCGGGCTCATCGGCCTCGATCAAAACAATATGGCGCGCGACCTTGAGTCGAGTTTTGCGGACGCCTTCAATGCGGATGGCGCAAAGGGCGTCGTCGTGCTCATCAACAGTCCGGGGGGGAGTCCTGTTCAGTCCGGGCAACTGTACCGCGCGCTCCGCGAGCTAAAACGGATACATCCCGACACGCCCCTGCTTGCCGTCATTTCCGATATTGGTGCATCAGGGGCTTACTACATCGCCGCTGCTGCTGATGAAATCTATGTGGATCCCGCCAGCATCGTGGGTTCGATCGGCGTAGTCTCAAGTGGGTTTGGTTTCGTCGAAACACTGGACAAACTCGGGGTCGAGCGGCGGCTGGTGACTGCCGGCGATCATAAGGCTATGCTTGATCCGTTTTCCCCTGTCGACCAGGTAGATCAACAGATGCTACAAGAGATCCTTGACGACATTCACGCTCAGTTCATTGCCGCAGTGCGAGAGGGACGCGGCTCCCGACTCCGGGCAGACCCCGACCTGTTCACTGGCCGAGTTTGGAGTGGTCGCGAGGCGGTGCGCTTGGGTTTGGCAGACAGCACAGCGTCACTGACGGAAGTGGCGCGCGAAGTCTTAGATGCACCGACTATCGTTGATTTTTCAATTCAATCCGGCTGGGGCTCGATCTTGCTCGACCGGCTTGGCATCAGCCTTGTCAAGGCGATGGGGGTTTCAGATTTAACAGTACGCTGATTATTTACGTGCGAGTACATCGATACCCTCACGCTCGAGCATTTGGACAAGAGAGATTAAGGGCAAGCCGATGAGTGCGCTCGGATCAGGGCCAGTTAGCTCCCGAAGCAACGCAATTCCAAGACTCTCTGCCCGGAGACTCCCACAGCATCCGAATGGCTTATCAAGATCCAGATAATGCTCTATCTGGTCACGGGTAAGGTCCCGGTATTTCACCCGATACGCGACTACATCCTGCTGTACCGCGCCGGAAGCGGCATTAACCAGAGTCAATCCCGTATACAGCTCCATTTCGCGTCCCGACGATATCGCCAGCTGGCGGATGGCGTCGGGGCGATCGACGGGCTTGCCCAGAATCTCGTTTCCCAACACTGCGACCTGATCAGAACCAATGACAAGTCCATGATCGATATCTGCGGCAACGGCCTTTGCTTTTTCGCCGGATAAACGTAACGCCAGATCCTGCCCTTTTTCTCCCGGAAAGGCACCTTCTTCCACCCCGGGCGGTTTTACCTCGAACTCAAGTCCAAGTCTTGATAGGAGTTCCCGTCGAAACGACGACGTAGACGCTAGGATCAGGGGAGTATCAGTCTTGATTTTTGACATCAATTCACTAAAACCATTAAAATTCTCCGGCAGCGATTGAAGCCTCCGGCTTCTACCTATCCCTTTCTCGAATTAAGGCGTACGGCTATTTTAGGCCGGGTTGCCCAATTTTTCGAACTCAAGAGCAAAAACATGGCCGTACAGCAAAATAGGAAAACCCCCTCGAAGCGCGGAATGCGCCGCTCCCATGACGGTCTGGACAAAGTTACTTTATCCACTGACTCCGTCACCGGAGAACTACACCGACGACATCACGTAACGGCGGACGGCTACTACCGCGGGCGCAAGGTCATCCAGGATCGAGAGTCAGAAACCTAGCCGCTCTCGGCTGATTGCCTCTGTTGAGGTTTCTGCCTAGAAAACGTGGCTCATCCTAACGACCCACTCCGACTCTCCATCGATATGATGGGGGGTGATCGCGGTCTAAATGTCACCGCAAGCGGTGTTGCTCTGGCTCTCAGTCGACATCCGGACTTGTCGTGTACCTTAGTCGGTGACGAGTCGCAGATTCGCACTGCAATGAAAGCTGTGATTGATTCGGATCGGGTCGATATTGTCCATTCTTCAGAATCCGTGGATATGCACGAGTCCCCGGCATCGGCTTTACGGTTTAAAAAAGATTCCTCTATGCGGGTTGCCCTGGACCTGCTAGGCTCGGGACAAGTCGATGCTTGCGTGAGCGCGGGAAACACTGGGGCATTAGTCGCCACAGCGCGGTTTGTGCTTAAGACACTTTCTGAGATCGACCGGCCAGCAATCATTTCGACGCTACCCAGAACACACGGTCACGTGCACATGCTTGATCTGGGCGCCAACATCGACAGTCCTGCAGAGATTCTGATGCAGTTTGCTCTCATGGGTGAGAGTATGGTGCGGACCTTAGAAGGGATCGACCGCCCCTCTGTTGGCCTGCTCAATGTTGGTAGTGAAGAGATCAAAGGAAGCGAAGTAATCAAGAGAGCTAATGAATTGCTGAAGGCAAGTGGCCTCAATTATGTTGGTTACGTGGAGGGGGATGACATATTTAACGGCAGTGTCGAACTCGTTGTCACTGATGGTTTTGTGGGCAACGTTGCCCTCAAGACCAGCGAAGGACTTGCCCAGATGCTTACCCGGGTGATTCGGGAGGAATTCGACCGAGGATTCCTGACCCGAATTGCGGCCCTGATCGCCGCGCCCGTCCTAAGGTCCTTTAAGAACCGCTTCGATCATCGGGCTTATAACGGGGCTGTTTTGCTGGGATTAAATGGAACCGTCGTAAAAAGCCACGGCAACGTTGACGGTCTCGCCTTTTCCCACGCCATCGATACCGCCAGATTGGCGGCGCAAAAGGACCTGATCGGACACATCCGGCATGACCTTGAAGCCTCCAGTATCTCGTCGGATAAGGTCGCCCCTCTGTGAGTCACTCGGTCCGTATTACCGGCACCGGGTCCTACCTCCCCAAAAAGGTCCTGACCAACAAGGATCTCGAAAAGTTTTTAGATACGACGGAAGAGTGGATATTTTCCAGAAGCGGCATCCGTCAACGCCATATCGCTGCCGAGGGCGAGTTCACGTCGGATCTGGCTGAAGTTGCTTCTCGCGAGGCATTAAAAAGTGCAGGCCGCCAGGCGTCAGATGTTGACCTCATTGTGGTCGCCACTACAACAGCAGATCAGGTATTTCCCAGCACAGCATGCCTACTCCAGAATCGGCTCGACATCCATGGATGCCCGGCTTTCGATGTCCAGGCCGTCTGTGCAGGGTTTTTGTATGCGTTGGATGTGGCCTACCGCTATGTTGTCACCGGAGCGAGTCGATGCGCTTTGGTGGTCGGCGCAGAGACCTTTTCACGAATCCTGAACTGGGAGGATCGAAGTACCTGCGTACTTTTTGGCGATGGTGCGGGAGCAATGCTGTTAGAGGCAGCCGATACCCCTGGAATTCTGTCAAGCCATATTCATGCAGATGGAGCGTTCAAAGACCTATTGTGCGTGCCTGTGGGAGTATCCACGGCCTATCAGGAGCTTCTCGACGGGCGAGCCTACACCGAGATGCAGGGTAAGGAAGTGTTTCGTTGGGCCGTCTCCACCCTTGGAGACGCTGTTATCGAAATATTGGAAAGCAACGGAATTCACCAATCCGAGATCGATTGGCTCGTTCCGCATCAGGCGAACATTCGGATCATCAATGCGATCGCGAAACGACTCGAACTCAGTATGGACCAGGTAGTGGTTACCATCGACCAGCATGGAAATACTTCAGCGGCCTCAGTCCCTTTGGCGTTTGATGTCGCCGTCAAAGACGGGCGCATCAAATCAGGTGACAAGATCATCTTTGAGGCCTTCGGCGGGGGGTTCACCTGGGGCAGCATGCTCGTACAGATCTAAAACGACGAGGAACCGTTTCGTATGTCTCAAACTCAATTTTCACCCCAAGTCTGTCTTATTACTGGTGCCAGTCGGGGCATTGGTAATGCGATCGCACTCGAACTCGCATCGCGAGGGCATACCGTCATTGGCACCGGTACGACCGCGTCCGGGGCCGAGGGAATTACCCGGGCTTTAGGAGAAGTTGCTGAGAAAGGAAGTGGTGTGGTGCTGGATATCACGAATCCCGAGCAGAGTGAGTCGGTGATCGGCGAGGTCATATCGGAGTTCGGTCCGATTACGGTACTCGTAAATAATGCTGGGGTTACGGAGGACAATTTGTTGCTCCGGATGAAATCATTTCAATGGGAGAAAACCCTAAGCACGAACCTGACATCCGTGTTCAGGATGACCAAACTGTGCCTAAAGGGAATGACGAAGGCACGCTATGGCAGAATTATCAACCTATCCTCGGTTGTAGGGGCGACAGGAAATGCGGGTCAGACAAACTACGCGGCAAGTAAAGCGGGTCTGATTGGATTCACCAAGTCACTCGCTCTGGAGATTGCCTCGCGAGGCATCACAGTCAACGCTGTTGCTCCAGGGTTTATCGAAACCGACATGACCGCTGACTTGCCAGACCAGCAGCGCAGTCGCCTGCTGGAGGGCATTCCGCTCGCACGATTAGGGCAGCCTCAGGATATCGCAAAAGCGGTCGCGTTCCTCATCTCCGACGATGCGGCCTATATTACCGGACAAGTTCTCCATGTTAATGGCGGAATGTACATGGCGTCATGAGAAATAGCTCTGATCTCATTGTTTTAAAATCGTTTTTCCGTTTTTTGCCCGCCTGCCTAGCGCGAACATGCGAGGTCTGCAAGAGATTGATTTGTTGGACTTGGCGACCCGAATACGGTTTAATCGCGCTTCGACAAGCGGCTTATAACCCGCGAACAGACCGGCAGTGGTAGAAACCGACCGGCGGTAGTATTTCTAATCCTAGGAGGCTAGAAAACTCATGAGCAGTATTGAAGATCGCGTCAAAAAAATTGTGGTAGAGCAGCTTGGCGTAAGCGAGGACCAGGTAACACCTGATGCGTCATTTGTCGATGATCTGGGAGCGGACTCCTTAGATACCGTCGAGTTGGTGATGGCACTCGAAGAGGAATTCGACGCCGAGATCCCCGACGATCAGGCAGAGAAAATTACCACGGTGAAACAGGCCGTTGAATTTATCCAGGCGAATACTAGCGGTTGAAATCCCTGGCGATCGTTTTCAAACATAGTTGTCAAAGCCGCCCGGCGCCTGGCGCCCGGCGGCTTTGTTTTTAGGCAACAAGGAACACCATGTTCAATCTCAGGCAAGTCGTCGTGACTGGAGTGGGATGTATTTCACCGCTCGGGCACGATGTGAAATCGACTTGGGACGGCCTTTTGGCAGGACGGAGCGGAATCTCTGAAATTTCGCGCTTCGATGCTAGTGGTATCGCCTCCCAAATCGCAGGACAGGCTGATACCTTTGATCCGGAAACACGGCTCGGTGCGAAAGACGCACGTCGGATGGACCGGTTTATTCAGTTGGGCCTTTGCGCCGGGCTGGAGGCCTACGACGATAGCGGACTCGACCTTGAACGTACTGACCGGGACCGAGTAGGTGTATTAATCGGTGCGGGTATCGGTGGACTCGAGACAATCGAAAACACCACCCAGGCGATGCTCCAAAAGGGTCCGCGCAAGATCTCACCTTTCTATATCCCGAGCAGCATCATTAATATGGTGTCGGGAAATCTCTCAATCATGTTGGGATTACGGGGGCCGAACCTTGCCGTCGTGACTGCGTGTACGACGGGGACTCATTCGATTGGCGAGGCAGCCCGAATGATTGCGCTCGGTGATGCCGACGTCATGATCGCCGGAGGCACTGAGGCGGCCATTACGCCAACGTCCATGGCAGGGTTTTCGGCGGCTAAGGCGTTAAGCCGTCGAAACCAGACGCCTGAGAGCGCAAGTCGGCCATGGGATCAGCACCGCGATGGTTTTGTAATGGGAGAAGGTGCCGGGACCCTCGTTCTGGAGTCGCTTGAGCATGCCCAGGCCCGTGGCGCTCGAATTTATGCCAGGCTCTCCGGATACGGGCTCAGTGGCGATGCGCACCACATGACTCAACCAGCACCTGGTGGGGAGGGTGCGGGGCGTTGCATGGGCAACGCCTTGAGGAGCGCGGGTGTGGACCCCAGTGGTGTTCATTATGTTAATGCTCACGGTACCTCTACTCCGCTGGGTGATCTCGCAGAGACCCTTGCACTCAAAGCTGTCTTTGCCGACCACGCATACAAACTGCTCGTCAGTTCCAACAAGTCCATGATTGGGCATCTCCTCGGTGCTGCCGGGGGTGTCGAGGCGGTAGCCACCGTGCTCAGCCTCTACCATCAGGCGATTCCGCCAACCATTAACCTAGACTCGCCGGATCCTGAATGCGATCTTGATTATGTGCCAGGTGAAGCGCGGGATGCCGCTATTGGGGTCGCGTTGTCTAACTCGTTTGGCTTCGGTGGAACGAACGGTACTCTGGTGTTCACTCAGTTATAAGGCCCACCGGCGGCCGGTGCCAGATACCGTGACATCCCAGGCCCATAAATCCCCAGGCGTTACCTGGTACTTACGAGCGTTCGTCACCCTCGTGACTGCGATTGGGATCAGCGTCCTGGGAGTCTGTCTAATTCTTCTTTACCAGACGGTACGCACGCCAGTCAGTCAGGTAGAACGCCTTCTTGTTGTCACGCCGGGAATGGGAGCAACCGAACTCGCTGAGCGACTGGTCTCTCAAAACTTTGCCGGCTCAGAGTGGCCGATCGTTGCATGGGCTGTTCTCAGTGGCACGGCCGGGTCGTTCAAATCAGGGGAATACCTCATTCCCATAAATACTTCCCCGGCACAGATTCTTGGGAAAGTCAGCCGCGGCGATGTTCATCAGCGGAGGGTGACGCTTATTGAGGGACTACGCTTCTCGCAAGTGCGCGAAAGGTTGGCAAGGAAGAAAAAACTGGAGCCGGACGCAGCGCTCATGTCCGAGGAGAGGCTCCTAAACACGCTATCTTTGGAGCCGGCATCTTTGGAGGGGCGTTTCTTTCCTTCCACATATTTTTTCACCCTCGGGGATACCGATACAAGCATCCTGAAACGCGCTGCCCAGAAGATGAACGAGGAACTTCTGCAGGCGTGGGAACAGCGTGCGCCCGGTCTTCTCCTTGAAGAGCCCTATGAGGCGCTCATTCTCGCGTCGATCATCCAAAAAGAGGCCATGCTCACGTCTGAAATGCCGCGCATCAGCGGAGTGTTTCACAACCGGCTAAAAATAAAGATGCGCCTTCAGACAGACCCGACCGTAATTTTTGGGCTAGGACCCGACTTTAAAGGGCCTCTAAAAAGAAGCGATCTGAAAAAAGATACGGCGTACAATACCTATACGCGAGGCGGTCTACCTCCGGGACCTATTGCGCTTCCCGGACGCGCAGCGCTCTTAGCCGCGGTCAATCCCATGGCTACAGAGGCCTTTTACTTCGTCGCGAGAGGCGATGGATCACACCATTTTTCAAAGACACTTGCTGAACACAATCGTGCCGTCCGAAAATACCGCAATTGACGCAGGCACGGCCTGGGGCTTCGGGTCGCCTTGAGAGGGAAATTTCTCAGTTTTGAAGGGGGCGATGGGGCAGGGAAGAGCACCCAAATTGGCCTCCTATTCGAGGCTTTGCAGCGCAGTAACATCACGCCCGTCGTGACCCGGGAACCCGGGGGTACCCCCCTGTCCGAGGATATTCGACATTGGGTACTCCATGAAACGGCTGCAATCAGCGCGCCTACAGAGGCATTACTTATCTTCGCGGCTCGCGCACAACATACGGAGGAGGTAATCGAACCCGCGTTGGAAGCTGGACAGTGGGTCCTCTGCGACCGTTACACCGACGCAAGTTACGCTTATCAAGGTGGCGGTCGTGGAGTGCCCTTCGAGGTAATCCAATCTTTGGAGGCTATCGCAACGCAGGGGCTGAAACCAGATCTGACGTTCTTCCTCGACCTAAGTGTGGAGGTGGGTGTTCGTCGTACCTGCGGGCGAAGTGACGTCCAGGACCGCTTCGAGGCAGAAGAAAAGGAATTCAAAGCCCGGGTCCGATCAGCCTACCAGCAGATCGCAGAAAAAAACCCCCACCGGGTAGAGACCCTGGATGGGGATCAGCCTAAAGAGGAATTGTGTGCCCAGATCAAAACCCTGGTCCGACGACGCTTCGGAGTCGCCATTGACTGATCTACCTCAATACCCTTGGCTCAATCCGAGCCGGAAAAAGCTCCTTAACGTCAATGACACGCATCACTGCCTGCTCTTAAGCGGACCAGCCGGGCTTGGAAAATCGATACTGGCACTTGAACTGGCTGAGCGGCTATTGTGTGAAGACCCGGAAGGCGAGGACTCGTGTGGTCGGTGCTCGTCTTGTCACCTGGTTTCTAGTAGTGTGCACCCACAGCTGCACGTGCTGATCCCGGAGTCCCTGATCGAAGAATCGCACCCTATAGTCCGGGTACACGCTCAGCGCTATTTAGACCCAGGACGCTCTACTCAAAAGCGAAAACTTAGTGAACAGATCAGCGTCGAGTCGGCCCGTCTACTGTCGGAGACATTGCTGACGACTGTGGCGTCCAACGCGAGAAAAGTTGTGTTGATTATTGGCTCAGATGCTATGAACCGAAACGCTGCAAACGCTATGCTTAAAGGTCTAGAAGAACCAACGGATAGGACGAAATTCATTCTGGTTAGCAGTTATCCTTATCGACTTCCGGCCACCATTCATAGTCGCTGTATCCGACTGGACAGTCCGGCCCCGTCGCAAGAGGAAACGGCTCGTTGGCTTCAATCCCAGCACGATATTAATTTAGAGAACCTCGCTGTCCTTTTTCGATCGGGCCTAGGTCCTCTTGAACTGAGTCAAATTATTGGAAACGAACGTACGGACGCCATCGGCCAGCTAATCCGTTGTTGCAAACCTTTGAACGGGAAGTTGGTTGACCCGCTAACACTTGCTACGCTCTGCACGCAGATCGGAATAGGGCGAGCGTTGCCGATCCTGCAGTCAGCCGCCCTTATTGCTATGCGAGAATCGGTACGAGCGGGTTCGAGTTCAAACGTCGGGGCTGGAGGCCTCTTTTCGCGTCCGAAACTCGCACTGGAGGCGTTTTGGCGACTTGGAGTGGCTCGAGAACGATTTAACGGTCCAGTTGACGAACAGCTGGGCCTGGAGGATATTTGTGCGTGGCTGTGCTCTGAGGCTGAGATCGGCTTAACGCGTACTCCTGGCTAACTATGACCGAACAAACCCCAACCCCCAAGACCAGGCCCAGAGTTCTCTCGGTCTCGATTAACGATCTGAGGACCCTCCGCGCAGCATTTATGCCGTTTCTGAAAAGCGCGGGTCTTTTTGTTCCCACGCACAACGAGTACGGGATGGGAGATGAGGTCTTCCTTGTGGTCAAACTTCTGGGTGAAGAGCAGTATGCGCTGGCCGCTACCGTGGCCTGGTTAACGCCCGCGGGCGCTCAGGGCAGCAGGACCAAAGGCGTTGGCGTTCATTTCAAAGGTCCCGACGGTTCCAAACTTAAAGAGCGCATTGAAGAACTTGTTTCTGGCGCCGGTCAGTCAGCTGCCGCCAGCCATACTCTTTAGTTAGACTTCTCGATACAGCTTTAGGCGCTCTCTCATGTTGGTTGATTCTCATTGTCACATTGACTTCCCCGAGCTCGTCGATGACTTTCCAGGTGTAATGTCACGGGCTCATGATTCTGGCGTAGGTCATCTCCTTTGCGTCTCGGTAAATCTTCAGGACTTCCCGGCAATGCTGCAACTCGCCGACCGATCAGAGAATATCTCCGCAAGCGTCGGGGTTCACCCGAATACACCGCTGGAGGTCACAGAAGAACCTTCCGTGGATACCCTTGCAGCGCTGGCCGACCACCCCAAGATAGTGGCGATTGGAGAAACGGGGTTGGACTATTACCGGACAAGTTGCGACGTCGATAGGCAACGGGAGCGTTTCGCTCGGCACATCCGGGCTGCTCGGTGCGTCCAGAAGCCCTTAATCGTCCATACCCGAAGCGCGTCGGGAGAGACCATTGAACTGATGAAAAGCGAAGAAGCCAGAGGTGCCGGGGGCGTTATGCATTGTTTTGCAGAGGATTGGGATACGGCCAAAGCCGCACTAGATGAAGGTTTCTATATCTCTTTTTCCGGGATAGTGACGTTCAAGAATGCCCAGACGCTACGCGATGTCGCTAAGAAAGTCCCTCTCGACCGTATCCTCGTAGAAACCGATGCGCCTTACCTTGCGCCTGTACCATTCCGGGGAAAGACGAACGAGCCCGCGTATGTTAAGCATACGGCCGAGTGCCTCGCTGAGATTCGACAGATGGATTTGGATTCATTCGCAGACCTAACGACTGATAACTTTTTCAGGCTATTCGATAGCGCAAAAAGGGCTCAGTCGTAGCGCACACGGCCGTGCCTTTACCAATCTGTTTCGCATAATGTATATTATGTAAAGTACCGGAGTCGTCCCGAAACGTAGATCAATATTGGACAGTTTGACCCTAACGGCTGGCTCGGCGACAATTCTCCCTAGAACGGGATGTTAAAACCCGTCTCAGAACCCTCCTTCAGGGTTGCGAACAACATCTACCGAGGACCTCATACCCGCTATGACTCAAAAGGAAATTGAAGCC